>Ga0310695_10000210_pt1 | contig 155407 bp, 124 predicted proteins | sample RumenRJG_04DNA_FD_203882 | JGI IMG/M metagenome (GOLD analysis project Ga0310695, IMG submission 203882) | Bovine rumen microbial communities from Lethbridge, Alberta, Canada - RJG_04 (v2) (version 2) | ecosystem: Host-associated > Mammals > Digestive system > Stomach > Rumen | place: Canada...
TCACCGGAGCCGCCAGGGGCATCGGCAAGGCCATCGCCCTGAAGTATGCTGCCGAGGGTGCTGACATCGCATTCACCGACCTCGTCATCGACGACAACGGCAAGCAGACCGAGCAGGAAATCGCTGCCCTGGGCGTCAGGGCCAAGGGCTATGCCAGCAACGCTGCCAATTTTGAGGAGACCGAGGCTGTGGTCAAGCAGATCCACGAGGACTTCGGACATATCGATATCCTGGTCAACAACGCCGGTATCACCAAGGACGGCATCATGCTGCGCATGACCGAGCAGCAGTGGGACGCCGTCATCGCCGTTAACCTCAAGAGCGCGTTCAACTTCATCCACGCCCTGGTGCCCATCATGATGCGCCAGCGCGCCGGTTCCATCATCAACATGGCATCGGTAGTGGGTGTTCACGGTAATGCAGGACAGGCCAATTACGCCGCCAGCAAGGCAGGTCTTATCGCATTGGCCAAGAGCATCGCCCAGGAGATGGGAAGCCGCGGCATCCGTGCTAATGCTATCGCTCCGGGCTTCATCGACACCGACATGACCAAGGCCCTGCCCGAAGAGGTACGCAAGGAGTGGTGTCAGCGCATCCCCCTGCGCCGCGGCGGCACCGTCGAGGACATTGCCAATGTGGCCACCTTCCTCGCCAGCGACATGTCGTCCTATGTCACCGGCCAGGTCATCCAGGTCGACGGCGGCATGAACATGTAATTCCTATCATTACGACGCCAACACATCCAAGCGGGGATGCTACCAGTTACAGGTGCACCTCCGCTTGTTTTATCATTTCCAACGATATGGCCATCGAAAGTGATTCGCCAAAAGGCTCAAGAACCGGGCAAGGAAAAACTCGGGATTTCAATGCCAAAACGGGAGTTCTTCAAAAATATCGCTAACTTTGCACTGACTAGTTGAACCGGCAAACGGGCCAACTACCATATCATTTACAGAAAACAACCCGACAAATCAAGCGTTATGAAAGCAATGACCAAAATCTCAGTATCACTTATCCTGGCTGTTCTGTGCATCACCGTGAATGCGCAAGGCTACCTGCAGGTTAATGACATCAGTTATTCCGGCAAGACCGATGCCTACTCGCTCGAGCGGTTGAAACTTGATGTGTACCACCCCGAGGGCGAGGCAGACCGTCCCGTCGTCGTCTGGTTCCATGGCGGCGGGCTCGAGGGCGGTAACAAGGAGATTCCGGCTCAACTCAAGGAAAAGGACATGGTGGTTGTCGGGGTTAACTACAGGCTCTTGCCACGGGTGACCGTCAAGGAAACCCTTGATGATGCCGCCGAGGCTGTGGCCTGGGTATTCAATCACATCGCCGAATATGGCGGCGACCCGCGCAAGATTGTCGTGACCGGCCACTCGGCAGGCGGCTACATCTCGATGATGCTGTGCCTCGACAAAAAGTGGCTGGCGGCCTATGGCATCGATGCCGACGATGTGATGATGTATGTCCCCTTCAGCGGCCAAGCCATCACCCACTACAACGTGCGCAAGATGCAGGACATACCGCCCCTGCAGCCCACCATCGACGAGTATGCCCCACTCTACTGGGTGCGCGGCGACTGCCCGCCACTGGTGCTGATCTGCGGTGACCGGGAACTGGAACTCTTCGGCCGCTACGACGAGAACCAGTACCTCGCCCGCATGATGAAACTCGCAGGCCACCAGCAGACCTACCTCTACGAACTGGAAGGCCACGGCCATGGCGGTATGGTCGCCCCTGGTTTCCACATCCTCGAGACCCACCTGAGCCAAATGCTCGGCCAACCTGTCGACCCATAATCGACGCGGGTTCGATAAGAACATTTTCCCCATGATAAAATTGGCATAGGAAAAAAGCAGGAGAACAAAGAGGCAGATGAAAATAAAACTCGGGACTTGGGTCAAAAAACCAGAAACTTATTACTAACTTTGCAGATTGAACAGCATTTAAACTATACTATCATGAGCAACGACAAGACTTTGCAGCCGCTGGCCGGCATGACACTCGAGGAGATGCAGGATGCGGTGACCGCATTGGGTATGCCACGCTTTGTGGCTAAACAGTTGGCGCAGTGGATTTACCAGAAGCGCGTGAACGACTTTGAGCAGATGCAGAACATCTCCAAGGTCAACCGCGAACTGCTGGCAAGCCGCTACTGCGTGGGTCTGTATCCTCCCAGCCAGGCTGCCGCCAGCGAAGACGGCACCGTGAAGTACCTGTTTGATGTGGGCGACAAGCGCGCCGTTGAGTCAGTCTATATCCCTGAGGACGACCGCGCCACGCTGTGCATCTCGTCCCAGAAGGGTTGCAGGATGAACTGCTACTTCTGCATGACCGGCAAGCAGGGTTTCCACGGCAACCTGACATCCAACCAAATCATCAACCAGGTGCTCAGCATTCCCGAGAGCGAGACGCTGACCAATGTCGTATTCATGGGCATGGGCGAGCCGCTTGACAACCTCGACGAGGTGATGCGCGTCATCGCCATCCTCACCGAACCGTGGGGTCTGGCATGGAGTCCCAAACGCGTCACCGTCTCGACCGTGGGCAAACGGCCCGAGTTGAAAATCCTGTGCGAGCAGACGAGCGTGCACATCGCCGTGAGCGTGCACAATGCCGTCCAGGAAGAGCGCTCATCGATGATGCCTATCGAACGCCTCTACCCCATCGACACCGTGATGGAACTGCTGGGCAACTACGATTTTGCCCACCAACGCCGCCTGTCGGTGGAATACATTTGCTGGCAGTGGTTCAACGATGACATCCAGCATGCCGAGAAACTGCGTGAACTGTTGCCCAACGAGCATGTGCGCGTCAACCTGATCCGTTTCCACCCGATTCCCGGCATCGAGAAGTTGCGCACCAGCAGCGACGAACGCATGACCTACTTCCGCGACTACCTGAACAGCAAGGGCGTGACATGTACCATCCGTCGCAGCCGTGGCGAGGACATCGCTGCCGCTTGTGGCCAACTTGCCGGCCAGGTACGAAAGCAGCAGGAAGCCAAAGACGCCAAGGGCTCGAAGCCCACGCCCAAACAGGGCCGCAGCACCCGAAGCAAGAAATAACCCATCATACACAACCTACACACCTTGTTTCTATGATTAAAAAGTCTATCCGATTCATCATGCTGGCAGCAGCCATGCTGTTTGCTGTCCAAGCATTGTGGGCCGCCGAACCCACCAATTACTACAATAGTGCCCTTGGAAAGAGCGACGAGAACCTGATGTCAGCCTTGAGGAGCATTATCCGCAACCATAAGGAGGTGTCCTACAGCAGCGGTCTGTTGGCTGCGTTCAAGAAAGCCGACACCGATGATGATGGCTTTATCATCGACATCTACAGCAACTGCCGCTACCGCCCCAGCGACAACGGCTCATCGGCACAGACCGTGGGCGAGGGTTACAACCGCGAACACAGTTTTCCCCGCAGTTGGTTTGGCGGAGAGGTGGCTCCCATGAACACCGATGTGTTCCATGTCTATCCCACCGACATCAAAGTCAACAGCCAGCGAGGTAATTTCCCCTACGGTGTCTGCGCTAACGGAACACGGTTAACCAATGGCATCTATGTGGCCAAAGGAAAACTGGGCACATGCACCTATCCCGGCTATAGCGGCACCGTGTTCGAGCCCGACGATGAATACAAGGGTGACCTGGCGCGCACCTATTTCTATATGGCCACATGCTACAAGAACGAATTGCCCAGCTGGCCAGGCAGTCCCCAGTTGAACTATGCCGCCAACCGCTATAAGGCTTTCTCGACTTGGACCATCAACATGCTGATGGAATGGACCCGTCTGGACCCTGTCAGCGAGAAGGAAATCAAGCGCAACGAGGCCATCTATGAGATTCAGGGCAACCGCAACCCGTTCATCGACCACCCCGAACTGGCTGAATACATCTGGGGCGACCTTCAGGGCAAGTGCTGGAATGGCACCGGAGAAGACATTCCCGCTGCCATCACTGTTCCTGTCAACGGCACGACCATCGACATGGGCACCATTTACGAGGGTGACCAGAAGGAGATAACCGTCAATGTGAAGGGCGAAGGCTTGACCCAGGGTGTCAGTCTGCTGATGGAGGACAACGAGTTCTTCTATGTCAGCCAGAACACCTTCACCGCCAGCGAGGTCAACAGCGGCACCTCGTTTGTCATCGGCTTTGCCAGCGACGACGAGGGCATCTACAATAACCCGATTACCCTGTCCAACGAAGAGGCATCCACCTCGTTCACCGTCACCATCACGGTCATCAAGCACGGTGATACTCCCGACCCGCCCGTTGTGGTCGGCGACAGCATCGTCGAGGATTGGGAAGGCTGCACTACAGGCGGCTACTGGACCAAGCCCGTCGAGGGCCATACTTGGTCTTGGGACTTCACCGATGCCGGCATCTGGGGCGACAGCAACAGTCATGGAGACCGCTCCTGCCGCTTGGGCAAAACCAGCAGCAGCGCCATCGCCATGGCCCAAGATGTGGAAGGCGGAGCCAGTGCCATTAGCCTCTGGGCCGCAAGTTACGGCAACGATGGTGAGGCGGCCCTCTGTGTGGAATACAGCACCGACCAGGGCCAGTCCTGGTATGATTTAGGAGAGTTCACAGTAGTCCGTGGCGCCTTGCAACACTACACGCTGGACATCGATGTAAACAGAAATGTGAGGTTCCGCATCGTCCAGTTGTCGGGCACGCGTGTCAACATCGATGACATCACCATCTTTGGCCGCCAGCCACAGCCAGAGCACTTGAAGGGCGATGTGAACGACGATGGTGAGGTCAACATCGCCGACATCAATGCCCTCATGGGCGACATTCTGAGCGGAGTGCAGCACTACGCCTACGATGATGTGAACGAGGACGGCGAAATCAACATCGCCGATGTCAATGAAGTCATCGACATCATCCTGAACATGTAGACCATAGAGGTCACAATACAAAGCGCCGGCCCGTTGAGAGTGTATGCTCAACGGGCCGGCGCTTTATTGCTGACAGTGATGAATCACTTCACGGGTATCTTGTCGATGCGGCGCTGGTGACGGCCACCCTCGTAAGGGGTCGTCAGGAAGGCCTCGACCATGGCAATGGCCTCCTCGTCGGTGACAAAGCGGCCAGGCATTGCCAGGACATTGGCATCGTTGTGCTGACGGGCCAGACGGGCTACCGCCAAGCGCCAGCACAGTGCCGAACGCACACCCTGGTGCTTGTTCAGCGTGATGTTGATGCCCTCGCCACTGCCACACACGGCGATGCCGGGATAGCACTCGCCCTGCTCCACTGCAGCGGCGCACGGGTGGGCAAAGTCGGGATAGTCGCAACTGTCCTCGCTGTAGGTGCCGAAGTCCTTGTAAGCAATGCCTTGTGCGTCAAGCCAACGCTTGACGGCCTCCTTGGTGGGATAACCTGCATGGTCGCTGCACAGCGCCACGGGAATGCCGGGTTTCAAGATTGAGTTGTCCATATTCTTTTTCTTTTAATGGCCATGGTAGAACCACGGCACAGGGAACCTTATTTCTTGAGGGCCTGGAGGGCCTGCTCCATCGTGGCGATTTTGCTCTCGGCGTCGGCTTTCTTCTTGCGCTCGTTGGCGACCACAGCCTCGGGGGCGTTGGCAACGAAGCGCTCGTTGCTCAACTTCTTGTCCACGCTAGCCAAGAAGCCACGGGTGTACTCAAGGTCAGCCTCGAGTTTCTTGATTTCCTCCTCGACATCGATGCTGCCGGTAACGGGAACGGCAAACTCGGCGGTGCCGACCATAAAGGCGGGCGCTGTGGAATCTTTCTCGGTCACGGCCTCGATTTTGTCGAGTCCGGCGAGTTTGATGATGATGGCCTCGAGTGGATTGTTCAGGCCACCGATGGCTTGCAGCGTGAGTTGCTCCTTGTTGGGGAGGTTCTTCTGCTTGCGCACATTGCGCACACCGGCGACGATTTCCTTGACATCGGCCATTGCCTTGAGCAAAGCGGCATCGGCCTGCTCGGGCTCGGGAATGAGGGCATACATGATGCTCTCGCCATCCTTACGCTCGTCGAGGTGCTGCCACAGTTCCTCGGTGATGAAGGGCATGAACGGATGCAACAGACGCAGCAGCATGTCGAAGAACTCGAGCGTAGCCTGCATGGTGGCACGGTCCATCGGCTGGCCAAAGGCAGGTTTCACGGCCTCGAGATACCAAGCCGAGAACTCCTCCCAGAACAGGCGATAGAGCACCATCATGGCATCGCTCAAGCGGAACTTGGCAAAGTGGTCCTTGACGGTTGCCAGTGCATCGTTGAGCTGGTTGCGGAACCACTCTACGGCCTGACGGCTGGCCTCGGGCTGCTCGACATCGGCTACCTCCCAGCCCTTGACGAGACGGAAGGCATTCCAGATCTTGTTGTTGAAATTGCGACCCTGCTCACACAACGCGTCATCGTAGAGGATGTCGTTGCCGGCAGGAGCGGCAAGCATCAGACCCATACGCACGCCGTCGGCGCCGAATTTGTCAATCAGCATCAGCGGGTCGGGCGAGTTACCCAGCGACTTGGACATCTTGCGGCCCAACTTGTCGCGAACAACACCGGTGAAATAGACATTGCGGAACGGCATGTCACCCATGTACTCATAGCCAGCCATAATCATGCGTGCCACCCAGAAGAAGATGATGTCGGGGGCGGTCACAAGGTCGTTGGTGGGATAGTAGTACTTGATTTCCTCGTTGCCGGGGTTGTTGATGCCGTCGAACAGCGAGATGGGCCACAGCCAAGAACTGAACCATGTGTCGAGGGCGTCCTCGTCGTGGCGCAGTTGGCTGACCTCGATATTCTCGTAGCCGGGAATCTTGCGGGCCTTCTCGAGGGCTTCTTCCTCGTTCAATGCAACAACATAAACCTCTTTCTCCTCGTCCTCGGTGGGCAGGAAGTAGGCGGGAATGCGGTGTCCCCACCACAGCTGGCGCGAGATACACCAATCCTGGATGCCCTCGAGCCATACATTGTAGATATTTTTGTACTTGGCGGGATGGAACTTGAGTTCGTCGTTCTTCACACAGGGCAGCGCGATGTCGGCAAAGTGCTTCATCTTGAGGAACCACTGCATGCACAGGCGGGGCTCGACGGCGGTGTCGCTGTTGCGTTCGCTGTAACCCACCTTGTTGTCATAGTCCTCAATCTTCTCGACCAGACCGGCATTCTGCAGGTCGGGCACAATCACCTTGCGGCACTCCATTCGATCCATGCCGACATACAGCGGTGACTGCTCGCTGATGGTGGCATCGGCGTTGAAGATATCTATGGTTTCCAGGTTATGCGTCTTGCCCAGGACATAGTCGTTGGGGTCATGGGCGGGAGTCACCTTCAGACAACCCGTACCGAACTCTATCTCCACATAGCGGTCCTCGATGACATTGATGACACGCCCCACCAGCGGCACAATCACCCTGCGGCCCTTGAGCCACTGGTTCTTGGGGTCCTTGGGGTTGATGCACATGGCGGTATCGCCCATGATGGTCTCGGGGCGCGTTGTGGCCACAACGGCATAATAGCCTTTCTCGTCCTTGTGGATGATGTTGCCCTCGGCACGCAGTTGCTCCTCGTTCTCGAGGGTCTGCAGGCCGTCCACATAGTACTTGAGGTAATACAGGTGGCTCTTCTCCTCGCGGTAGATAACCTCCTCGTTGCTCAATGCAGTCTGTGCCTTGGGGTCCCAGTTCACCATGCGCAATCCACGGTAGATGTAGCCCTTGTCATACAGGTCGACAAACACCTTGAGCACGCTCTTGCTGCGCGTCTCGTCCATGGTGAAGGCGGTGCGGCTCCAGTCACAGGAGGCACCCAGTTTGCGCAACTGCTGCAGAATGATGCCGCCGTGCTCATGTGTCCAGTCCCACGCATGCTTGAGGAACTCGTCGCGCGTGAGGTCACGCTTGCGGATTCCCTGCTCAGCCAGGCGTTTCACCACCTTGGCCTCGGTAGCAATCGAAGCATGATCGGTACCGGGCACCCACAGGGCGTTCTTGCCCTCCATGCGGGCGCGGCGGATGAGGATGTCCTGGATGGTGTTGTTGAGCATGTGGCCCATGTGCAGGACACCCGTCACATTGGGGGGCGGAATCACGATGCAATAGGGCTCGCGCTCGTCGGGAACGCTCTTGAACAGGTCATGACTCTCCCAGTACTCGTACCACTTATCCTCGACCTCTTTAGGGTCGTATTTAGTAGCCAGTGTATTCTCTTTATCGCTCATTGTTTTGGGTTATAATAATGATTTCTTTTTGTTCAGATTTTTATTTAAACTGCAAAGGTACTAAAAAACTGTCAAACAGCAAAGCCGATTGCAGGTTTTTGGCATTAAGGACACAAAAGACCCGCGGCCTGTTTGCAGAGGGAGGCAAACCGGTCGCGGGGTGATTGAAGTGATGTGGGAATGGTATATCTTATTTTTTGATTATATAGGCAAACGAACAGCTTTTACTATCGGGCGTATATTCACCATAGATCTTCAAGAGTTTCCAGGGACGGATGCTCATCAAAACCGCTTTCATGTCTTGGGCTATCCTGTCGTTCAACTCCTCATCAGAGTCCAGCCCCACGATTCTGGGGACCTTGACCTTGCAGTCAACGAGATTACCGAGTGTATCGACCTGAATATCAGACACGCTAAAAATGACTTTGATTTGGTCTTTGCCCACTTTATCGGGATCCAACTCGGGATAATTCTCATCAATGAAATGCATCTTCTCATAAAACTCCTTTTCCCTGCGAGGACTATTCAAGTCTCTAAAGGAAAAACCGTCGACGGCGATTTCATTATGATAAGTAACGCAGTCAGTCACTATTCCCTCCTTGAGAGTGAAAATTTGCTCGTGTTCAACGTTCCTATCGAAACCCATGTGCTCGTAACGGACACGATTTCCCCGTCCTACCCTGACGCGCCCTGTGTACCAGGTCGCCACAATGTCCTCATTATTATAGTAGTCGTGGAAGACGTTGCGCATATCAGCATCGGGGACGCACTGGCAGTTCTCTTTTCGGGTTTCACTGTTATAGATACTTATCTGTATGCTGTCGAGGCAGAGCCTCTCGTTCCTGATGCTCCAGTAGGCAGTATAGCCTTTCCAGTTGTCAGAGCTCCATCCCCTGTCTTCAGGCAAGACCTCCCTCAAATGACGTGACAGGGCAGAATCAGCCTGAATGGGCCCTCCCAACAGGTTCCATCTCTCGCCATCAATAAAGATAACGTCACCCCGCTGACCAGTAGCCCAGGAGCTGAGTGCGACAGTCAACACATATATGCAAATAATCAATCGTTTCATGACATCATTTTTTAAATTTATATCTGCTGCAAAAATATAATGAAAAAACGGAAAATGAGCAACATTCAATGGTCATTTTTCGTTATATATTATATTGATTTTCAGTTACTTGTAAAATAAAAAGGTCATTTCGGGGTCATTTGAAATCAATGGTCAAAAAAAGACCGTCAAATTATGAGATTTCGGGCCAAAAAACCAGAAAAAAATGAGGAAAATGAGTACCTTTGTCACCGAAAAACAAAGTAGTGATTATGGGGAAGATTAATTTCACGCAGATTTTGAGTGCCACGCTGGTGTTGCTGAGTATCATCGACATTGTAGGGTCGATACCCATCATATTGCAGTTGAGGGAGAAAGGACGTCATGTGGATGCCTGGAAGGCGACCCTCTACTCTACCCTGCTGATGGTAGGTTTCTACTACGGCGGGCACTGGTTGCTGCGCATCTTCAACTGCGACATCCACTCGTTTGCCACAGCAGGCGGTTTCCTGATGTTCCTGATGGCCCTGGAGATGATTCTCGACGTGGAAATCTTCAAGAACAACACGCCCAACAAGGGAGCGACGATGGTGCCCATGGTCTTCCCGCTGATTGCAGGCGCCGGCGTGCTCACGACGCTCATCTCGCTCAAGGCGATGTATGATGATGTGAACATCTTCATCGGGCTCGCCATCAATATGTTATGGGTGTTCCTCGTCATCAAGAGCACCGGCAAGATTCAGAAACTGCTGGGCGATGGCGGCATGATGTTCTCCCGCAAGTTCTTCGGCATCATCCTGCTTGCCATGAGCGTGAAGATGATGACGGAGAATATATCACACTTGTTCTAAACACGTTAAAAACAAGTGTGAGGTTAAAGAATAAGGGTTAAAGAGGCAACCGCCTACAGGCTCGCTGCGGTCGCGGGTTGAGAATTCAGAAATATAAGCGGCAGCCGTCCCGTGATTGGGGCGGCTGCCGCACGCTAAAGGGTATGGGAGAGGAGATGGGCGTTTACTTCTTCCAAGAGGGGTCGCTCTCGTTCCAGCAGCGGTCGAGAGCAGTGACGGCATATTGCCATTTGCCCTTGCCGCCGTCAGGCAAGACAAAGGTGGTCTCGCCGGTGATGGCCAGGATGTCGGCGGGGTTATCAAGATGCCCTTTCTTGCCCTTGGGATAGCGATACACCACATACCGCACGGCCTGTTGCATTGGGTCGTCGGTGTCGTGGGCGCGCCACACGAGGGATTTCTTGCCGTTCACCTTCTTGATGTTGAGGTCATGTACACGGTGGGGCTTCTCGCTGTCAATCCACGAGTAGGCGGGAATGAGAGCGGGATAGCATGTCTGCTTATTCACCAGTGAGTCCAGGACGCCCTGGTAGTTGGTTGTGACGCTGTAAGCGGGCCACCAGGTGACACCATGCACATCGTCCATGGCGCGCTGCAGGCGCAGTTTGTGGTCAAGTTGCGTGGGGTTGGCGGGGTCGCCGCCCTCGTCGGCGATGTCCTGATGAGACATCACATTGTTGACAGCCTGGCCGTAGTACATGTGCCGGCCGTTGGCATGTTCGTTCCACCAGTGCATGAGTACCAGGTCACTGGCACGCTCATGCTCCAGTTCCCAATAGAGTTGCGGCACCATGTAGTCCACCCAGCCCTCGGCGGTCCACTTGAGGCAGTCGGCATAGAGCGCGTCATAGCATTGCAGTCCGTTGGTCTCGCTGCCATCGGGGTCGCTCGCCTTGTTGCGCCAGATACCGAAGGGGCTGATGCCGAAGCGCACCCAGGGTTTCACTTCCTGGATGGTGCCATGCAACTGCTCGATGAGCAAGTCGACATTGTGGCGCCGCCAGTCGTTCTTGTCCCAGCCGATGCCATAAGCATCATAGGAAGCCGTGTCGGGGAATTCTGCCCCCTTGACGGGATAGGGATAGAAGTAGTCGTCCATGTGCAGGGCATCGATGTCATACCGCGTGAGGATGTCGCGCACCACCTTGTCGATGAAGTCGCGGCTCTCGGGCAGCCCGGGGTCGAAGTAGAGTTTGCCGTCGGCATACTTGAGGAACCACTCGGGGTGCTCATAGTAGATGTGCCCGGGTGCGGGTGTGTCCTCCTCGCTGCTTGTCACGCGATAGGGATTGATCCAGGCGTGGAGTTCCATGCCGCGCTTGTGGGTCTGCTCAATCATGAACTGCAAGGGGTCCCACAGGGGTTGTGGTGCCTTGCCAGGCTCGCCTGAAATCCATCGTGTCCAGGGTTCGAGTTCGCTGACATAGGCCGCATCGGCCTGTGGACGGATTTGCCAGATGACGGCATTGCAGTTGGCTTGGTGCAAGAGGTCAAGCTGTTTTATGAGATAGTCCTGCGTCTGCTCAGGGGTCATCTTGGCATACTGGCTCTGCCCGATAATGTGCATCCAGGCCCCACGGAACTCATGTTTGGGCAGATTGGGTCCAGCGTTGTTTTGCGCTGTCATGCAACCGCCCATTGCCAAAAGCAACAATGAGAAGAACAACAATCGTTTCATATACACTTGGATTATAAGTTAGAAGCTGTATCAAATGTTAAGAGACGCAACATTTTGCGTCTCCACATCCATTATACTGTGATAGAAAAAGTATCAGTCTTCTTCAGGGACATAGGTCCAGACATAGGCGCCCAAGTCGACAGCACCGCCGGCAAGTCGGTCATTACCGTAGCGGTCGTAGCGCGCCTCGGCAGGACACAGGGCGGGATTACCCTTGCCGATGGCATCACTCTCATTGCCCAAGCGGTAATCAAAGAGGTGGTCGTCACGCACCGTGAGGAACATGGGGTCGCCCTCCCAGACGCAATTGATAAAATGGGCATCGTCCTCGCCATTGCTCTTGAAGAGGCAGTACCTCATATAGACATCGAAATTGTCAAGTTTGCCCTCGTTAAGTTCCGGTGACAAGCCATGGATGATGCAATTGTCGAAGTAAGCCTTAATTTTACCGATAGTGCCATCACTGAATTCCACATCAAAGATGTTGACAATGGGCAGTTCAGGCACAGTGAACAGGTAATTGTTGGCAAAGGTACACTGGCTGGCCATCACCTTGCCCCCGGCAAAGTAAACCACTTCCTCGGCAGCATCGCTGAACTCGGTGCCGATGGCCTGCACATAGCATGCCGCTGTTGCCAGGCATGTCGAAGACGAGTTGGTCAAGACGCAATTGATGAGTTTGAGCGCGCAATTGACCGTGTCTCCATAGGCGCTGCAGTGCATGCCGATGCTGCTGCCCTTCATGACCACATGCTTGAGCACATTACCCATCGTGGGCGGAGTGAAGATGATGCCACCCCACTGGCCAGACATGATGTCGAAACTTGTCTCGCCGACAATGCGGTCCAGACGGTCGCCGCGGAAAATCACAGGCTCCTCGGCAGTTCCGTTGGCCAACATGCGGCCGGCACAACGCATAGCGCCCTTGTCATGGAACAGGAGTGTCGTGCCCGCGTCGAGCGTCAAGGTAACACCTGGTGAAACATAAACGGTGTCATAAATGAGATAGGGCTTGTTACAGGTAAAGCGGGTATTGCGACTGATGGTGTCACCAGACAACCGGATGACATCCTGCCCCCATGCCGAGAGCAGCACTTTCTGAGTCTTGCCATTGGTCTCAAATAACAGGAGGTCCTCAAGCAGCGTGGGCTCGTCACTCTCCATCTCGTCGAGATAGGCCTCGATGAAAATATAGATGGAATCGTTGCCGCGTATTTCCACATTGTGGAACTCGTCGCCGCGGATGCCGTCGACATTGAGATGGAAATGCCCCTTGGTGGCATTGCCTGCCACCTTGATTGACGAAATATTGATCTGCTTTTTGCTGTGGTTATAGACCACCATCTGCTTGGTGGCTGTGCCCTGCAGCGTGATGACCGTGTCAAATGCCACCGTGTCGCGATTAAACGCGAGCACATCGCTTGGCGAGGTCGTGAAACCGTCCTCGATGCATGAGGTGAACGCGGCGGCAATCACCATGACAGCCATTGCCATCCACAGGGGAAATCTCATATTGTTCATTTTCATATAAGGTCTCGTCATTTAATTTTATATTAAAATAACGCAACCAGAAACATTTTAGTATGCTTGACACCTATCATCGCTGGAAAACAGCGACCAGCGGATAATGGTCGCTCTCGCCTTCCTTGTCGCGACGGCATGACAACACCTTCATGTCACCGCGATAAAGGATATGGTCAATCTTGACATAAAAGTGATGGTCGTTGAAGGTGTAAGTGGGACCTAAACCGGCGTCGGCCCAAGCATCACGCATGTCATCACCGCACACCAAGCGATAGGCATAGGAACCAGGAGTCTCGTTCATGTCGCCCATGACCAGCACATCGCCGGCAGTATTGTCCAACAGCTGGCGCACCGCCTGCGCCTGGCGCACATGTCCACGGAACCCGCCCATCAATTTCTTCACGACCGACTTGGCGCGCTGCTTGCGCCCCGAGGGTTTGTTCATCGAGTCGATGATGCGGTTATCGTTATTGTTTAATCGCAGCGAACTCAAGTGCATGTTCACTACCCTGAGGTCACCCCCGGGGGCTTCCACATCCCATGCTTTGATGAAGTAGTTAAGGGTATCTTGTGCAAGCACCGACGACTCCACCTCGGTGAAAGGATACTTGGAGAGAATGCCTACATCATAGTAGTGTTTCTTGCGATAGGGATATTTCTTGTACAGTTCATCAAGCATGGGTTTCACCTTATCGAGCTTCTCGAAGGTGAAATATACCAGTCCCTCCTGAATGACCACGATATCGGCATCCTGGTCAAGGATGTAACGCATCGACTTGCTGGGCGTTTTATCACCGGTCTGCCAATTAAACTCCTCCACATTCATCGTCAAGACCGTTAGTTGGGTCTTGTCGGGGTCGGCCTTGGCATTGAAGAGATTCACAGGACAGATGAGGCGCAGCGTGGGCCACGACAACAACAGAGCGCCCACGATAACGACACAAGCCCTCCACTGGCGGAAAACGGCCAACAATGCCAGCAAAACAACAGCAACAATCGCCACTGCAGGCAGCGCCAAGGTCGCCAAAGCAGGCAAGTTCCAGACATGTGGGTCAACACGACCACCGTAGGCAGCAAACAGTAATACAAACGAGGCCACAATGGCCACAAAGCGTGCGAAATATTTCATCGAGACAGTAGTTTCCAGCCAGGATTAAAAAATGGTTGCTGCGCCGTGAAGCGCGGGGCATAGGTTTTAAGAAGCCAGATTACAGGCCATTCCAGCAATATCGTCAAGGTGAAGACAATCAAAGCCAGGGTGACGCCGGGTTCCATGCCCCCCCGTAGGATCAACAGCATGCGGATGGGCAGGAACAGCAAGGGATGAGTGCCCAGGATGATGAGCGAATAACGACCGTAATGGCAAAACACCGGCACACGGGGCAAGGACTTGCAGGCCCAGAACAACGCCAAAATGGCAGCAAAGGGCAACAGATACAGTTTCCAATAGGGTGGAAGAATCTGCAGATGCAGATTCAAAGTCGTGCTGAATAGGTAGACAGGAACTGCCACCGCAGCAAGCACGAGCACGCCCCAACGGTCCCAGCGTGACGGCTGCAAAGCCCCCATGCGGTTCACCCCCCAGCCCAGCACAAAGAAGGGCAGAGCCACAAGTGATGAGTCAAACATGAGGGGCAACTCAATCTTGTGCGATGCCACGGCATAACCCGCAACCGAGATAACCACCGTTGCCACCACGAGGACCCACCACGATTTGATGTAGCGCCGCAAGGCATAAAAGATAATGTTTACCCAGAACAGGCTGAGCAAGAACCACAAAGGGGTGGAAAACTCCCAATAGCGCAAGTAAAAAGGTTCTATCAGCCGTATAGGGTCGGCATCGACGGGCTCGGCACCGATTACCATGCGGCCGGCCCACTCGACAACACGCATCACATAGGCCAACACGACAAAGAAAACGAACGGCACAAGGATGTTGTTCACCTTGCGCCGTGTGAAGTCGCCAAATCCACTGTAGCGCTTGAAAAAGATGCCCGATATAAAATAATACATCGGCAGACGGAAAGCCTGCAGAGCATTATTCAGGTTAGGGGCGAGATAATTGAAAAAATCATGGTCAATATGGTACATCACGATGAGCATGATGCACAGACATTTCATGAAGTCGATGTAGGCAATGCGCCCCTGGGCCATCGTCACACTACAGGTTGAGCCGAAAAAATAGCGGCTATAGTTTGGATTGCAGCATGGAGACAACCCGCTGGAAGTCGGTCATCTCGGCAATCTCTTCAGGCTCCAATTCGATATCAAACGCCTCCTCCAGTTCCGAGGCAAGTGACAAGTGACGCAGGGAATCCCAACGGTCACAATTCTTCTGCGAAACATCAGTGTTGACCTCTTGCTGGCCAAACACCTCACGCATAATCTCTAAAACTTTTTCTTCCAAGTTCATAGAACTCTAATGTTATAGCAATTCTTTATATCAAACACATGATTTAGCGCCAACTCGTATCGCTTAGCGCCATCGGCCTGGGTAGCCACACAAGTCATTCCCATGCGGTCATAGAAGTCGGCCGTCTGGCTGTTCTTTGGCGTTGGCAGGTAGTCGGCATAGACTTTCCTGACTCCATCTAACCGCAACAGGTTAAGCACCGTCTTGAGAAACGCCTCCTCGATGCCCTTGCCCAATATGCGGCAACTGAGCAACAGCGAGTCGATGCGCACAGCATCGTCGGCCAACGGTTCCAGGAAGATGGTGCCCGTGATACCACTGTCGCCAAACCGATCACTCACATTCATGCAAAAGACGGGCCAACCATGGGCAATGAGCAGTCTCACATCGTCCTCGCCATAACGGCGGGTGGTGAGGTTGAACTGGTTGGTCTTCTGCGTCATCTGGGCGATGCGCGGAATATTGTGGTCATCGGCAGGCTTGATGTCGATACAGATATCCAGACTGTAAAGGTAAGAATCGAGATCGACGAAACGCGACTGCTCCGAGTTGCGCAACGCATTGGCACGGTATTGCTCGGTCTTGGCCCTATCCTCATCGGTCACGGCATAAATACGGAAATAGCGTTCCACCAGTTGCCGGTAGAACGGCATGATCTGATAAGGTTTGTCGGGGAAATCGGGCACCTCGACTTGAGGCAACGCCTGCCGCACTAGTTCCCGCTCGGCGGGATTGTCATCCAGAAAAACCATGCTGTCGAGACCGATGTTGAGTTCATCGGCCAATCGCTGGATATTGGTAGCCTTATCATCCCAGTTGATGCGCATAGCACTGAAGTGCTCACGCTTGAGCACCATGGCGGGATTATTCTGCCAGGCCTCCAGCACATCGTTCTCATTGTTCTTGCTGCAGACGGTGAGAATCACGCCGTTCAGGGATAATTGCAGCAAAGCACGCTGCCACAACTGATAGGCATTGCCCGGGTAATCACCACCCAACTTGATGCCATCGACGCCATCCTCGCCCAGCACGCCGCCCCACAGGGTATTGTCCAAATCCAGTACCAGGCACTTCTTGCGCTGCAGGGCCAGCCCTGCCTCGACAAGTCTCCACCATGTCTGGAAATCGCGTGCCAACCTGGTGTTGAGCAGGGTCTGGGACATGTGGTAATACTTCCAGTTCACCAGATCCTCAGAGGCATAACGGGAGGTGAATTCGCTGAAATCGACCCACTTGACCTGGGGGTTAGCCGCAGCCAACTGCAAAACATGGCTATTGAACGCTACCACGGCATCGGCTACTGCATGTTCAGAACCGGTGAGCCGCACAGGGAACAGATCCACCATTGAGAATATGATAAACGGCTTGTTGGGGTTAGCATGTGCCAAGACATAATCGAGCTGGTCGCGCCAGGACTCGACCTCCTGCGCCTGTTGGGCGGCATCGACATTCACTGATACCTGATAGAACCAGATGTAGCGGTCCACCTCCTGCGGCACCAGGCTGATATCACCATAGCCCGAACATGTCATGCCGTCATAGCCGAAGAAGGGCTCAACGGTGTGATTGCGAAAGATAAAAGTCGTCATTTCTACTTCTTTATCAGTCGGTAAATTTTACTCAAGAAGGCCCACAGTCGCGGATGCATCATCAACCGATGGATAACCTTCCACTTTGCCCCGTGATAGTTGGCCTCGGGACCCACACACGGGAATGGGAACAAGCCGGCCTGGCGCATGCGGTCAACAGCTTCATCTACCAGCCCACATGTCAAGGCCTTAGTCATCGAGAAATAGAGATAAACATTCCTGACGCCCGCCACACTAGGTGGAGCCTGCGAGCCCGATGCTGCCTGATAGGCACTCATCGACCGGTCGATAGACACGGCGGCATCGATCTGGCTAAAGATGCGGCGCTGCAGGTGGTCACGGTCAGGATTGTGCATGGCGCTGTCGCCACGGTTCACATAGCAGTAAGGAATTGCAGAATCATGAGCCACGCGCGACGCATTGAGCATAAAATCGGCTATGAGGGCACCGTCTTCACACACGACCAATGAAGTATTGAAACGCCAGCCGCCCTGGATAAGGAATTCACGGCGCACGAGAAACCGCCACACATAGGGCGTCATGCTATGGTCACTCAAGTACTTGACTCCAGTCATGGCCACCGTTGAGGGGTAATTGTCGTCCCGCACATGAGGGATGGCGTTACCAGCGGTATCCACACAGTCATAGTTGAATTCCAGCACATCCAGGCTCTCGTCGATGGCCCTCTTGAGCAACGGCTGAACAGTGTTCTCGGTCAGATAGTCATCGCTATCCACAAACTGGACATAGCAGCCCTGGGCCATGTCCAGCGCCGCGTTGCGCGCTGCGCTGACGCCTGCATTGCGCTGGCAGACAAGACGCACCTGAGGGTGAACCGCCGCGAACGACTGAACAAGCGCCAAACCGCCATCGGTCGAGCCATCATCAACCACGATAACCTCGTACTCGTGGGGGTTCAAGCCCTGGTTGACGACCGACTGCAAGCACCTCAGGATATAATGCTCGGTATTGTATAAGGGAATTATGTAAGAGAGCAGGACACCGTTCATCGGTCGGTATTCTCTACTAGTTCTATCAAGCCGGTGTTTTTCTGGAACAGAAATGCAACCCGTCTGTCATCCATAGCACATGCGGGAACAGGACCGTTTATCAACAGGAAGCGCTGTTTTCGCAATGCGGCGACGGCAGCCTCGATGTCCTGGACCTCATAGCACAGGTGATAGGGAGCGACTCCCACCGTGTCGAGCGTACGCGCCACTGGGCTCTGCTCGTCAAGCGGCTCCAGCAGTTCCAGACGCGGAGCGCCGTCCTTGTCCAGGAAACAGACGCGCACATGCTGCAACGGGTCATCAACCACGAGTGACGCCGTGTATCCCATGTCGACATAGAAGGATTGGGACTTGGCAATATCGCGGCAAGCAATGCCGATGTGATGAAAAACGAATTGAGGATCCATCAATATTCAATGACAGGAGATACCTTGCAGTCACGCATCTTCAAGAGAGCCGAGCCCCAACTGAGTCCAGCACCGAAGGCGCTCAATAGCACCGTGTTATCGCCATCGAGCCTGCCACTCAGTTCACTGGCAATGGTCAAGGGGACCGATGCGCTGCTCGTGTTACCGTACTTGTGGATGCAATAAGGCACCTTGTCGGGGGAAATCTTTAGTTTCTTGACAAAGAAGTCCATCATGAAGCGGTTGGCCTGATGGAAGACCAGATAATCCACATCGTCGATGGCCTTGCCGGCATCCTGCAACAGGGTCTTGATGTTTCGAGGCACCTTGCTGATGGCAAAGTTGAAAACATCCATGCCATCCATGAACACTTCGAGGTCGCTGCGGACATTGCCGTCCTCGCGTTCACGGGCCACGCACGAGTCGGGCGTGATGGGGTTGCGCAATCCAGCATGGATTTTAAGCACTTCTTCCCCGCTGCCGTCGGTATTGAGATTGAACATTGCGTCGCCAAAGTCCCCTTTCTCGATAAGTGTCGCCGTACCGGCGTCGCCATATAGCGGCCAGTCCACCTTATCGTAGCGGTTGACAATCTTGGAGAATGTTTCTCCATCGAGCAAGAGCACGCGGTTCACGCCCTCCATCGAAGCATAGGCAAACGCCGTGCTCAGTGCAAACACATATCCCGAGCAGCCCAGAGAAATGTCCAGGCACATCGTCTCGCGCGGCAGCCCTAAGCGGTGCTGCAGCAAGCATGATGTTGCGGGGATGCGGTAGTCGGCCGTTTGGCTCATGAACAAGAGGACATCGATGCTCTCGGGCGCGATGTCATTATCAACCATCAACTGTTGTGCGGCTTTAAAGCACAGGTCACTGGCAGTGACACCATCGGCAGCGATGCGCCGCTGTTCAATGCCTATATTATTAATGGTTTTTTCTATTTCTTCCTCAGGTATCAGATACCCCAGATCCTTGTTGAAGACGATATCTGGCGGCACACAAGCACTCATGGCCTTGATACCAACTCCATGAAATGTAATTTTAGCCATAAAAAGTCAGGCAATTAATTAGTTCAATAAACTGGAGCAAAACAAACAATCGCCCTGGCAGATGCCATGGCGTAAAAAGATTTAATCTCTTAGACCATCAATCGACTCTCGAACTGACAATATTGTACAGATCCTCGACGGTGTTGCTTCCACGGATATCATCGCCTCGGAACTCGACATCATATTCCTCATCGATCATTGCAATGACCGACAATGCGACAAGTGACGACCATTCGTCCAAGTCTTTAAAACGAGTGGTGGCCTGTATAGTATCGGCATCTGTCTCATCAAACAGATCCGCAAAGTTCTCTATGAATTGAGTCAAATTCATTCTATAATATAACGAAGAATTCACTTCAATATTTTTGCAGCGTGCAAAATTATATAAAATTTCTTAATTCTACACATCTTGACACATTAATACCTGCAAAAAACCGATTTTTCTTCATTTTCCATTACCGAAACTCGTAAAAGTGCAAATGCAGGCCTGCAAATCACACCTTCATTGAGGGGGGATTATGGCTCAAAAGTCAAATTTCTTGGCCGGCACTCCCAGATAAGTACTGTCGTCACGCGGTTGCGTCATGAGCACACTGTTGGCTCCCAAAGTCACTCCATTACCGATTGTCATGCCCTGCAAGACCACACTGGCCACGCCCAACAGGTTGTTGTCACCAATCGTAATACCACCCGAGAGGTGTGCAGCCGGCATGAGCCCATTGAAATCACCGATGCGGTTGTCATGTCCCACCACGACATGGTCGTTAATGAGATTGAAATTGCCGATGGTAACATCACATGATATCATGCAGTCGTTTTGGATAATATTGCCCTCGCCCATGATGAGCGTCTGCTCGTCAACCAGGAACAATGACGGGTCAATGAGATTGGGGAAAGTGATATGAGGATTGTTGATGAGTTCACGCAGGCGTCTCACGGCCTTGTTATCATTGATGGCAATGGCTACTGCCAACGGGTGGTTCACCTGCAACAATGTGTCCATGTTACCCAGGACGCTGCCATAACGAGACACAACAGAGCCTGCCGGCTTGGTGTCATCAAAGAAACCAATCAGTTCCCAATCACCGCCGTTACGGTTAATCCTGTCGATGAGGCACGCCACTTCTTTGCCAAAGCCGCCAGCGCCATAGATTGCTATTTTTTTCATATTGCTTGAGTATTTTGGTATAATCATTAATTCTGATTTATATCATTGTCCGCAGCAAGCGCGTATCTCGCGGACTACCCTCTCGATGTCCTCATCGCTCACCCAGGGGCCACTAGGCAGGCACAGACCCATCGAGAACAGGTTTTCACTGACTCCGTTGACATAGGCAGGGGCACCCGAGAACACGGGTTGAGTGTGCATGGGTTTCCACAAGGGTCGTGACTCGATGTTGCAGGACTCGAGATGCTGACGCACGGTCTCATAATCGGTTCCTGTCTTTGTCGGGTCGATGAGGATGGTGTTGAGCCAGTAATTGCTGTCGGAGCGCTCGTCACAATTGACATGGACATCAATGCCGTCCACATCGGCCAGCAGTTCAACATAACGGTCACACAGATGCCTGTGATGTGCCAGATGCTCGTCCAGTACCGTCATTTGCCCACGGCCTATACCTGCACAGATGTTGCTCATGCGGTAATTATAGCCGATTTCCTTGTGCAGGTAGTAAGGCATGGGTTCGCGGGATTGGGTGGCATAGAACATGATTTTCTTCTTGGTCTCTTCGTCGGGGCAGATGAGGGCTCCGCCACCGCTGGTGGTAATCATCTTGTTGCCATTGAAACTCATGATGCCGAAGTCGCCGAAAGTGCCGCACAACCTGCCGCGATAACGCGAGCCGAAGGCCTCGGCCGAGTCCTCGACCACAGGAATTTCATATCGCTGCGCAATCTCCATAATCTCGTCAATCATGGCAGGCATGCCGTAAAGATAAACGGGAATGATGGCTCGCGGCTTGCGGCTCGTCTTTGCAATACGGTCCTTAATCGCATCTTCGAGCAAATTGGGGTCCATATTCCAAGTGTCGGGCTCGCTGTCCACAAACACAGGTGTAGCGCCCTGGTAGACAATAGGGTTGGCACTCGCCGAGAAAGTCATCGACTGGCAGATAACCTCATCGTCACGCCCGATGCCCAGCTTCACGAGAGCCAGATGGATGGCAGCCGTTCCTGAACTGAGGGCAACAACATGTTTCCCCTCGCCGCACAAGTTCTCGAGGTCTTCCTCAAACGCATTCACATTCGGACCCAAGGGCACAACCCAATTGGTGTCAAAAGCCTCCTGAATGTACTTCATTTCTTGTCCACTCATGTGGGCGAGGCAAAGTAAAATCTTGTTATTTGTCATATTACTCAATTTTTTAATCTTCTGAAATCAGTAGTCCCGGCGGTACGCTCTCGGGGGCATGACCGGGATACAACAAGCGCTCCATCGACAGTTCCCGTATCACTGCCTCGCTGTGGGCAGCAAGTTCCTTGTCGGAATGCGGAATATTGGTCACTGTTCTCACGCCTGGAATATAACTGTCGCCCGTGAAAACCGCGTCACCTGCAATCCAAGTGATGCAATCGGGGCTGTGTCCCGGTGTAAAAACCGCACGCGCATCGATGTCGGCAAACAGAGGTATCTGCTCCCCGTCCTGAACTAGTCTCACATTGTCGGCCGAGTCGAGTACAAACGGGTCACCGTAATACCTGGAGAAATTCAACTTGTCACTGTTCAATCCGTTTAGTCCATACTCGTTGGTCACCACGGGCAACGAGGGGTACAACGACAGCAATGTGTTCAAACCGTAGATATGGTCAAAATGAGCATGGGTGAGCAACACACCGCACAATTGTCCCTGCACCAGCGGCAACAAGCGGTCTACATCACCGCAATCCACAATCCATGTGCGCTGATCCTCGATAAGAAGATAAGTGCACGATTTATAGACTGTATTGACAACCCGGCGGACAATCACAATATCTATCTATTATAAATCAAAAACGCAGAAAACACTACATAAATTGCACTCAGCACATCACTGCATGTGCAAATAGAACAGGCAATCTTTAGCAAAGGTCTTCTTATAACCTTGAACCCTAGTGCAATCCACGCTACAGGCTCTCTCGATGACCTCATCTAAACAGTCGCCAAACATAGGGCCAGCCATCATCTGGGGCCCCTCGACACTTGGAACCAGATTGAACTCGATGAGCAGCGGTTCGCCATCGGGCAAGACCGTAACATCCCAGCCGACAAAGTCAAAATAAGGCAGACGCTGGTGCATCTTGAGCAAGGTATCTATAACACGCTGATACTCAGGAACCACCAGATGGGTAATGCCAGTCTCTTGACTCAACGACGAAACGGCCATCTGCTTGAAGCGGTACACCCGGTCATCCACTAGTCCATCGGGATGGATGAGGCATGTGCCACCACCCTGGGAAACATTATCCTTGATTGCGCCCTTTCCCCCGAAACGCATGTGTGCAAACGGGTAAAGAAACTCGCAGATGCCGTTGGTATGGCGATAGGTATACAGGCGCATCGAGTTGAGGGAAGTCGGATTTACTTGTTGTAAGTCGGGATGCTGCTTTACCTTTTTCTGGACAATGAAGTTAATGCCATATTGTGCAAACAGCTCCTTTACCGACTCGGCCGACAGACCTTGAATCTGAGCGACACCTTCACCGTTGCATGTCTCGACGGTGGGTTTGATGATGAGTTCGCCATCGGCAGCCTCGACGGCAGCAACCGCTTGACTCATTGTGATTTCCTCCCCGTCAAGGTAAAAATGACCGTGCATATTCTTGACAACAGTCACGGGCTGTTTCACATCGGGGAACAACAGGCTATAGATGTTCTTGTCGAGATAGGCGTCCTTGAAATCATATCTGTTGAGTGAGGGAATGACAAAGAAGTAGTACAGGTCCATCGACAAGTAACGGTCGCTCATGATGCCGTTGAGCCGCGAGAAATAATCGGCAAACATCATCGACACCTTGAATCCACGCTGCTCGTAATAGGGAGAGAGCTCCTTCTTGTGGGCCTTGTAGTCAAAGTCGGCCGACATGACATGGTTCTTGAAATACCAGTCACCCCAGTAATATTCCTTGTTGGTATTGATGAATCGTGACATGATAGGTGCTTGTCTTTAATAGGTTATCACATCGCTGCACTTCACATTGCCGGCATGAAACTCCATGCTTGCCCATGCCAGCCCCACACCAAAGCCGCAGGCGAGACAGTGATTATCGGCTCCCGCCAACTGCTCACGGCATCTGGTCACCATCGTCAGGGGTATCGACGCGCTGGTGACATTTCCATATTCTTCCAGGCAGTAGGGTGTCTTCTCGGCAGGAATCTTAATAGCCTTGCGGATTTTCTCATCGATGAACTTGTTGGCCTGATGCAGTAACAACAGATCAACGCTCTCGACATCAATATGATAGGCATCAATGAGTTCACGCAATGAACGCGGTGGCTGCTTGATGGCAAAGCCAAATACATCCATGCCGTTGACCACCATGTCGATACCTCGCCTGAATGCCCCAGGAGAAACCTCTTTCTCCTCAAGAGCATCGTGGTCCACAGGGTTGCGCATACCGCCATAGGGTGCCCAGACGGCCTGATAACCGCTACCATCCACGCCATAGACGAAGTTCATGGGGTGCTGCGCTTCAGGGTCATACTCCAGTGCTGTCGCCGTCGCAGCGTCACCAAACAGGGGACGCACGGCAGGGTCACGCGGATTGCGGTTGAGGGTGTTGGTCTCGGCAGCCACCAGGATGGCACGCTTCATGGTCCCATGAGACAGCAACGAGCCGACGATGCTCATGCCATACACCCATCCCGAACAGCCGAACGGCAAGTCGAAGACACAGCAATCCCCCCTGAGGTTGAGACGATCCTGCAGGACACAAGCCGTCTGCGGAGCGATGAAGTCACGCGATGTGCAGACATAGGCAAAGCAATCCACATCCGAAGGCTGCCATCCCATGTCGTCGAGCAGACGCAACACTGCTTTCTCGGTCAAGTCAGATGCCGTAACACCGGGTTCAACCTTGTGGTGACGCTCGATGCCGGTCGAAGCGATCACTTTCAGCGCCTCGCTTTGCTCCTTGTAAATGGGCAGTGTGAGATTATCTTCCACTGTTGCGGGCACACAGGCACTCATGCCCGTGATGCGCACATTGTTGATGGTTAGTTGTGACATATCATTGTTTAAGTTTGAGTCGTTGGATTTTTCCCGATGAGGTGCGGGGAATGCAGTCGGTCCATTCCCATTGTGCGGGAATCTCGTGAGGCGGAATCAGGCCTGACAAGCCCGCCTTAATCTCTTCTATCGTGGGGGCATCATCGCTGCGCAAGAGGAATGCCTTGGGCACCTCGCCGAGCACTCCGCCAGGATCAGGGACCGCAATACAAGCACAGTCGGCAACCCCCAATGAGATAATGGCGTTCTCGATAGCCGCAGGACTCACCTTCTCACCGCCCACATTGATGAGTTCCTTCTTGCGTCCCGTGAGATAGAAGGCACCATTGGGGTCGCGATGCCCCCAGTCTCCCGTGCGGAACCAATCGCCGAAGTAACTGTTTTCATTGTCCCGTGGCAAGAAATAGGAACGGGCCACCATATTGCCTCGCACGCAAATCTCGCCCTCAACGCCGTCGGCGACGGCTTGACCATTGTCGTCGAGGATGCAGACCTCGACCAAGGATGATGCAGGCCGTCCGATGGCATCAAGGTTCCCCTCATAAGCGTGGAATTCCACAAACAGGGCGCGTGAAGCCTCGGTGAGACCGTAATGCATGCACAGCCGGGTATTGGGGAACAGTTCCATGAGCAGGTGCTTGTCCTCGATGGGTAAAGCCGCGCTGCCTATTTCTATATACCTGAGTTGAGACGCAAAACGGGCGATGCGCCTACCGCTCAACCGCTTGATATATTGCCACACTGCCGGGACCATGCCAAAGCCTGTGACGCGCTCACTATCGAGCACATTAAAGAAAGACTTGAGGTTGGCAAAATTACCCACAAGCACCAGTGTGGCACCTGCCATGAGGACACATCGCATGCGCCCCAAGCCGAAAGAGTGGCTCAAGGGCAACGCAAGAGCCTCGACATCAGTTGCAACAGTACCGATAAAACCATTGGTATTGCTAGCCGAAGCAGCCACATTGGCATGGGTGAGACATACCCCTTTGGGGGCTCCCGTTGTGCCGGTTGTGAACATCACATCGGCGACATCGGCGGCATTGACAGTGGGGGCTAACGGATTATCCCCTACTCTATCGCTGGTTTCCACCCCGCTGAAAGGCAAACATCGGCAACCATCGATGTCCACACCACTGCCGAAGGCAACGACCGGCTTGGTAACCGATGCGATGTAATCAAGCCTCTCCCGCGGCGATGACGCATCAACGACAACATTGACCGCACCCAGCAGATGGGATGCAAAATACAGGTAGATGAACTCCACCTCCTTCTGAGCAACCAGCATGACACGGTCGCCTCGATTGATACCCAGCGCACACATGTGGCCGGCAACGCGTTGGATGCTGCCTGCCAACCGGGAATAGGAAATGCGGTTATTCCCCACGACAATGGCTGTCTTGTCGGGGGTGCTGATGGCATGTTCCGCAATGTTACACAGCAAGATGCTGTGGGGAGCATTAATCATGTAAGATCTTGTTGACCTCGTCGATAATAGACCTGACGGATGTCAAGTCAAACAAGTCCTCAAGCGGGAACTCGACGGACAGTTCCTGCTCGATGGTGCTGATAATGGCCAGGTTTCCCACCGAGTCCCATTGTGGGATATCTCCTGATGAGAGGGTATCGGTAATCACCCCAATGTCAACATTGAGCACGCGGGCAATTATTTCCTTTACCTGCCTTTCCATCGTTATGCGTTCAAGTTACAGTTGCTTCTCGATAACATCATACAAGTCCTTGATGGTCTCGGAATTGATGATGTCATTACCCTTGATAATCACATCATACTCATCATCAACCATCGCTATGACAGACAGTGCGGTCAGAGATGACCACTCATCAAGTTGCTTGAATTTGGTTTCGGGCGTAAATAAAGCCTCGTCGGTGTCATCAAATTGAGCAGCAAAGTTCTCAATAAATTCAGTAATATTCATTCTTGCGATGTGTATTCAATCAAAAAATGCGCACTAACTCAACAATAATCTCAATTGAGCGGCAAAAATACACACATTTTTGAAAACCACAAAAATTTTGCCTTAAAACTAAATTGAAAAGCCGCCATCAATGACCAAATCGTGGCCAGTAAGCCAGCTTGAGGCGTCACTCAGCAGGTAGATGGCCCCATGAGCGATATCCTCGGGGTGACCATAGCGGCCCAATGGATAGCGCTTGGCGTCCTCGGCCAACTGCTCTTCGGTAATGGTGCCGCGATGAATGAGCGGAGTGTCGACCATGCCCGGACAGATGCTGTTGACACGAACCCGCCGTGAAGCGAACTCACGGGCGGCATACTTCATCACTGAATTCAAGGCGGCCTTGGAGGCACCGTACACGCCATTGCCCGGCATGAAGCTGTGGGTGCCACCGATTGAAGCAATCAACACTACCGAAGCCCCTTTCTTCAGCACTTTCTTCTTGTACAAGAGACGGAGCAGTTCCACCGGCGCGAAGAAGTTGACACCGAACATCTCGTCAAACTTCTCACGGGTGCCGAACTGTAGGGGCAATGTCGTCGAGTTGCCGGCACACATGACCACTCCATCGAGTTGAGGCATCTGAGCCACCAGGCCTTCAACATCGCCGGCCAATGTGAGGTCGGCGACAAGCTGGACATTGGCAGACGTCGCGGACAATAGGTCATAAACCTCATTCAGGCGCTCGGCATTGCGTCCTGTAATCACCACATTAGCGCCCATGGCTCCACACTCGATAGCCGTTTCACGGCCGATACCCGATGAAGCGCCAGTAACCAGTATTGTTTTCCCTTCAAGTGAAAAAGGATTAAAAGTCTTCTCCATAGTGCAACTATTGGTTAAATCATTCATAGTTAAACCTCTTGGCCGGCACACCGATGTAGGTGCCGCCATCCTTGGGCTTGGTCATGAGCACACTGCCGGCTCCCAGGGTGATGTGATTGCCAATCTTGATTTTCTGGAGCACCACACCGTCCACTCCGAGCAGGTTGCAGTCCCCGACTTTAACTTCTCCCGACAGGCGCACACCCGGCATCATCACATTGAAACTGCCGACCCTCACATCGTGGCCAAGGGCATTGGAGCCATTGAGCACATTGTAGTCGCCCAATTCCACATCACAGGTGACACTGCAATTGTCCTGGATGATGTTGCCCTGCCCGATCTTGAAAGTTTTAGGGTCAAGAATGCGGAATGAGGGTGCAATCAGGTTCGGGAAAAAGATATTGGCATTGGTGATGCGCTCATGAATCAACTTGCGTGAATCAGGTGACCCCACCGCAATGGCAAGTGCCATGGGTTCCTGGAGGGCGTTGAGTTCCTCCATACCCCCCAACACGGTGCCATAATGTGACACCTTGGTACCTTTTTCAAGACCGTCATCATAGAAACCCACAAGTTCCCAATTCTCACGGCCCGCATTATTGATGCGCTGTATGCCTCCCGCCACTTCACGCCCCAAGCCACCGGCGCCGTAAATGGCGATTTTTCTTTTTTTCAAACTCATATCTAGGGCATTCGGTTTATCTGTTCCAGTCATAATCGCCACATTTTCATTAAGGTTTTCAAATCCCTGCCTGTAGATCGGGAAAAATGATGATGATTTGTCAAAATCCATGCCATGATGTTCCCGCCAATTCACCAGTTGCAGGTACATTTCATTATTGAAGATTTCTTTACCTATCGAGAATTGGCACTTGCTGTCCCTGTTGAATGATTTCTTGAACTTATACAGATTGTCCTCGCCAGAGCCCAATCCACCTCCCAGATGGAAGGACTTGAAGCCCATTTCGTGCCCCCATAACGCGGCCTCGTAGAGCAGCAGGTTGGTAGGAGCCAGTTTGCGATAAGCTGAATCTGTTCCAGAAAGGTGATAATGCATCTGCCCATTCCCGTACAATATAATTGAAACAGCAATGATTTCCCCATCTTTCAAAGCATAAAACACCTCGGTGTTGTCTGAAAAGTTATCCATGATGGACTGATAGAATGAGTCGTCAAAGAAATAGTACTCGATGGCATCATCCTGTCTCATCGTGTCGTCATAGATTCGTTTGAATGTCGCCATCAGATGCGGTGTCGGTTTGTCATGTTCAATCACGACATCGTTTTTTATCGCTTTGCGAATCATGTTACGGCACTTGCTGGTGATATTGTTCCAGATGATATCCTTGCTTTTCAAATCAATGGAAATCGTCTTGCCCAGGTCGGTGACGACACCAAATTGTTTCATCACCTCGGCATTTTCAAGAACAGGGCTATAGCGCACAAAATTGCTTACATAATGGTGAACGAGCATGAAGGTCCTGTATTCCTTGTAGAACGCCTTCAGATTGTCGTCACTGTCATCACCCTGAAACAACCAGCCACCGTAGCCATAGGGTGATGACATGTCATACCACTCACCTGCACTAATGATAGAGCCAGCCCATGGCAACGAAGACAGGTCCCTAACCATGGCGACATACATGCCCCTCAACGATGACGATTCATAATAGACCAATATCGGGATTCCGTCACCATGAACAGCGAATGCGTCAACATAACCATGTAAATAATAGACATCATGCCGTTGAAATGAAACGACAATACGGTCCCATTCTGTTTTCTGCTGATATTGAATTATCTTTATCATAACACAGAGATTAAATTGCAACAATGATACGGCCCAAGTCATTCATCGCCCCATTGTCATAGCGTGAGTCGCAATGAATAGACAACATTCTGCAAGAGAAATCCTTCACTTCGTTATTATCACACTCGGGCACACTCCACAGGATTGCAGGATATATGCTATTGTCAATCAGAGATTTCCTGATGGCCTTCCGCTCTGATTCGCTATCAAGCAGCAGGATTAAGGAAAAAGGGAAACATCCAGGGTCCTCGGGCTCCATTACCGTAAAACGCTGTAAGCAAATATCTTTCAGCATATTCCAATTAGCCTTCTTCCCATTATACCACTGTATCACATCAAACCGCTCAAGATAACAGCGGGTCTCTTCATCCAGTGCTGATGTTGCCATCGTGTCGAACTGCCCTTCGGTCAGAATCATGTCTTGACGGAACTCATTTTTATCGATTATCATTCCATCGAGATACAAGGATTTCTTTTTCATCGCATTCCAGCGGACCGAAGCCAGTCGTTTATTAAAATCGGTCAACTCGGGTTTCTCATTCAATTGATAGCCTTTGGGAGACCACAACATTCCGCCCTCGGCAATCGGCAAAGTCTTCCTCAACGATGCAATGCACCAATCGGCGTCGCTGTTTGCTGCCCAAGAGCCCAAGATGTCGTGTGTATGGTCCTCAACGACCGGCACACCAATCTGAGCATTGCTCCTCGAAGACCTCAGTCCGAAATAGTTCACCCTCAACAGGGCATCACCTTCTTGATAAGGCAATGAACAGACAACCTGATTCTCGTCACTCATGGGGTAATCATCGTAAAAAGCAAGATTGACCCCCTGATGAACCATCGACTCCAACACCTCGTAACAGAAATAACTTGGCACCCACAGGCGTTTCCAACCCATCTGCTGATACAACGCTATCAGGGCCTGTCGACCATCGGCAAAGAAGGTTGCGTGAGGATACAGGTTGCTGATAGTGTGAGAGCCTTGCTGGTACACCTGTACAAAATGGAAGTCTGACCCAAATTCCTTCATACGCTAATGCCTATTGGCTATCTTTCCAATTGATTTTCGTGTTGAGCCCTTCGTCAACAATCCTCTGAGCCTCTTTCTCAAACCGGTACCATCCCAGGTCATCGGGCTCGTTTTCAAGTCCGTTACCGATGTCTTCATGCTTGAAGACATTAATAACAGTCCTGTAGAGGATTTTCAGGTCCAGAAGGAAAGAAATGTGGTCTACATACCACACATCATGCTTGAACTTATCACTGTAGGTCATGAGATTGCGCCCATTCACTTGAGCCCATCCGGTGATACCGGGCCGCACCTCGAGACGCCTTTCCTGGACTTCATCATACATGGGCAGGAACCATGTGTACAACGGCCTAGGCCCTATCAGGGACATATCACCCTTGACGACATTGACGAGTTGCGGCAGTTCATCAATAGAAGTTGAACGGACAAAGCGTCCCACCCTGGTCAACCGTTCATTATCAGGTAACAGATCACCATTGGCATCGCGCTCGTCGGTCATGGTCTTGAATTTGACTATCTTGAAGATCTTGCCGTTGCGGCCAGGGCGTTTTTGGAAGAAAAAGGCACCAGCGCCCTTGTTGGCAAAATGCAGCCAGATGGTCACCACGATTAACACCGGGCTCACACATATCAGCCCGACAAGCGAGACGGTGAAGTCGATTATTCTCTTGAAAAAATGCTTGTACATCGGTCTGTTGAAGATTATTTATCGATGCCTTTACTACCCTTGAACGCTTCCATTGTCTCTTGTCCACTTTGAGAGATGCCGTCGCGCTTGAGCACCTTCTTGATCGTCAACAGTATCACCTTGACATCGGTGAGAAACGAGCAATGGTCAACATACCAGACATCAAGCTCAAATTTCCGTTCCCATGTGATGCCGTTGCGTCCGTGGCATTGGGCCCAGCCTGTAATTCCCGGATAGACATCGTGGCGGCGGGCCTGTTCAGGAGAATAGAGCTGCAGATAGTCTACACGCAGGGGCCTCGGTCCGATGATTGCCATGTCGCCCTTGAGGACATTCAACAACTGAGGCAGTTCGTCAATGCTGGTCGACCTCACAAATCGGCCGGCTCTCGTCAGTCGCTCTCCATCGGGCAACAATTGACCGTCAGCATCACGATTGTCGTTCATGGTCTTATACTTGATAATCTTGAAGATCTTGCCTTTATAGCCGGGGCGTTCCTGCAAAAAGAACGCGCCGGCGCCCTTGTTGGCGAAATGCAGCCAGACGGTAACCACCAGCAACAAGGGAGACAGGATAATCAAAGCCACGAAGGCGATGAGAAATCCCAAGATGCGTTTTATATACTTGCGGTAGAAGTAATTCATCACTTTAAATCCTTTAGGATATCATGGTAGAAGTCATAGAGGCACTGGCGCACATAGCCCTGTTCAAACCTTTTTGCCACCAGTTCACGGGCATTGGCAGCCATCGCTGCCAGCGCATCGGGATGCTCTACAAACTCTTTCATGGCATGGTACAACGCATCCTGATCCTTGGGAGGAACGATGACGCCATTCTTGCCATCGATGATGATTTCCCGTGAGCCATTGATGTCGGTGACGATACAGGGAAGCCCCATCGCGCCAGCCTCGATGACGACATTGGGAAAGCCCTCACGGTAACTGGGAAACACCATCGCATCGGCATTGCTGTAGAACGGTCTCGTATCACTCTGATTGCCGACGGCCTCGATGCCGTCGCCACGGTTGATGCGGTCAAGAGTTGCCGGTGACACGGGATCCAGATTATCCTCACGCCGCCCAACGAGTACCAGCTTGACATTTTCCAACTCGCTATGCAGCCTGTCAAAAGCCGCAACCAACTCATTAATGCCCTTATCCCGCACAATGCGGCCGACAAAGACGAATGTAAAACCGCTATGGGCTGGCGTCTCGCCTTGAGGCTTATAATAATCCAGGTCAATGCCCCGCACATTGCCATAGCCGAGGACCTTGATGGGCTTGCGGGTGATGTGGTGTGAGAGCAAATCGTTTTTCACCCCTTCGCCCTCGGGAATGATGTGGGTAGCGCAGGCACATGTCAGCCAATCGGTAGCCATGAGAATGCGCCGCTTGAGGCCTGTTGCCGTGGGCCACACTAAACCGGTGAAGGTGTGAACACGCCGAGGCACCCTAGCCAGCCAACCAGCCATCATACAGACCAGTCCTGCCTTAGGCGTCATCGAGTGGACCATATCAGGGCGTTCACGCCTCATCACCCTCCACATCTTCCACAGCGAGCGCAAGTCGTTGAGGAGGGATATGTGCCGTTCCATGGGTACAGCTATCGTGCGCACGCCTTCCTGACGCGCGACCTTGTCGAGGTCTTCACCTGGTGATGAAACGGCCACAACCTCATATTCACCAGACAGCTCCTTGAGCAAACCATTACAGAATGTGGCAAGAGACTGCGGTATTGTAGAACTACGAATTATTTTTTTCTTTTTCATTACAAAGAGTTTATTGTCACCATTCCCCATCAATTGGAGGAAGTGTCTTCTCAACTGAATTGTTATGGTCTGATGGTATCCGACTCACTCGCCTTGGACTGTCGTTGCTAGGTCTCCACTTTATTGGGAGTCACACTTCACAGTGAATGGTATAACTCATTATACTTGTCTACCATCACGCTGATATCATATTGAGCGGCCCTGGCCTGGCAGCGTTCAGCAACTTTCCGGTATTCATCTGGATGTTCACACAACCATTGTATCTTTTTTGCAAGTTCCTTATCATCGCCATGAGGGAACAACACACCAGCCCCCGTCACGGTATCACGCAGGCCGTCAACATCGCTGGCAATGAACGGGCGTCCTGATGCCATGCCCTCGATACTTGAAAGAGAAAGACCCTCCCAGTGTGATGAGAGTATTAAGATATCGCTCTGCTCCATGATGTCAGGCACATCCATCCTCACGCCCAAGAACGAGACACGGTCGTCGAGCTCCAATTGGGAGCACAATGCCTTGACCGAGGTCGCCACCTCCTTGGGGCCACCGCCCACAAGCTGCAGGCTATATTGTTCGGGCAAATGTGTCATCGCCCTTAGCACGGTGGCATGGTCCTTCTCGATTCTCAACGCAGCCACCATCGTGATGACAAAACGCTGCTGGTCCGAGATGTCCTTGACTGGTCTCATGAATCGCTTGGTATCCACACCGTTACTGATGGTGCACACATTGGCCTTTTTCCCGATATAATCCTCGAGGTTGCGCTGGGCCTTGGGGGCAATGCACACAATAGCATCATACTTGCCATACATCCAATTGTCGAGAGGTTTCAACCACCATTTAGAGCGTCTGCGATTAGTGGTGCTGTGTTCGGTGGTCACCAGTTTGGTTTTGGACTTACCCGTAAACACGCGTGACAAGGGCACAAAGAGCTGGCACGCGGTATTGTGGGTGTGGATAATGTCATAATCGGAATGCGCAAAGAATTTCCTGAACCTTGAAATGTTGCGCCAATTATAGACATCATTTTTCATCGACAAGGCATGCACCTTGATGCCTGCCTGTTCGATTTTCTCCTTAAACGGCGTTTGCGTGCCATTAATCAGCAACAAATCCACCTGATTGTCGCCCTTGTCACGCAATAGGGGCAAGAGGTCGACCATCAAGCGTTCGGCCCCACCGGTATATAAAGATGTTATGACATGAAGGATTTTCATCTTGAGGGGGTGTGTTGTGTGTACTGCTTGGTGCTGGGGTGGAGCGTCAAACAGGGTAAACGATGTATTTCTCAGTTGGTGAGCTGTCGCGCGTAATGATCTGACCAGGATTTCCGATGACTATCGAATTATCAGGGACATCAAAGTTCACAAACGCCCCGGGAGCAATCAGCACATTGTCGCCGATATGGGCATTGCCTATAATCACGGCATTGGCATTCATGCACACATTGTTACCGATTGTCGGGAAACCGGCCCGCTTGCCCTGGGCGTTGCCGATGAGACAGCCTTGAGAAATGTTGAAATTATCACCTATCACAGCACTGGGATTCACAACGATGTGACCGAAATGCACTATTCGCAACCCACGCCCGATGCGCGTGCCCGCGGGTATCTGGATGTGGGTGATGACTTTTGTCGCATGAAGGAAAACGCTCCAAAACGCACGACTCATCCTGTTGCGTGCCATGGAAGCGTGACGAAAGAAAAAAATGTAGGTGTAGCCAGGAACACAAAACAAATATTTGAGCCTGACCTTCAACTTTTTATTTCCGTTACCCTCATATCGATAGAGGTCTTCGTTAAGTGTCTTATTGAATAGCAATCCCATTATCAAGAGTCAAGTATTTCACAACTATTTAAACAATGACCTGTAGAGTTTGTCATATCCGTCGGCCATGAGACTGATGTCATAACGCTTGGCACGCTCTTGACATGCCAGTGCCACCTCCTTGTAGCGGGCGGGGTTCTCACACAGTTCTTGAATAGCCCGTGCCAGAGCCTCGTCGTCACCCTGAGGGAACAAGACGCCTGCGCCAGCCACAACATCACGCAGGCCCTCTACATCACTGATCACCAATGGTCTACCTGAAGCCATTCCCTCGACTGCAGCCAAGCCAAAACCTTCCCAATGAGATGACAACACGATGATATCACTGTGCTCCAGAATGTCAGGCACATCGGAACGCATGCCCATAAACGATACCCGCTGGTCCAAGCCCAAATCACTGCACAGGGTCTTCATCTCCTGCTCAGTTTCTCCTCGCCCCACCAGTTGCAGCGAGAACCTGTCGGGAAGGCGCGATAATGCCTTAATGAGAGTCGCATGGTCCTTTTGGGGCCTAAAACCAGCAACCATGGATATGGTAAAGCGTTCCTGTCGGTCAATATTCTTGACCGGCTTGATGAATTTATTGATGTTCACGCCATTATAAATAGTGCATATCGCAGAGTTGTGCCCGATGTGTTGCTCAAGGTTCTTGCTGGTCTGGTCAGCGATACAGATGATAGCATCATAGCGGTTGTACATCCACCGGTCAATAGGCTTGTACCATCCCATAGAGCGGCGCCGATTGGTGGTATTGTGTTCGGTCGTCACCAGTTTGGCATTGGCACGGCTCAGTAACTTGGCTATCGGTGTATAGAATTGGCAGGCCGTGTTATGGGTGTGGACAATATCGTATTTCTTGACATACTTCATCAGTCTCACGATATTCCACGGACCATAGGTGGCCCACTTATCCTCAATGTCGCCAGGGTGGGTCAATTCAAACAATGGAATTCCGGTTGCCGCCCACTCCTCCTTGAGTGGTGCGTCGGCACCATTAAAGAGCAGCAGCCCCATCTCGTGGCCGCGGTCCTTCAACAGCGGCAACAGGTCCACCATCAATCGTTCGGCACCGCCAGTGTCCAAACTCGTAATAACATGAAGTACCTTCATTGTGCCAAACGGTCAGTTCTGGGGGAAAAGACTCCTCACTGAACGGATTGCCCGATAAACCGGTCGAAGCATTATCATCATCCCCGGGTGTTCGAACAAAAATTCATAGAATCGCTGTTTATTTCCACCCTCATAGATTTTGGGGATTGACAGTTTCTTGATTTCCTCACGATGACGCTTAATCTCATTGAGGTTCTTGTTGCTCAACATCAGTCGAGTAATCAAATTGCCGAAATAAAACGCCTGCCTCTCTCCTATTCTGTTGCTGATGGCTTCACTCTGTCCCTGCTTGCACTCGTCCATAAACTTTATAGCCGTCAAGATGTCATCGCATCCACGGTTAAGACGCTCAGGGTCAATCATGTTGGTGGCCGATGAGCCGCGCAGGATATAGAAATAGACCCTGGCTTGGGTCAATCCCACCTTGGCATCACTCAAGAAAATAGGCAGCACAAACACCACATCCTCCAAGAAGGACAATGGGGTAAAGCGTCTATCTATCAGCAGTTCCCTTTTAAAAATGAATCGAAAACATGTTCCAAAATGGTTGTCAAGTATGTATTCCTTTGCAGAGCCCTCCCATACAATCCTTCTCAAAACTGGTTTAACAGTCATGTTTTCGTTCCATTCATCCTCTTTTACAATCTCTGCCTCAAACGAGAGGATATCGTAATCCTTGTCGATAGCCATCTCGAGCATGCGCGCATAGCCATTGTCGGCAAGGGCGTCATCAGGGTCAAAGAACACGATCCACTCCCCACGGGCCACATCCAGTCCGCTGTTGCGGGCCTCGGCAGCACCGGCATTCACCTTCTTGTCGATAACCACGACATTGTCGGGATAGCGCTGCTGGAAAGCATTGAGCTTACCGATGGTGCCATCGGTGCTGGCATCATTGATGAGGATGATCTCATAATCGGAACGCCCGTCCCACTGCCGCTCAAGACAGCTGAAAGTGCGGTCGAGATAAGGCTCCACATTGTAGCAGGGCACGATGACCGACAGGCTGACGGGGTGTTGGTTGTCTTGCATAGTAGTCGTTGGATGATTCAGGTTTTACTCGTTGACGGGCGGGTCGTGGCGCTTCACGATTGTAGCGGCAGGAGAGCACACGGTGCAGTTATCCGGCACATCATGCACCACGATAGCGTTGGCACCAATGCGCACATTATTGCCGACTTTCACATTACCTATCACGACGGCCCCCACCCCTATGGTCACATTGTTGCCGATGGTGGGGCAATCGTTACCTTTATACCCGAGCGTCACGCGCTGGTTAATCCAGCAGTTCTCGCCTATCTCACGAGCGCTTAGGTCAGTGCAGTAGCCGTGCTGGATGAACAGGCCGCCGCCCAGTTTCTCACGCGGCACATCAAAGCCCAAGAGGATGGCGCCATGTGGCATAGTATGCTTGATAAAGTATCGTTTCCTGCCGATGCGGTAGAGGAACAAACTCCTGAATTCAGAGCCGCCATCATCAACAAGCTCTGACAACAGATAATAAATGCGCCTATTGCCGGGCAGACATCCGTTGTGCACCTTGCAGAAACGGTCCAAGTCCATATCGATTTTCTCGCGTTGCGACGAGAATTTATAGGCTAACAGCCATATCCAAGACAGAGGCATGAACAGGGCCATCCTAACTTTAGTCCTTGCTGAAATCATAACAATTTAAACTATTGCATTTAACACCGCCTGCCGTTCATCCTATCTTGATGACATCCTTCTGGGCCGTGACATGAGGCATGAACCTGCGCATGAACAGAATCAGCAGATGGCATACCGGCAGCGTCACAGCCAGCAAAACCGCCATCAGGTACTCTCCTTGGAACCATCGGCGCAGGAAGTAGGCAGCAATCGTAATCACCACCTGCTGGGTACACAGGATGATAATGGAATAGCGGCCCCAAAACGAGACAAGCGGCAGACGCTTGAGGAATTTAGAGACGATGAGCACCATCATCGTGCCCGCGATGCCGCACAAGTAGACCTGCAGAGGACTTACAGTGGCGGGAAAACGGTTTTCAATCCAGATGAACGGGATGGCAAGGAACCCTACAATCAGCACACATGCCACCAGCAGCAAGCCATCTCTCAACGGATGAAGAGGTGCTGCCATGAATCCCGTGTGGCGGAATAACCAGTAGCCGAAAGCGAAGAACGGCAGTGCCGACATTGCCGTGTCGAGATAGAAAGGCAACAGGGTGCGGCTGGCACCCAGGCCAAGCCCGACAAAGCCGAGGGCAACAGAAATGATGAGTACAGTTGCAGTCTGATACTTGGCCGAAATGGCCTTTGCCAACAAGTGAATCAGATAAAAAACCAGATTCACCTCAAACAGGCACAGCAGGAACCATATCGCATTATTGAACGGGATATAGCGGTCATTAATCACCGAGGCTACGGCCGATTGATGCTTCAGGCCCGCTTCGGGCAATACCGAGGTCACCAAAAAGAAGAACAGGAAAGGAATGAGCAGCTTATTGATCTTGCGTTTCAGGAACCCGCCAAAGTTCTCATACAACTTAAAGAACAAGCCCGACAAGATGAAATATAACGGCATCTTGAATGAGGTGGCCTGCAATTCAAGCGAATAGGAACACCATGCTGCTATGGCTGCATGGTTGATAACGACAAGAAGGATGCAAAACCCCTTTGCCAAATCAACCCACCCAATTCTTTTACTGTCGGCCATTTGCAACATTCATTTTACTCTCGGGAAATACCAGGCTGTGTATATCCCATTCCCACACGAGTCAGATTCTAATGACATCCCGCTGTGCAGTCACATGGGGCATATACCTGCGCATGAACAGAATCAGCAAATGACAAACGGCCAAGGTGACAACCAGGACCGCCAATACCTGCCAACCGCCAGTAAGCCATCGCCTCATGAAATGGGAAACAACCGTGATAACCACTTGATGGGTACACAAGATAATAATGGAGTAGCGTCCCCAAAACGAGATAAGCGGCAAGCGGCGGATGAACTTTGAAAGTATCAGCACCATCATCGTGCCCGCTATACCCGTCAAGTAAACAAGCAAGAGCGTGGCATCGTCGGGGAAATCATTGTTGGCCCATATCGTCGGCACAGCCAGGAACCATACCACAAGGGCGCATGCTGCCATTATCAATCCTTCACGCAACGGGTTAACAGGTGCAGGCATGAACCCCGTGTGGCGAAAGAGCCAGTAACCAAAAGCAAACAACGGCAGGGCCGACAGGGCTGTGTCGAAGTAGAACGGTAAACGGATGTGCAACGCACCCAACCCGAGGCCGACAAAACCCAATATTGTGGCCAAGGTCAAGACAATCGCCGTCTGGTAGCGGGAAGCGACGGCCTTAGCCACCAGATGCACAAGGTAGAAAACCACATTTACCACAAACAGGCACAATAGGAACCATATCGGGTTGTTATAGTAGATTGTGCGTTCCTGAAAGAAATCGGTCAAAGCCGACCGATGCTCCAAAACCACACACGGCAGTATCGAAGTCACAATAAAGAAGAACAGGAATGGAATGAGCAGTTTATTGATTTTGCGCTTGAGGAAACCGCCGAAATTCTCATACTGCTTGAAAAACAAACCCGACAGCACAAAGTAAAGCGGCATTCTGAAAGCCCTACCCTGCAATTCCAACGGGTAATCGAAACTCTTGTTCACCCACAGGAATACATGGTTGACGACAACCAGCAGGATACAGAATCCCTTGGCCAAGTCAACCCACCCAATTCTTTTGCTTTCAGCAACCATTAGATTTAGTCAACGCAAGGGTTATGCGGTCAACGATGGTTTTAATCAACCACGATGAGATAAAAGTAATCAGCATGGTCCATAGCACCACCAAATTGATGTCCTTGAAAATCGTGATTGCGGGTTGGTAGAACCAACTAACACACGCGGTGAAGAACAAGGCGTGAAAGAACCACATGTACACACTGATATCACCAATCTTCTTTAATAAACGGCGTAATGGTCCCAATTTGCACTTGTTGAACAGGATTACGACTGCACCGATTAGTACCGGTACATAGAAAAAATCAAGCTGAAAGCCCATTACCAGTAACCGTTTCCCTGTCAACAGCAGCACAATGACTATCGTCAATACTGAGAGCAAGCCGACAAGCCATGCCGGGTACTTACCGATGTGTAATCGCTCGTAGTACCTCTCCTGGGAGAACAACAGACCCAACACAGCAACGGGTGTGTAGCGCATACAGTTGTATACGGCCTTATGGGCGCAATCGCCCATCATGTCGGCCAGGTATCGATGCACCACAGCCTCAATGGCATAGGAGACGACACAAATCAACAGTGCGTTGATAACTGGATATCGCTTAATCGCCTTAGACACCCAAGACAAGACAATCATTAATGTAGATGTAATAATAGATGAACCAATTGAAGTAATTAAGATTGCCCTCCAATCCCACGAGGTTTAACAAAAAGTTTAATATGCCTCTTTCCTTAATCTCGTCCAAAGCAAAGGGGATGGTGAAGAGGAACAATATCACATAATAGGGCAAGAGCATCTTCCAGATGTGTTTAAGGCCATACCTCCAATCCTTGGTTTTGGAAAACGCATAGCCATATCCCACCATAAAGGCGAAGATGCCAATGCACAGATTGAAACCTATACCCAACTTCTCCAATGACAATTGCCAATCTAATGTTGCACCATAATAGTAGCCCACATTATAGCAATGCAGGCACATCATGAGAATCAAGCCGATTCCCTTGATGATACTTGTCATGCTCTTGTCAAAACACAGGGCTCCCTTGTTCATCACCTTGATGACCGAAATTTACTTGCCGGATGATCAATTTGCGGCTTCTGGGTTTTTAATGGCCAATGTTCATCTTGGCATCATGCTTCACCTTATGGCGAATCATGAGATAAAGAGCAATCCCGCCAGGGATGCACAACATGGTCAACAACTTCTCAGGACTCTCCTGAATGAAACGCCAATTACGGCTGATGATGCTGCTCGAGACATAGTGGGTGCACACCTTCAGTTTGCGCTTAAAACTCTTGGTGGTCCTCATCTCGGCCTTGCGGAAGAAAGCAAAGCCACGCGGATTTCTCCAATACTGCTTGAACATGTTGAAGCTCGAGCCGTCCTGCTGGTACTCGACAATGACCAGGGGCTCATTGAGCGTAATCAACTCATAATCCTGGTCGATGAGCATGTATTTATAGGCCAACCCGACATATCGCTCACCGTCAAACAAGGGGTACTCGGGATAGCGATTGATGACATCGGTGCGGTATACCAGCTTCTTATCACCCTTGCCGCCCGCCTCATAAAAGCCCTGAAGGGTCGTCGTTGCCATGCCCCCGGGGAAATCAGTGCCGATAAGCGTACCGTCCTCGGTAACATCCAAGCCAATCAATCCGGCATACTTGTCGCTGCCATGTTCATGCCAGCACTTGAGAATCTTTTCCACCGCATCATCAGGCATGAAGTCATCGCTGTCGATACAAGTGTTCAGGGGGGTATCGATATTGCGGTAGGCGGTGTTGTGCGCGCCATGCATTCCCTGGTTCTGCTGATAGATATAGCGGATTGCTATCTTGCCTTCGGCAATCCATCCGTCGACCAGTTCCCGTGTGTTGTCGGACGAGCCGTCGTCAACGATGAGCCAGCAAAAGTCCTTGCAGGTCTGTCGGCACAGGCTCTCATAGGTTCGGCCTATCGTGTGTGCACGATTATAGGCCGGAGTGAAAACAGTCAGTGTTGCCATTAATTCAAACAAAAGGTGTGTATTACAGCTTGCACTAGATAACGATCATTTTGCCCTGACTTGCACCGACAGGACCAATACAACATCATCTTTTATTCAAGCCACCAGTATTTGTCAAATCCCTTGAATCCTGTTGTACCGAAGTAATAGATAAAGTACATGAAGAAAGTAAAGCCCGAATAGAAAAAGAGGATCAGTGAAGTCTTACGGTCTTGATCTTCCCAAATATTCATTTTAAGCAAGGGATAGAAAAATACCACAGGATAAATGAACCAGGACAGGTAAGCAAAGCGGTTGGAGAATGATGCACGAATCACCGTGATCCAGAATGCATTACACAACAGATAGGTATTGGCAATCATTGTATATCCAGGATCGGTGAACCGACGATGCTTTGTTACATACCAGATCATCAACACAGGCATGGCACTATATAACAAGAAGTCCCATCGGAAACCCGTATGCGAGAAATATTGGGCGTTTTTCTCTTGGGAATTATAATAAACCGACATGCGGTCGTCAAAGCCGAGTGTAGTGAACACCTGTGCCACAAGGGGACCAATAGTCAACGAGAGGAAGATCGAAAGAAGCCAGAAACGCAAAGCCATCTTTGTATCTTTAATCACATAGACTGTGGAAATCGCCGCTGCGCTAGGCAGCAAGGTTGAGCGATGGATACCCAAAGCAATAAACATCAGTATTGCGCCAGCAACCCTCTTGGGCCCTTTCTCGATAAATAAAGACAATGCCAAAAGCTCGGTGCTGCATCCGATACCGTTGCGAATTCCATTAGTTCCATAGGAGAAGAACGAGAAAGCGCTAAAGAAGAACAGCATAGCAATCCACAGGTTCTTGCGGGCCAGTGTCCAAGAGCATGCAAGCATGAGGCCCACATATCCGGCCTCCACAACCAGGAAATATTCATTTTCATTAAGACCCATGTGGGCACAGAATATACCGATATTGTCCCAGAACCACTCACTACCAAAGCTAATCATTCTATAGGACATTTCCTCATAAGCGGTATAGTTGCGCGCATATAGCCACATATCGCCGAACTCACTGGAAATGGGGCGCAGACCGATATAGAAAATAGCCAACAGCGAGAAAAGCAAGGCCACACCCTGCAAGGGCGTGCCCTGAGAGTTAAGTATCTTCTGGTTATTGGAGCCAACATAATACAGCACTGTTCCCCATATCATGATAAGGAGTGTCGTGTACCAAGCCAGAGAGAAGTAGAAAATTGAAATAAATTCAATAGATTCCATAATGTGCGTGAATCAATCTTTGAATGACCGAGTTATAGCGGGATATCGCAATCCCTACAGTTTAAGTAAAAAGCCGACGGGTGAACGACGGATGAGTTCAGAGATGACTGCCGACAAGACCATGTAGACCAGAGTGATCAACACCGCGACAACAGGGTGGACATAGAGCCCTTGCTCAAAGGGTGAAAAGCGTCCAAACAGCAGCATGAGCATCAGGTGAAATATATAAATCCCCAAGGCATTATTGCCCAGGAAAGTGATAAATCTTTTCAGTAGCGGTAAACGCTCCATTTCACAATCCCTAACCCAGAGGAAGACTGCAATCGACAGCGACAGGGCACCGAGGGTGGGAAAGCAATAGTTACCTGCAGCAAAAGTGTGATGCAACCGGTTAGCGAATGCCATTGCCTCGATGGCAAGCAGCGCTAAACCCAAAAAGGCACAAACCCAAGGCACCCACTTCTTGAAGGAACAAAGCCTGAGATGATCACCGGCATACAGATAAACCACACTGTAGAGCGTAAAAAAACCCGTGCGCCACGAGTGGACCTGGGTTGCAGGGTCATGCAGGGTCAGCAAGTCCCAAGCCAGATTGGTCGCGAAGGGATATACCAGCAATGCCGCCACAACAAGCCAGCGGCACCAACGGGGCAGCTGCGAGATGATGTAGTTAACGACATACAGCAACGCGAGAGAGAAGAGGAACCAGTAGTAATTGAGCCTATCGGGCGTCAGCGAAAACGGCTTGTGTTTGGTGTAAATCTGTAAACAGATGACCATCAAGCCCCAGAACAGACCAGCCAGAATCAAACGGCCAACCTTAGAGGCAGTTTTCTTCAGGTCATAGTTGCGATGGACCGTCAATGCCCCATTGACCATGAAGAACAACGGGACGCCGCAGGCACAAAACAGCCACAGCACCTGGACCAGAGTAGGATAATAGTATTGCCCGTCACGATAGCCCATGCCCACCATACCCACATGGTAGAGCACGACGAAAAACGCAGCCAATGCCTTGAGGGCATCGTAGCCGAAAACGCGCTTTTTTTCCGTGAGCTTTGTCATTGTTTAACCGATAAACCTGGACAACCGGCAAGCGAGCCAGTAGTTGTGGGAAACCAGCCAGGCATAGGCGCTCATCTTGCGGGAAGATATTCCTGTTTTAGCAATCAGATGCCCATCACGCCTGATTTCCTCCTGAAGCAGTCTCACATTGGAGTTGTGAGGATAGGCATGAGCAGCGGCATCCTTTAGAATCTGGGTCATCTCACAGGCAAACCTAGCATGGGAAATGTCATTGAAGCGTGGCCATGATTCTTCGGTGTCACGGCAGATGTGGTCCCAAGTGGTATAGGCCGAGAATTTCTTTCCGTTGAAAGGCTGCCGGGAGAGGCTGTTCTCGTTCACCCTATAATGATACAACTCATCATTCAGGACGCGCACCCTGTTCACCTTGAGCAGCACCTGCCACACGATGAGGGCATCCTCGCCGTAACTGACCGTTTTGTCAATCTCGAGATTGTCGAACATTCCCCTCCTTATCAACTTGTCACATAGCGAGCCCCTGAATGTGATATGCTCCAGGAACAGCTTGACAATCTGCTCACGGTTATAGGCGTTATCCAGATTGCCACTGTGGGCACCAAGTTGATAAGAGACGACATCATAGTCATCCTGTTGCTGTTCACGCAGCAGGATCTCAATGGTGTTAGGCTCTATCCAATCGTCACTGTCGACAAAAAGCACAAAATCTCCTATCGCCTTATCAAGCAGGTGGGCCCTAGTAGCAGCAACGCCACTGTTAGGCTGGCTAAACACCTCGACGCGTTTATCCTGACGCTGCAACTCCAGCAGGATGTCCAATGAATCATCGGTTGAACCGTCATTGATGAGGACAATCTGCAGGTCGGCGTAGGTCTGCCCTGTGAGTGAAGCTACACACTCACGCAGATAGGATGCGGCATTATATACCGGGACAAGTATCGAAACCATGAGTTCTGTTTACTTGGAAGAAGGTCCAGGATGCTCATCCAGCCAGCGCTGCTGTGCCTCAAGCAGGTTGTTGAGCCATGCCTCGGCCGCCGACTTGCCGTTGAAGTGAGACCGCACAAAGTCACAACCAGCCTTGGCAATCGTCTCAAGTTCTTGCTGGTGTTCAGGTTGTTGATAGTAAGAGATTTTTGCCTTCAAGTCATCGAGGGTGCCGTCATAACCGATATAATGGACTCCCTCCTTCATGCCATAATCCTCGTAGTAGCCCACGGTCTGCCCAATATAAGCACACCCGCAAGCCATACCCTCAACAAAACCGATGCCGGGCAAGCCGATGATTTCCTCGCCGACGACACACATCTTGTAGTCGTTGAATTTCTCAACCATATCGAAGGAGTAATACTTCTTCTGGTGGCCTACAAAGAACTTGTCATGCAAGCGCTTGAAAATTTTGACGACCTTATTATCATTCTTCGAGACCTTGGCAGCCTTGGCATCCTCAAGGTAGTCGCTATTGAAACAGTCTACCCAGGGCACCAGGTCCTTGGCATTGTCATAGACCTGCTTGCGAGCCGGCTGCAGGCAATTGTGGCCATAATACTTAACCAGATACTCGGGATAGGTCACCGTGCCCACCGAGACAGCCTTGTTCTGTCGCTCGGCAAAAGGCTTAACGACCTTGAAGCGCTCGGCAAACACAAAGGGGATTACCAAATACTGCTTCTTGAACCACCCGAAATACTCGTCAAAGGCAATAAACCGCTTCTGCATATTGCTCTCATTGTACATCAAGTCAGGGTCGAGCTTTTGCATCACCCCAGCCTGTGTGACAGAGAAATGCAACTGGCTGATAGCCAAGAAAGCATCGGGACGGCGCTTGAAATCCATCTGAGCACCGAAGAGCTGATACAAGATGACGATATCATCGTGCCTTATCTCGTCCTCACTCTTGAGGACCTTGATTTTGTTCAATGGTATACCGTTTTTCCTCATCGTGATGCGATGGTCCAAGAACCGGAACGACTGGAGGAAGCGGTTACGCGTTGTGTAGGACAACGAGAGGCCGCGCTTATTGATGTAGGAGCATACCTCCACATCATCCCGCGACAGCAGGTAGTCAAGAATATACTTGTGCTTGATGGCAACTGACTGCTTGAAAATGAACTTATTGAGTGTCTTTACAAGAAACTCGTTGCCATGCAGGTTGACAAATACTATTCGCATAAGCAAGGTTTTAAAAGAAGTAGATCATCATGTCACCCCAGTGGAGCAAGACGGGTGGCAATTCATTAGTTAACACGAGTCACAGCCCAATCCTGATAATCTTCGATCTGTATCGGGCGGAATATTTTCTTATCGAGCAACATCGCATAGATGATGTGCGACAGGTAAAGCGGTGAGTAATCCTTGAGGCGCTCATAGTAGCGGCAAAACTCGCCTGCATCTTCAAAGCAGTAACCTCCAGCACTAAAGAAGTGGCTAACCACCCTCTTCTCGATGATATTGGTCACATAGAACATGTCATCGACAGCGACATAGCTCTTGTGCTGAGGATCGACAATGGGCAGATTCTCCAACGGATAGATGGAAACGCCGTTCTGCGGGAGTATCTCATCGGTAGTGAAATAGCAGTCGGCATCCTTGATGAACACAATGCCGGAAATACCGTTTAATTGTATTGCCCTCGCCACGGTCTCGACCTGGCTGCCGGTGGGCTCGTCAAGGATGGTCACATGGGCGTTGTCCAGGTGGTGCTTGCGGAACTGCATGTCCAGTTGCTCGCTCAGCATGAAACGCTCGTCATGTTCCCTGAGTATGACAAAATAGATATCTTTAATCACATCCATGGGCAATCCCGTAATGGCTTTGACACAAAACATAGTGCCCGTGTCGTCATAGCGGAACGGCTGTGGGAGTTTGTTGGCATATTCAGCCTTGTTGGCTGCAATGGGTACAATTAATGTCATCATGGCTTCAAACGGTTTTAGGGTTGTTCAACACTTCTAACTGACCAGCAATCACCTGTTTAAGATATGCAATTACCTTATCGTCTTTACCATATTGCAGAATGCGCAGGAAATTCATCAGTTGCAAGGGCATGTAATAATCCCTGTACCACTGGTACTTACCCGTGAAGTATTCGTCAATGGCCTTGTCGATTTTCTCGCTGACAATGCTCAAGCGGACCTTATCAAACGGCTTGTGGTACATCAATGTGGACCACAAGTAGGCAGTGTCCTGACGAATCTTGACTATATCCAGCAAGGGCGACTCGATGAACGAATCCAGGAAGTCGATCAGGTAATAGTTATTGCCATTGAACAGGATGTTGCTGAAGGTGAGATCACCATGACAGGTGCCCACAGGCATCACCATATCACCCACAGCGTTCATCACCTCGGAGGAGCGCTTGACCAGTTCCTGGGCCTCGGCATCATCCTTGAGGTGGGCGTTCTTCTCGACTTTGCGAGCGACATCGGCCATCTTGTCGGTAAGGATGTGTGAGGGCACGGTCTGCATTGTAGAGGCGTTAATCTCCAGGTCAATGAAGTACTTGATAGCGCCTATCAAGTATTTGATCTGCTCAAAACCGGCATTCTCAAAATACTCAACAAAGTTCTTGGAGTAAACATACTCCATTTTGATGGTCGCCTCGTTGGGTGTCTGGACGACCTCAAAGATTTTGGGCACTCTGATGTGCTGATACTCAGTTTTGTATGCTTCGATCTGTTTGTTGGCCTGATTGACAAGTCGCGGCACATAGCCTGCATCGTGAGTGCTCTTGTGGATGTGCAACTCATTATCCTCAGTCACGATGGTAATGTCACAACCTGAATGGCCTTGAATGTCAAGTTTCATAGTTTAGATGAGTATTATAGGGTTATTTTAATGTAGTGTGCACCTGAGGCTTCGGCGGCCTGCAAGCCCACAGCAGAATCTTCAAAGATAAGGGTCTGGTCGGCCGTCACACCCAACCGTGACATGACGGTGTTGTAAATCTCCGGCGACGGCTTGCCGTTCACGACATCCTCACCAGCAAGGATCAGGTCAAAATCACCTGTTGCCCCGATATGGTTCAACGCGTTGGTCAAATTCTTGGCCCGTGCCGTCGAAGCGACAGCCGTTAAGCCACCGTTATGGCGGAACATCCTGATGAAGTCCAACAAGGGCTGATTGACGCGCAGCAAGCCGAAGTGGCTTGGATAGCAGTCGCCCTTGAGTGTGCGTATGCGCTTGCGGGTCTCGGCGTCCTCGATGCCCATCGCATCCATGAATCCGTCGAACCGCAGGCCATAGCACTTCCTGTAGTCTTCCTCGCTCAACGACAGTCCCACCTGGTCAAACGCTTCACGATAGGCATGATAGTTGGCCTGGAAGGTGTTGACAAGAGTCCCGTCAAAGTCAGTTACGATTGCTTTTATCATGTTTAATTATTAATTCTTTCGGATTAAGGCTTTCTCGGCCTGCATCAGCAATGCCGACACTACAAGGCTTGAACAGAATACCACAAGATAAACCAGTAAAATATTCTTGGGCCACAGGCTGGACTGCTGGAACATCGAGCGTGTCATCGATGAAAAGAAAACGGCATGGACAAACCACATATAGAGTGACAACCTGCCTAGTTTAATGAGCGCGGCCCGCATGTTCGACAACTGCCGTTGCTGCAGCAAAGCCACCACTACCAGTGCCATAGCCGGAACGATAACAGTGAATGTGCAGAAGCCATAGATGTCCCTCGACATGCAGCCGGCAGCCAACAATACAGCCATGGCCAAAATCAATTCTATTGTCGAGAATCGGTGCTTGATGAAACCCCATCCTGTTTTAGCCATAAAACATCCGATGACCAGCACTGGAGTATAGAACAGACATTCACGGACTGCTTTAAGCCAGATGTCATCAGATTTCATCAAAAAGCTAGCCACCGCACACACAACAACGCTCAGCAGAACAGCCCATAAATGCAAGCCGTCGACCAAACGGGAAATCAAGGGCAAAGCGAGCATTGCGTAGATATAAAAATAGATATACCAATTGGCACATGAATAAGCACTAGAAAAGCCAAACAGATTGAGCAGAACAGTCTTCAATTGAGGCATGTTGCCCGCGAGTGCTCCCAATGCGACAAAAACCAACAGCAAGGCCCAATAACGCGCAAGCAGTCTCCAGATGTGAGAGAGGGAATATCGAATAGGGCGATGAGGTTTCAACGCATAGCCGTAGGCTGTCACGAACATGAAAAGCCCGACACAGACTTTTCCAAGCACCATTAGCCGAAGGATGACAATATTGGACAAAACGGCATCAGGTTTGATATAGTAATCCTTGATGAGCACATGGTGCATGATCATCAGCAGGATGGCAATACCTTTCAGTGCAGTGGAGTCATCTCGATTGAGCGAAACCGGCAATGGTTGACGCATATCAAAACTTCATTGAAAGTTTTTCAACTCCTCGGGGGTGCCGTAGGAATAATACTCCTCCATTGTCGCCAATCTCACGACCTTGCCCTCGGCAAGGAGGTAGTTGTAAAGCAACGACACATAGAATTCGGGCTTGCCATGGGTGCCGTCGTCTAGCAACTGGTGGGCAATGCGCTTAAAAACCTTGCCGCTGCCAAAAAAGTAGGCCCCGCACAAGGCATGGGAAGAAATGGGTTCCTTCTCGGCAGTGCGCAACACGCGGCCCTCATCATCGACCTGGGCATAGCTATATCGTGGATTGTCGGACTCAAACGACACCAACGCACCGCCATCGGCCTCATCGGCAGGCACTGCGAGTGCTGCTGCGACCAGCTCATTGTAACGCCTGCTGCGGAACTCCAGGTCACAGTCCATCACTACCACGGCATCCTCATCATCGATGGCTGGCTCGGCCACAAGGCAGGTCTCAACCGCGCCACGCGTCGTCTTCAGCACCGAGAATACCCGGGCTGACGGCAGTATATCCTTGATTAAGCGGTCGATGTGCTGGTTGTCGATGTGTTCCTGGCGCACAATGAAACTGTACTTCATTTCGACGCCATCGATGGCCACGCTGCCTATTGCGCGCTGGAACAAAGGTATCCCTCGCAACTCAATCAACGGTTTCGGGGTAGTCCAGCCGGCTTTGGCAAACCGAGAGCCCTCGCCTGCCATCGGCATGACTATATGTAAATTTCTCATATCCATTTTTTTTGCTACGACTGATGTGCTATCATTTCAGGGCTCCGTCCAAGAAATCGATGCTTTTCCTGCGCATGCCTTCCAGGCGTGCGGTGACATCCTGCCAGTCGATCTTTGTTTCATCAGGCTCGACGGGATGACTATCGGACAACAGTCGTTGTTCCAATCCCAATGCCTTGAGCAGGCTTGCCACTCTTTCCAAGCCCCGCCATGGGCTGCAGAGGTTATAAAACTCCTTACCGAAGAGGATGCTGAACACCGTGCCATGGAACGAGTCGGTCACAACAAACGAAGCATTGCTGAATATTGCCAGCCATTGCTGAATCGAGAGTTCTGCCTTCCATCCTGCCGAGAAATATCTGACTTTCAAGTCCCTGTCTGCGGCAAGTTGATTAAAGAATTTCTCCTTGGCTGAATTGTGGTCAAGACAGTAGACGGCCAGATAGGGTTCGCTGCTGTCCCACTCATGATCAATGATTTCATCATACTCACTTGCATTGAGCAGCAAGGTAGGGTCAAGCACACACTGGGCATCCACTCCCAAATGTTCCCGGCACAGGTCTACCCCACTTGCCTCGCGAACCGAGATGGCATCCATCTGCTGTGCCAATTTAGAGCAAGCCGCAGTCTGCTGGGGAGTGTACTCCCACTCATCGATGCCGAATGATGCCGCATAGGCGACTCTCTTGATGGGCATACCTGCGGTGAAGCGCAGATACAGGTCCTCAATGTGGTCGGGACTGTAGACGGCACGCCACACCTGGTCGCTACCCACGACAATCGCGTCAAGCCCATACCGTTTTACCACGCCCCGCTTGTAGCGCCACATCACCTCGGTCTTGTTGATGTGCTGCTCTATGAATTGACCCATAGTCTCATTGCGCATCGCGCCATGATATCGACGCGGCATGGGGTATTTTTTACCACACGCACGCATCAATTTTGAACGCACATAGTGAAAGACATAATGAGGCGTTGAGAATCGTTCATATGCATCTATGGTAATAGGGTCATGCCCCAAGTGCTGAAGCACCTGTTGTAAGGCCCAGTTCTGAAGGATACCACCATAATTCATCTCCAGCGGTTGTGTCACTATCCCTACACGCATATCCTTAATTTATTAAACGAAAATCATTGCTGTCCACTAAAAATTTAGATCTAGCAAAATGCCAGTTAGTTGATTTTATAAAAGGCTCAAAATCAATGCTGTTTTTTGCCAAGTATCTAATAATCAATTCAATTGTGATTTCAAATCCGTTGACTTTAAAAATTCATATAATAGACTAAAAATCAATGCATTATAACGATTATTCCAATTTTTTAATGGACACTAATGAACGAAAATTACTAAATTGTCAGAGTTTGATGAGGTCAGGCTTTGCTTCATTTTCATTCATAATAACCAGGCGCGTGGAGCCCGACACGATGAGCTTAAGGACCATGTAAAAGAAACTGGTGCGTTGTTCACGTTTCGGATCCTCATCGCCAAGGACAACCTGATAACCAAACCACTGTGGAAGTCCATAGTTTCATTCAAGCATGAAAATGTATTTTTCATCTACGCCTTCAGATTCCACGAATCGCCATCACTGTCTGGCGTGTCGCATGGTGCTCCAAGTATTCATGTACTATCTTGTCGTTCACTACCCCTTAGCACCATACTCCGAGACCTATCGCCCAGTAGTGACGCCCCAAGTATCGCTTTCACATTGTGGGAAACTCCAACTGAAGTTGATGAGAGGTTCTGCCTTTCGGTTTCTTTACAAGAAGACTTATACTCTCACTCGGTTGATACTCTATGTGCACATATGAACATGATCCATACTTACCACGCCCTTCAGTATGTGAACATCCAAGCTTTGCATATCTGTATCAGCAGATAACGATAGCGCTATTGGATTATACCTTTCAGCTCAAAAGGGCGATACTTCGTCGCCCATATAATGGCAAGTCAAACGACTTACCGTGTGGCAACCATGTCGATAGTTTTCCATGATGCAAAGGCAGCAAATTTTATAGGAACTTTAGTAGACGCAATAATTACGTAGTTCTAACCCCTAATTGGATAATAAAACCTATTGGCTATAACATGATTTTTTCTAATAATTTGTTCAAAGAATGCTTCATCTTATATTTCATATTTCCATATGTTGCCTTCTCTACAAAACAGGCTCTAGAATACATACCCTCAAGATCCTTATTAGCTATTAATTGAATTTCGGGACGAGTTAATCCATTATGCTTGTTAAACTCTAACATCCTATGCATCACTTCTCGATGATTGATTTCATCGAGAAAAAACTTTATCACGCCTTGTTTATCTTGTACTTTGTAGTGAATCATCATTCCTCCAAAGCCATACAAAGATGCGACATACTCATCAAACAAAGGTTGATATCCTTTTAAATAATTATATTTATCTAATAATTTCAATCTAATATCAGATAAAACGAACACCTCAGGGAAATATGGGTTAAAATGATTGACGGTTCCTCCATACCGATAGCAATATACAACATCATTAATGCGATAAATTGAACTTAAAAAAGGGAACAATTGAAGGTTGAAATACTCGTCTCCAGCCATACAGGGCATTTTAGGTGAGAACAATTCCACCTTATGATAAGCCTCATCAATAACACTCTTTCTGAAAACTCTTCCCCAGATATTAATCGGGAAAACTGAATTACGAAAAAAACCAATATAATAATCATCAAAAAGTCTTGGAGAAGAAACGACTTCATTAATCGGGAAAGAACCATAGGTTTGATTCTTAGTAATGAAACCAAGTTTTCTAGTGACAGAGCCAAAAACCAGATCGACATTTTTTCCCTCAATCTGATTCACCATGATTTCAATGGCATTATGAGGCAATATGTCATCATTGTCCACAAATGTCAGGTATTCTCCAGTCGCATTGAGATAACCATCACGCCTTGCAAAAGATGTACCTTCGTTTTCTTTATCAATTACTTTTATTCGATGATCCTTATAAGCCATCTGCCTAGCGATTTGAGGGCTCTTGTCTACTGATCCATCGTTCACTACAATGATTTCAAGATTCTCATATGTTTGGTTACATATCGAACGCAAACACGCCTTGAAATATCGTTCTTGATTGTATAAGGGGACAATCACACTGACTTTTGCCTCATTCATTTCATTTAAAAATTTAATGACCTTATTTTATAAAAAAATTCAATCATACGTAATAATACAAGCCTGCATTTATACTTAATTGATCTTTCTTGCGTCCTTAACTCATCAATAACCAATTGATACATTGCATCATAATCGTGCTTCACCATCAGTAAGACACGTTGGTTTATTGTTTCATTTGCGCTAAAAAAGTCAACCATACGATGCATCAACTCCCTCTTAGATGATTCATCTCTAAAGAAATTCACTATCTCATCTCGAGTAGAATGTTTATATTCAATTAGTTGATGAGCATGATAATAAACAGTATTACAATATTCTACAAACAAAGATTTGTAACCATCTTGTAATTTATTACTATCCAACAGCTTCAAGCGAATGTCTGACAAAACAAATAATGATGGATAAGTTGGACTGAAATGCCCGGTAGACATTCCTCCATATCGATAAAAATAAACAGGTTCATCAGTCATATACATTGAGCGGACAAACGGGAACAACTTCATATTAAAAAAATGATCTTCACCCACAAAGGGGAAGTCTGGAGAGCAGAGTTTTGTATTTTTAAAAGCCTCGTCAATAACAGATTTACGGTATAGTTTAGACCACATCACAATGGGAAAGAATCCTTTGCCAAAAAAGTTCAGATAATACTTATCAAACAATTCTGGCTGGCAAACTACTCGGTGAAGCGGAAAAGCGTCTGGTCCATGATGATAAAGACTTTTCTTCACAAATCCTAATACTCTTGTTATTGCCCCTTGAACAAGGTCAACATTTTTATCTACCATGTGACTAGCCAGAATCTTAATAGCATTTTTAGGCAAATAGTCATCACTATCAACCGTAGTAATGAATTCTCCTGTTGCACAGCGATAACCATCCCAACGAGCCATTACAAGTCCTTCATTTTTTTTATCTACGATCTTAATTCGCCAATCCTTCGCAGCCCATTTTTGAAGTATTTCAAAACTGCGATCAGTTGAGCCATCATTCACCACGATGATTTCCAGATTCTTGTAGGTCTGATTACTGAGTGATTGTATGCATTTCTCAAAATGCCTCTCTTGATTAAATAGCGGAACGATTATAGAAACTAAAGGGCATATATTCATATATAAATCTATTTAATTATAATTTTTCATTACTGTCCCGTTAAAGTGGACAAAACGTTCTTTGAAATAATTGAAATTCAGTCTCCTACAGCCCTTTTTAAGGGTGCGGCGATTTGAAATTGTATTTTTGCAGTCAAACATCTGACTGCAATGAACAAAGCCAAATACGTTTTCGCTCAACTCGTGGAGTTCTTGAATAAAGATAAGTTCCGTCATCTCGTCGATAAATACGGAGGCAACCGATATGTGAAAAACTTCACCTGTTGGAACCAGCTTCTTGCGCTGATGTTCGGTCAGCTCAGCAATCGTGAGAGTTTAAGGGACTTAGTCGTTGCGTTGGAGGCTCATCGGTCAAAGTGCTATCACCTCGGCATGGGCCGCAAAACCATCGCCAAAACCACTTTCGCCACAGCTAACCAGAATAGAGATTACCGCATCTTTGAGGAGTTCGCTTTCTTCATGATGGAGCAGGCCAGGCAGAAACGGGTGACGGATATCTTCAAACTGGACGGGAACGTCTACGCGTTTGATTCGTCAACCATACCGCTTTGCCTTTCCGTTTTCTGGTGGGCAAAGTTCCGCAAGAAAAAAGGGGGCATCAAAACCCATGTCCTGTACGATCTCGAATCGCAGGTGCCTGCTTTCTTCCATATAACGACCGCTTCGGTTCACGATTCCAAGGCAATGAGGGTGATTCACTATGAATCAGGGTCTTACTATGTGTTTGACCGTGCCTACAATGCGTTCAAGGAGCTCTATCGCATCCATCTGCACGAGTCGTATTTCATCGTGCGGGCTAAGAAGAATCTGCAGTACCGATGCGTCAAGTGGAGACGCCGTCTGCCAAAGAATGTGCTGACGGACTCGGTGATACAACTGACGGACATTAACTCCGCAAAGAAGTATAAGGAGAAGCTCAGACTTGTCAAGTTCTATGATGAGGAGCAAGACCGCGAGTTTGCATTCCTGACCAATGCATTCCACCTGTCTGCTTTGGATGTGGCCAACCTCTACAAAAACAGATGGCAGATTGAACTTTTCTTTAAATGGCTGAAGCAACACCTCAAAATCAAGAAATTCTGGGGCACCACCGAAAATGCAGTCAGAATACAGATTAGTGCAGCCATTACGGTCTATTGCCTGGTTGCAATTGTGCAACATGACATGAAGCTGGAACGATCAACCTATGAGGTCTTGCAGATACTCAGCATATCACTGACGGACAAAACACCCCTACGAGAGCTGTTTGAAAAGACTGAATTCAATCATGTCAAGGAACGATTCTGTCCCCTCATTCCGGGGCTTTTTGATTAATATTTAACTCGTCCCAATTTTAACGGGACACTAATTACAGCAAATGTCAGTATTAAGTGATACCATAGAAATCATCATGCACAGCATCCGGTACTTGATTTCTAAAATGCGTGATATTTAAATGAATTAACTCTAACTTCATATCAGTGGGGGTTGTTGAGGGAGGGGAAGCGGGTGTCGAGCCAGTTGAAGAGGGGTTGCTCGAGGAAGCGCTGCCTGAGCAGGTCAATGACAACACACACGAGGTAGATGCCCACACACGAGGCGATGGCATGGAGCCACATCAGATTGCTGGTGAACTGGGCCTTAACGGCAAGGACATCGTCCCAAAGCCATGCACGCAGGTCACTGTGGGTGTGGATGAGCAGGACGCCAAAGGTGGCCGTGGCAGCGAGGTTGACCACGCGATTGTGCCCCATGTTGATATTCTTGAACATCAGGAATAAGGCAACTGCACTGACGATGGCCATGATGCGATTGGAGTCACTGAGAAAGTAATAAACATTCATACGGCCTGTCAACTGGGGGCAGAATGTTATGAGCATCACGGAGCCGAATGACAGGACAAGTGCCAATGCTGCCCACGAGGCGGTGTGCCTGAGGCTGTCCATCCTGGGCGTGGAATAAAGCCGGATGTAGGCGCCAATGAGGTAAACCGCCACAAACCAGCCGATGTCGCCACTGAAGTGCCTGTTGAAGAAGGTGCCGATGAGGGCGTAAAAAGCCAACAGGGCCACGATGAGCCAGGCGTGGCTGCGCCCGTCGAGGGCTCGGATGAGCCGGTTGATAAACGGCACGAGCAGGAACAGGGCGATGAAAGTCGCTGAAAAAGTAGTGCCCATCAGCACGGCGACACTGAAAACGGTGTTGAAGCAATAGCCAGCCGTGAGTGCCTGTCGTCCGGCGAGGACGAAGATGAGAGCGATAGCCAACTTATAGAACTTGACCTCGAGATAGAGCTTGAGGAACTTACGCCAAGTGAAATCCTTCTGGCACATGAAGTATCCAGTAACCAGCAAGAAGCAGTTGACGCCGACCTTGCCACCCCATCCCCACAGCTCGAGAAAGACCTGGTTGCCACTAACGCGGTTGAAATCATAGAGCCTCTCAATACCACTGTTGACCACATAATGGTGGGCAATGATCATGAGCATCAGGAAAATCCTGAACAACTCGATGTTGGTCTCGCGCTGCTTAGTTGCTGTGGGCATGAATAAAACAAGATTATCAGCTAACCACAATGAAGATACCGAGTATGAACTTATTCAGAAACCTTCATAGGGATAAAGCGGGGGGACACCGGGTCTAGTGAGCCGGTGGACCAGTGGAGAGCGGGTAAAGCTGGTGACACTGTCGCAGTAGTCATTATCAGCGGGTTACCTGTGATATGTCTTGCATATGCGTCAATATTGCGCTCATGCGTGAGCGCGCGCAACGCACGCATAACGAACTGCAAAAGTAGGGTTTTTCCCTTACTTGAGCAAATAAATAGGCAATTTTAGTCGATGGAATCGTGGTTTTTTTTTACCGCAAAACAGCTCTATGGAACAACAGCAGATCGGGTAAGTGGTTTCCCCTTATGGTTTTCGGTTATTTTCGCGGTTTTTCACATGGTAATTTTATACAAGTATTTGACATTTTAATACCTAACAAAGCACACACTTCGCAGGAAGTGCGCGCACATTTTTTTGACGATAAAAATCTTTGTTAATTTATTGACAATCAGCAACAAACTGCAGTTCTCGCAGTTCCTGTCGCGCAATGTGGAGCGTTCGCCCTATTGAGGTCGTTTTCCCAGGGGAATCGACAAACCGACGAGGGCATTGCAACCCTTGGATCCGTTGCCCAGATAGATGTAGTCGGTACCCACAAACAGCGGGCCCAATTTCATGGCCGCACCGAAGGACTGGCCACCACACAATAAAGGAGAATAGGTGATTGCAAAATCCAGCAAATCAGTAGGATGCAGGTTTACACCTAAAGTTAATTCGTCAAGCGATGATGGCTTGACATTGTGGTGGGAATAGAGTGCGCCAAAGCCCCATTTACCACCTGCCAGCCTGTACTCGCCGCCCAGGGTTATCGTGCTCGAGAGAGAGGTGGAGCGAGAGCGTTTCTCACCGGTCGGGGTCAAACGCAGCAGGTGAAGGTTGATCGGTTCGTCGCTACCGATAATGCCCATAAAACGGGTGATATCGCCCGGATGGCTGCTGTCGAAAGCCAAGTCCTCGGTATTGGCATAGGCATCCCGTGTGCATCCGCTGGACCACCTGATGAAGCCCAAGTCATTAACTGCTGCCGATAGGGTCAGGCCATTGGCCACCTCATAGGCAACGCCCACATCCACAGCAGCGCCAAACCCCGAGAACCCCATATTACGGCCATGGAACCTGAGCGTCTCGATATAGTTATCGTCGTTGGTTACAAGCTCAAGCCCCTCACAAGAGCTCTCGAGATGAGCATCGGCCTCCACCCACGCGGTGCCGCGAGCATTCCTCAAGTCCATGGCCGACGCAGTACTCCAGTCCAATTCAGGATCCAATCCCACCAGGTTAGTGATGACAGCGACACGGCCAGCCTGTAGTTTCATGTTTCCAATGCCCAGCAGTCCCTTGACACGGCCACCGACGCTCAATCGGTCATCAATCTGGCGTGTGTAGCCAAAACCAATCTCGGTATAGGCTGTGGCATTGAATTCCACATCGCGCATATCGCATATATAATCAGAATAGTCATTGGAATTCATGCCCCTCATGTCACGCATGAAGGTAAACATCTCCAAGGGGGCATTGGCGTTACCGTCGACCTTAACACCGATGTTGAACGACATGAAGCCCTTGCCATGCCACCATCCCGCAGCCACCACATCGGTACCTGACCCGGCAGTGATGCGGTTCCTGTCCTTCAGGTTGGAATAAAAGCCATCGGTTGTATAGTAGTCAGGGTCGTCTATATTCTTTGCCATTTCGTTCATGGCATCCACATCCAGCACATTGGAGTAGGCCCAAGCCGATGTATTGCTGACGGCAGGCAGGTGTACATATCCGCGATCAGGAGCCAGCGCCGGATTGATTTGCATACGGTATTGCGCGCTTTCCATCATGAAAGCCGAACGCACAAATTGGGCATGAGCCGCAGCAGTAGCCGCCAGGGCAAACAAGAGGGCACACGCGACCTTGAGGTTTGTCAAAGGGTTAGGTAACATCGATGTTGATTGAAATGAACGCTGCAAATATATAAAAGATTTTCCATATCATCACAATCATGCAGCGCAATAAAACAACACGCCTGACGAAAACAGTAGCCACACCCATCACCGCCCCACCTCACAGGTGCCCGTCTTTAAGCATTCATCTTCACGAGAAAGCTCGGCGGTATTGCGCGAAATGAAATTTATGTGTAACTTTGCAGTTTGATTTTATGGTTCAACAGTAAAAAATTTTGACACATCATTATGAGTGAAGACAATAAAAAACGCTTGAAAGTGGGCATCACCCTGGGCGACACCAACGGCATCGGCATCGAAGTAGCCTTGAAGGCCGTGGGCGTGCCCGAGATGATTGACATGTGCACTCCGGTGCTCTATGGCTCGAGTAAGATTGTCAGCTACCACCGCAATGCTTGCAACCTGCCCGGATTCCAGATCAACCATACCAAGAGCGCCGAGAACCTCAAGGACAACATGCCTAACCTGGTGGAATGTATCAACCAGGAGATCAAGGTGGAATTAGGCCAACCCAGCAAGCAGGCTGGATTGGCGTCATTTCTGGCCCTGGAAGCCGCCGTTCGAGACTTGAAGGCCGGCCTGATCGATGTGCTGGTTACCGCCCCCATCAACAAGGACAACATCCAGAGCGACCAATTCCATTTCCCCGGCCATACCGAGTACCTGGAAAGCGCTGCCGGTGAGGGCGATAAAGCCCTGATGGTCATGTGCACCGGCAACCTGCGCATTGCACTCGCCACTATCCATATGCCTCTGTCCCAAGTGCCCGGCGCAATCTCAATAGAGAGCATCCGTGAGCACTTGCTGCAATTCAACACGACGCTGAAGCGCGACTTCGGCATCGACGGTCCGCGCATTGCCGTTCTGTCGCTCAACCCCCATGCCGGCGAAAACGGCATTCTGGGCACCGAGGAGCGCGACATCATCCTTCCCGCCATCCAGCAGTCGCTCGACGAGGACGGCGTGCAGTGTTTCGGCCCTTATGCCGCCGACGGTTTCTTTGGCGCCCGCCACTACCGTCGCTTTGACGGAGTGCTGGCGATGTACCACGACCAGGGTCTAGTGCCTTTCAAGACTATCGCGATGGACGAGGGCGTGAACTTTACCGCCGGACTTCCCATCGTGCGCACGAGTCCCGACCATGGCACCGGTTATGACATTGCAGGCCAGGGACTTGCCAACGAGTCCTCGATGCGTCATGCCATCTACACGGCCATCGATGTGTACCGCTCCCGCATCCGCTACGACGAGGCCCATCGCAACCCCCTGCCCAAGCTGTTCCAGGACCGCGGACGCGACAATGTGAAACTCGACCTGACCAAGGGCGAATAATGCATCGATGACTGCATGATCAAGGGAATCATCTTTGACTACGGCGGCACACTCGACAGCCGCGGCGTGCACTGGAGTGAAGTGCTGTGGGAGGGCTACCAGCAGGCCTGCGTGCCCATCGACAAGGCGACATTCCGCACCGCCTATGTTGAAGGCGAGCGAGCACTGGCCCGCGAACGAATCATCCTGCCACAGGATAATTTCCACACGCTGCTGCTCAAGAAGGTGGCGCTAGAGATAGGATACCTGCCCGAGCAACCCGACGCCTGCACCCGAGACCGCTGGGTGGAGCAGATTGCCGCCTACTGCGACAACGCCGCACGCTCCTGCATCGACGAGGCACGCCCCATGCTTGAGCAGCTGCACGAGCGCTACCCGATGATGCTGGTGAGCAACTTCTACGGCAACATCGACGAGGTGCTGCGCGACTACGGCATCCGCCACCTGTTCAAGGGCATCATCGAGAGTGCCGTGGTGGGTGTGCGCAAACCCAACCCCACCCTATTCCGCCTGGGTGTCGATGCGCTTGAGTTGCCCGCCGAGCAGGTGCTCGTCGTGGGCGACAGCTTGCGCAAGGACATTGAGCCCGCCGAGCAGCTTGGCTGCCATGTGCTGTGGCTCAAGGGCAAGGGGTGGACCGAAGAAGAGGATCGGCAGACCCATCCTCACGCCATCACCCATGTCACCGAGGTAACCGATTGGATTGGGAAACTGTAGAACCCCACATCATCTGTCATCAAGCAAGATTTTGCGTCACTACAACTCAATAGATATCACATTAACAACAACGACATGAATTACGCTATCATAGCTGCCGGTGAGGGCTCACGCCTTGCACAAGAGGGCGTTGCCAAGCCCAAGCCCCTCGTGGAACTGCAAGAAGAGCCCATGATCGGGCGTCTCATCAACATCATGCTCAGGTGCAATGCCGAGAGCATCAGCATCATCGTCAACGAACGCATGACCGAGGTCAGGGAATATCTCGAGAGCCTGGAGCTGCCAGTTCCCCTCAACTTGGTTGTCAAGTCCACTCCCAGTTCGATGCACAGCCTGTGGCACCTGAGTCGAGTGATTCCCCAGGGCAAGTTTTGCCTGACCACCGTCGACACCATCTTCCGCGAAGAGGATTTCAGAGGTTACATCGAAGCCTTTGAGGCCGACGACAAGCACGACGGCATGTGGGCAGTCACCCCATTTGTCGACGACGAGAAGCCGTTATGGGTCGATGTGGACGACCAGATGGAAATCACCGCATTCCGCGACAAGCCATGGGATGGCGCACACTATGTGTCAGGAGGCGTATATGCCATGACCGATGATGCCTTTGAGGTGCTGGACCGTTGCATTGAGCAGGGTGTCAGCCGCATGCGCAACTTCCAGCGCGCGCTCGTTGATGCCGGCCTGCATCTTCAAGCTTACAGCATCGACAAAATCGTGGATGTGGACCACGCCGGCGACATTGCCACAGCCGAGGAGTTCTTGGCTGGATAAGACCATACTGCCGACTCGGTTCACCCCCGCAATCCCACCTCATCTAAAAACACAAGAGGGCGCTTCAAGATTTCTGAAGCACCCTCTTGTTGATATCAATCAGTTGTCAATGAGGCAGCGGCCTCACTTGCCGATGCAGTGGTATTCAAATCCTGCCAGCTGCAGCTCGTCGCCGTCCAGGATGTTGCGGCCATCGAGAATGAGGTTTCCTTTCATTCCTTGCCGCAGCGCTTCCACATTAGGCATGCGCAGTTCTTTCCACTCGGTTACCAGCATCAAGGCGTCGGCACCGCGGGCTGCATCATACATGTCGGTAGCATAGGAAACCCTGTCGCCAATGCGCCGGCGGCACTCGTCCATGGCTACCGGGTCATAGACCTTTACCATGGCTCCAGCATTGAGCAGCAGGTCGATGAGCACCAGCGACGGAGCCTCACGCATGTCATCGGTCTCGGGCTTGAACGCAAGACCCCACATGGCAATGCTCTTGCCTTTCAGAGCCTGCTCGCTACCGTAATATTTGACGAGTTTGTTGTATAGTACGCGTTTCTGGTCGCCATTCACATCCTCTACTGCCTGCAATACCCTCATGTGGTAGCCGTAGTCGGCCGCAGTCTTGATAAGCGCCTTTACATCCTTAGGGAAACATGAGCCACCGTAACCGCATCCGGCATACAGGAATTTCTTGCCGATGCGTGTGTCGCTGCCGATACCCTTGCGCACCATGTTCACATCGGCCCCCACCAGTTCACACAGGTTGGCGATATCGTTCATGAAACTGATGCGGGTGGCCAGCATCGAGTTGGCTGCATACTTGATCATCTCGGCCGAGGGGATGTCAGTGAAAATCAAGCGGTCACTCACAATCATGAACGGCTTGTACAGGCGGGCCATGAGTTTGCAGGCACGCTCACTCTCAACGCCCACGACCACGCGATCGGGACTCATGAAGTCCTTCACGGCATTACCCTCCTTGAGGAACTCGGGATTGCTGGCCATGTCAAACTCCACCTCCACGCCACGGCGTTGCAACTCCTCGTTGATGGTATTTTTCACCTTGTAGGCAGTGCCCACGGGCACAGTGCTCTTGGTCGCCACAACGACATAGTGCTTGAGGTGTCGCCCTATGGTCCGCGCCACTTCCAGGACATACTTCAAGTCGGCGCTACCGTCTTCGTCAGGAGGCGTTCCCACGGCTATGAAAACCACATTGACGCCGTCCAACACATCTTCCAGACGCGTCGTGAAGCTCAATCGTCCGGACTTCATGTTTTTCTTGACGAGTGTCTCCAGACCAGGCTCATAGATGGGGATGACACCCTTGTTCAGGGCATCGATTTTGGACTGGTCCACATCCACACATGTCACATGGACACCCATTTCACTGAAACAGGTGCCCGTGACTAGTCCAACATATCCGGTTCCTACAACCGCAATTCTCATAAGCTCGAGGGGTTGGGATGCAGGGGATTATGATTTATTATCGTTCTGCTTGGGGGTGTCGTCGACATAATAGCCGCCGCCGTCACCGCCATAGCCGTAGCCATAGCCGTAACCGTAACCGTAACCATAGCCCTTACCGTAGCCGTAAGCATAGGAGTAGTTATAGCGTGTCTTGCTCACCTTGATGTCGTTGACAAGGATGGTGAGGTTCTTGATCTTGTGCTCATCGGCAAGGTTCTCGAGCTCGTACATGTACTGTTGCTCAACACGGCCATCGCGCACGACATAGATGGTCAGGTCGACTAAGCGGTTCACGATAGCAGCATCGGCAATCAGGTTATAGGGCACGGTATCGAGAATGACATAGTCATATCTCTTCTTGAGCTCGTCAATCATCTTTTTCATGTTGTCGCTCATGAGCAGCGCCGTGGGGTTGGGCGGAATGGCGCCGACACTGATGATGTCGAATCCCTCGTGCAAGGCACCGCGGTGGATCACCTTGTTCAGGTCGGTTTCCTTGCCCGACAGGTAGGCCGAGGCACCCTTACCGTCCTGCACACCTACATACTCTGAGAACTTACCCTTGCGCAAGTCAAGGTCGACAACGATGACGCGCTTGTTGACATAGGTATAGGACAACGCGAGGTTCACAGCCACGAAACTCTTACCCTCACCCGACATGGTTGAGGTGAACTGGATTACCGTTGCCTCATTGTCAGGCTTATTCTGGTTTGTGACGAAGTCCAAGTTATTTCTAATGATTCGGAATGCCTCATTCATGCGGTCATTAGAGGTCTCATTGACCACGATCTCACCAGTGACATTGGCCTTCTTGGCGGGCAACTCACCCAGGATGGGGATGTTGCAGACCTCTTCAATCTCGCGACGGGTGTGAATCGTCTTGTCGAGCGAGAAGTACCAGAACACGCCATAGAGTACCAGAGCCGGGATGAGCAGACCGATGACCATACCGGTGAGCACGATACGCGACAGGGGTGCAGTAACGGGCACGGGATTGGGAATAGCGGGCTCCATGACCTTGGCATTAGGCTCTGTGATGGCCATCTGCAAGGCGTTCTCCTCGCGCTTGTTGAGCAGATAGAGGTAGAGCTGCTCCTTAATCTTCTGCTGACGGGTGACCTCGGTGATGGCTTTCTCATGAGAGGGATTGGCAATCATGCTGCTCTGGGCCTGGCTCTGCAAGCGCTGGGCCTGTCCCTGGCGGGTGCGCAGCGTGCTGATGTAGCTGTCGATACCGGCAAGGATGGATTTCTTCTGAGTGGCCAGCGAATTGGCCAGTTCCTTCATGACGGGGTTCTCGGCACTAGAGGTGGCCGCGATTTTCTGGTATTCCTGCATGGCCTGGTTGTACTGGTCAATCTGGCCAGAGATACCAGCGTGGTTCATGCCCGAGTTGGCAGGAATGAGGTCATTGGGACCCATGTTGGCAATGAAGTTGCGTATCTGGCTTGCCAGGTTGATTTCCAGGCTGGCGTCCTCGGAGTTGTCGATGTGGCGCATGGTGTTGCCCTCTCCACCCAGCATCATGGAGTTGGCCGAGTTGGCCATGAGGATGGCTACCTCATTGTCCACGCCGCTCAGGTCCTTGGAAAGGTCGGCTACTCGTTCAGCGATAAACGCCTCGGTGTTGCGAGCCACCTGGTTCATGTCGTTGATGCCTTCCTGGTTGTAGGCAACGACCAGGGCGTTGAGGATGTCGGCACACATCTGGGGATTCTGGCCCCTGATAGCGAGGTTGATGACATCACTGTGCTGGTCGGCCAGCTCAACAATCATCGACGATGCCAGCATGCGGGCTGTCGTCATCGGGTTGGTGACGATGACAGTGACATTGTAGTCGATGTGTTTGTCGGTGAATTTATCCGTCTTGGTGATGGCAACAGGACCAAACTCGGTGTTCACCTTGTTGCCGAAGTGTGCTTTTTTCCAGTCTCCCTGGTTAACCTTGAACTCAAATTCATCGCCTCCCTTGGGCACAATGGTAATGGTATAGCCTGTGGTCACCTCCTTGAGTGGCGTGACCTGCACGGGGGTGTCCTTGTAGATGTTGACATCGCGCAGGAACATGTGGCCGAAGTACTGGACATTCAGGCCCAACGAGTTCACTACAACCTCCATCACGCGTGATGATTTAAGCTTGTGGGGCTCGTTAGGGATATAATTCACAGTGCTAAGGCCCAGGTCGCTGAAGGTCATTGAGGGCGTGCCCTGAGCACTGTCCTTAGACCTAATGAGGATGGATGACCTTGCTACATAAAACTGTGGCTGGCTCTTGGCATACAGGTAGGCAATGCAGGAGCACACGATCATCGACAATACAAACCAGTACCAATTATAGGCACAGGCCATGAACAATCGGTCCCACTTGACACCAGTGCGAGCGCGTTTTTTCTTTTTCTCTTCGGCGACCGCTCTTGCGACCAGATCTTCTTGAACTATTTCTTGCATGATACGCTAATTTTGTTCTGATTTCTGTGTTAAAAATGACTGCGGCAGCGGCAATAATGTTGACACTACTGCATATTTCGCGGCAAATTTACTCCAATAAAATGGAAACGGCAAATTTTATATGTATAAAAAAAAACATAACGCGCCGATTAAGTCCAGCAGGGGAAATCGTGCCATTAATCAACACGGGTGGCAACCCTTGTGGTCGCCACCCGTTATTGTTGTTTCTAAACGGATTCAGGGATGATTAGTCAATCTCCTCGTCGGCTTCGTAACCGCCCATCTCACGGATGGCGTTCTTCAGCATCACATACTGCTGGAACAGGTGGTTAACGGGAATCTCGTTCTGTGTGTAGTCGTGCATCGGGCTCTTGAGGAAGAAACTCAGGAAGCGCTGGGTGCCGTAGCGGCCGGCGCGGTGAGCCAGATCCATGAGCAAGCACAGGTCGAGGCACAAGGGTGCGGCCAGGATGGAGTCGCGGCACAGGAAGTTGATCTTGATCTGCATGGGATAGCCCATCCAGCCGAAGATGTCGATGTTGTCCCATCCCTCCTTGTTGTCGTTGCGGGGAGGATAGTAGTTGATGCGTACCTTGTGGTAGTACTCGCTGTACAAGTCAGGCTGGTCGTCGGCAACGAGGATGGACTCGAGGGTCGACAGCTTGCTCACCTCCTTGGTGCGGAAATTGGCGGGCTCGTCAAGCACGAGACCGTCGCGGTTGCCCAGGATGTTGGTCGAGAACCAACCGTTCAGGCCGAGCATGCGGGTGCCGATGATGGGAGCGAAGCCGCTCTTCACCAGTGTCTGGCCGGTCTTGAAGTCCTTACCGGCGATGGGCACCTGGGTCTTCTCAGACATCTCCCACATGGCGGGAATGTCGACGGTGGTGTTGGGAGCACCCATGATGAAGGGGCAACCCTCGGCCAGTGCAGCGTAAGCATAGCACATCGAGGGAGCCACCTTGTCGACCACATTGTCCTTCATGGCCTGCTCGAGGGCGGCCATGGTGCCATGGTACTTCATGTCGGGCTCAACATAAATCTCGGTCGAGGCGGCCCACAGTACAACCACGCGGTCAACGCCGGTCTCCTTCTTGAAGTTGCGGATGTCCTCACGCACCTGCTCGGTCATGTCCCAGCGGTCCTTGCACTGCTTCACATTGTCACCGTCGAGGCGCTTAGCATAGTTCTTGTCAAAAGCGGCCTTCATCGGCTTGATCTTCAACAACTCGTCCTTGACGGGCTCGATGTCCTTCTCCTTGAGCACCTCGGCGTTGATGGCGCTCTCATAAGCATTGGCAGGAAATACATCCCAAGCTGCGAACACGAGGTCGTTCAGGCTGGGCATCGACACGATTTCATTATAGTGTAAATACTTCTTGTTCTCGCCTTTTCCAATGCGAATCTTGTCATACTGTGTCATGCTGCCAACGGGCTTTGCAAGACCCTTGCGGGTCATCATAACACCAGTCATGAAAGTGGTGCTAACAGCACCCAATCCTACTACCATGATACCTAACTTGCCAGTAGCGGGCTTAACGATTTCTTTTGCCATAATCTTTTATTACAGTTAATGTTATATGTTATTATCACTAATTTATATAATGTGGTCCATAAGGGCCATATCAGCTTTCACAAACTCATGTCTGCAAAAAGCGCCGCTAAATTACTGCCTTTTTTTGAATTGAGGTCTAAAAGAAGTAGAAAATTTTGTTTTAGGATGTTAAAATTAGGGTATGTTACACAATTTTCACATAATTAATGCAAAAATACATAGTGTATTGCATAATAAATGTTAATCATGGTGTCATGCTTTTTTTGCAAAAAATTGTAGTATAAAACATGCTTTGGAAATCACTGGCGTGAACTTTTTGGTTTTATGGGGTAATAAAAAATCACTCGTTGGAAAGATATGGCGTTTTGCTGTAAAAATCCATTTTTCTATAGTAATTTTTTTGTCAATTAAATAAATAATGTATACATTTGCCACCGATTTATGAAAACCGAATTTTGTTTAATCAACATCTATTTAATAAACTAGTTTTATTTTATAATGAAAAAAGTCCTATTGTTATTGACAGTAGCAATTACTGCGCTGTCATTACAGGCTGCCCCTGTCGACAAGGCGGCAGCTGAAAAGGTGGCCAAGAATTATCTTGCCAATGAGATGTATGCCGGCAAGATGATGGCTCCGGCAGCTTTGAATCCCGTGTTGGTGAAAACCGAGTATGGTAGTAATACAAAGCTGAACCTGCCCGTGTATTACATCTACAACACCTCCACCACCTTCCTGGTAATCTCGGGCGATGACCGTGCAGAGCAAATCCTGATGGTCGGCGACAAACCGCTCAACATGGACCGCATCCCCGACGGACTTCAGTATCTGCTCGATTGCTACAAAGAGCAGATGGACTTCTTGCAGGCTAACCCCAACATCAGGGTTGAGCGTCCTTCTGATCAGCGCACCCAGTTGAGTGCCACGACCTACGGACCGCTGCTGACGGCTGAGTGGGACCAGGAGGCTCCGTACAACAACCTGTGTAAATTCACTTACAATAACAGGACCTATACTTGCTTGACCGGTTGTCCCGCAACTTCGGCGGCAATGGTGCTCTATTACTGGAAATACCCGACCACTCAGATTCCTGCTCTTGCGTCTTATACTTCAACGCTGGATATCAGCTCTACTCAGAGTGTTTCCTACACCTATCCCGCACTGGATCCCGTAACCTTTGATTGGGGTAACATGAAGGACAAGTACACCAACGGCTACACCACTGCTCAGGCCACTGCTGTGGCCACGCTGATGCGCTATGTTGGTCAGGCTGAGCATATGATGTATGGTACATCCAGTGCAGGCGGTAGCGGCATCTATACAACTGATACTCAGATAGTGGTCGATATGTTCAAGAATTGGGGTTACGATAACTCTTGTGCAGTAAAATACAAGTCGAATTATAGCTCAACTAACTGGGCCAACCTGATTATCGGCGAGTTGGCTGCTGGTCGTCCTCTGGTTTATAATGGTGTGAGTGGCAACGCAGGTCATGCCTTCAATGTTGACGGTTACCGCGACAGCGACAGCAAGTATCATGTGAACTTCGGATGGAGTGGCGATGGCAACAACTGGTTTGCCATGAATGCCTTCTCGTACGGTGGCTACACCTTCAGCTCCAACCAGCAGGCCATCGTTGGCATTCAGCCTCCCGGCGGCCAGACGACCACGCCCGAGCTGAGCGTAAGCCCCACCTCGCTGAGCTTTGAGACTACCGCTGGCGGTACGGTGACCAAGACCTTCACCGTTAACGCCGAGAACCTCTACAGTGATGTGACGATTACTAAGGGCGGTAACAGTTACTTCTCCGTTTCGCCCACCACCCTCACCAAGGAGCAGGCAATGGCCGGCGCTACCGTGACCGTGACCTACAATCCCTCTGTTACTGGCAACCACACCGGTACAATCACTGTTGCCAGCAACGGCGCTACGAGCCAGACCGTATCCCTGACCGGCACCTCAGCAACTGCAGCTCCTGTCATCACACCCAGTACCACCTCGCTGTCCTTTAGCACCCAGGCTGGTACTCCAGTGACCCAGACTTACAGGGTTACAGCTGCTAACCTTACCAGCAGCATCAGGCTGGCTGCTTCGGGAACCGGCTTCACGGTTTCTCCCGCTGTCATTCTGAAGAGCAACGCCGCTCTGTCGACGACAGGCGTTGAGGTTACCGTAACCTACAATCCCACTACCGCTGGTAACCACACCGGTGCAATCACCATGACCAGTGATGGTGCCGAAACCAAGACTGTTTCCCTTACCGGTAACGCAAGCGAGCCCCCTCGCGCTATCACGGTGGATCCCAGTTCGTTATCATTCAGCACTGACACCGAGAACCCTGTTACCAAGACCTTCAATGTGACAGGTACTAACCTGACTGGTGCACTCACGCTGTCATTGAGCGGTGGCAATGGTGCTTACACCATCACCCCGACCACTCTCACTGCTGCCCAGGCTGCAGCCGGTGCTACCGTAACCGTAACCTATGCCCCGACGGCGGCAGGTAACCACAATGCAACCGTTACCGTGAGCGGCGGCGGTGCAACCTCCAAGACTGTTTCGCTCACGGGTACTGCAACCCAGCCCGTTCGCACCATTTCGGCCAATCCCTCGTCGCTGTCGTTCAATGCCCTTGTCGGTGAGACCGCAACCCAGACTTTCGTCGTTAACGGTCAGAACCTGAACAGCAACCTAACCCTGTCACTGAATGATCCCAATGGTGTTTACACCTTCAGCCCGGCTACCCTTACTGCAGCCCAGGCAATGGCAGGTGCTACCGTAACGGTAACCTACACCCCGACGGCTTATGGCAACCAGAGCGCAACAATCACCATCTCGGGTGGTGGTGCCGATGCTGTAAATGTAAGCCTGAATGGTGTTGCAACATTTGTGAAGTATGCTCCCGTTATGCTGCCCGCCAACGAGACCTACATTTCACTGACTCAATTCCGTGCCGACTGGACCGACGAGACCCTGGCAGAGAATGTCACCAGCTACACCCTCGAGGTATCGCCCAAGGTAGTTGAACCCGAACTGCTCAACTCGTTGAGTGGCAGTGCTTACCCCAACTCCTATGCCGATATCACCCTGTCAGCACCTTGGGCAAGCCTCAATGTGCGTGGTGGTAACAATGCCATCTACATCAAGAACAACTACCTTGGTGTCGCACAGGGCTATATCACCTATACCATTCCCGAGGGTTACACCAATGCCACCTTCACCGTGATGGTTAAGTCGATCAACAACTATAACGGTGTTGGCGATGTGACTATCAGTACGCCGCAGACCGCTGCTGTAAGCCACAACTTTGTCCAGAATGACACCTTCTACTGGCTGGTAACCGCAAGTTCCGGCGAGAAGATTACCATCATCTCTAATGATGCAAGTTACTCGCCTGACATGAGCCTGATCGCCGTATATTCGGGTGATGCTCGTCCCGCAACCCTGATGGCCAGCGAGACCGGTGACGCCAACTATCGTCTCATCGAGGGCATTACCGAAAAGTATTATACCGTTAAGGACCTCGCCGAAGCCGGCACCTTCCTCTACAGGGTTAAGGCTCTCTATGCCGATAACACCGAGAGTGACTGGAGCAACATCGAGGAGGTAACCTTGTTTGAGAACGCTCATCCCTATGCCCAGGGTGATGTTAACCATGATGGATTCATCGACATCAACGATGTAACCGACATGATCACCTTTGTTCTGAATGGTGGTGAAATCTGCATGATTTGCGCCGATATGAATAATGATACTCGTTGTGACATCAACGATGTGACGACTTTGATTGATAGGGTGCTGAACGGTGCAACCCTTACCCTGATGGGTAAGCCTGTAGTAGTGCCCAATGTTGAGAAATAAACCATCGGTTATTCCAACATAACATAACTGAGCAGGGCGTGCCATGATCATGGCACGCTCTCTCATTTTCTTATTGCAACAAGCTGTATAACACATCATTGATGTGTGGATGTCATTGGTGACGCTGTTATAAAAAAAGGAAACGATATGGATGCAGACCCAAGTCGTTAAATGTCTTCGAATTATTCGAATTAAGCGAATTATACAATTATAATTAGGCAATGATATTCTCTTATAAACTATTAACTAATTTGATAATTTTTCCCGCCCGTCCAGCATGGTTCTTATTCAAGCAGATGAATTATGCACAGCCACACCGACCAGCTTGCACAGATAGGCAGCATACCATGTCGCGGCTGGCCCGAAGCAACCCGGTCAAGGTTGGTTGACACATCCTGTTGGCACTAGCACAAGAGGATGTTACACCCTGCCAAGCCCAGTTGTACCCCTGCCTTTACCATGGTTATCCCTAACGGGGCCGACACCAACAGAAAATACATAACGAAGGGAGGGCGTAGCAGAATTCTGCACGCCCTCCCTTCGTTATTAGCAATTGCTTTATGCTTTACTTGACAACCACCTTGCGTGAAAGGGTTTCACCCGATACCAGGTAAATACCCTTGGGCAGATCCACAACGGTTTTACTGTCAGGCTCTATCACGGCAGCGCAAGCCGCATCCATGTCATAGACCTCAAGCGACTCACTGCTATAGTTCTCCACGAGGATACCTCCATCAACCGGAACAGCGTCCCAGGTTCCGTGTATCATCGCAGTGTTACCGATGCCTAAAACAATCGAAATCAACGCGGTGACATCATTGATGTCGATTTCGTTGTCACCGTTCACATTAGCCGCTTGGCTATCGAACGGAGTAACTACCTGACCTAGGACACGGGAGATGAGTGCAGTCACATCGTTGATATCAACCTCACCGTCCATGTTCACATCTCCGATTTTCAACGGCTTGGGGTTTACGGTGCCTTGAACATCGGCATAAGCCGTCACTGTGCCGGTCGTTGCCGTAATGGTGCCGTTATAGTCGCCTGCAGTACCCGTGTCGGCAAGACGCACATAGAATACCTCGCCCGTCGGGTCGAGCGTGAGGGTGCGGCTCCAGGTATAACGGTTCAGGCTGAGTTCGAAGTTGCCTTCAACGCTGAGGGTGATATTGGCAGTATTGTTATCGGCGCTCACGGTTCCCTGCACATAGGTAGAAGCACCGCCCTGCTCGGCCTCGATTGCATCAAGCGATGTGATGGAAATGGTCGGGGCGGCGACCTTGCTGGCCGTCAAGTTGACCGTCACACTCGCCTCGCTGCTGCTGATGGTCAGTGTGCCAGTGGCATTGCCGGCAACCGACGAGGTATAGGTCACGATAACGCTTGTGCCATTGTTGGCAGCGCTGGCGATGATGGCCGACGGAGTAACAGAGAAGCCCGTGCCGCTCACACTGACACTGAGTGTCTTGGTCAAGTCACTGCCCTTGACACTAATAATCTTGCTCACCGATGTTCCCGTGGCGGGGATGGTGCCCACATCCACTGTCGAGCCGTTGACCGGTGCAGTGATTTGAGGATTGGTAACAGGTGCGCTGTTGCTGGTGATGGCGATGTCGTCGATGTTGAGGCGCGAACCGGCAGTCTGGGCGAACTTGAAGCGAACATTGCCCGTGACATTCAGATTATAGATGTACTGCTGCCATGTAGAATTGGGGGTGCATGTAGCAAAGGTTGTCCATGTGCTGCCGCCGTTGGTGCTATATTGCAACTGAATGGTCGGATTAGCATCGCTGCCGTACTTAGCGGCATAGAAGGATACCTGGCTGGCACCGTCGGTCACATCCTCGGCCATTGCGATATAGGAATTGGTGTTCTTGCCAAAACGGCAGCCGAGGGCGTCATTCCAGTGGTCATTGGTCTGGCTGAAAAGGCCAGCGTTGGAGAAATTCCACTCGAATGCCTTGCCCTGCACCGTCTTGTCGTTGTAGTTATCATATCCGCTGCAGCCTTCCCAGGTCTCGATGGTCTCGGTACCGCCCGAGCCGCCACCGGTGTTGTAGGTCGCCGTCAAAGTGGTGGTGTTGCTCACCTCGCTGCTGCTGATGGTCATGCTGCCTGTTGCATTGGTTGCCGTGCCGTTATAGGTCACGGTGACGCTTGTGCCGGCATTGACGGCAGCCGCAGTGAGTGTAGTCGGCGTGACGGTAAATCCCGTGCCGGTAACCGACACAGTGACAGATTTGGTCAGATAAACGCCCTTGACGGTAATGGTCTTGCTCACGCCGCTGCCCGTGTTGGTGCCCACATTGATGGTTGACCCGTTGGTGGGCGATGAAATCACAGGCGATGTCGATGCGCTGCCCGTCCATGCAGTGCCTGTATAATTGCCCCACAGGTATTCGGCCAACTCGGGATGGTCGATAAACGGGTTGCGGTTGTTCTGTATACCGTACACCGCATCGTTGCGGTTGGACTCCAGTGTGCTCACCGGGTCATTGCGGTGCCACTCGAGCAACTGGCTGATGGCCCAAGGTGTCAAGTGCTTGTAACTGCTGTTGGTAAACACTGCGCTGCCCGGTCCGCTGGTCCAAGAGCCAACACGGTCCATGTAGCGCACCACCATATAAAAATAAGTACGCGCGAAGTCGCCCTTGTACTCATCGGCAACCTCAAACACCGTTCCCGTGTATCCACTATGGGTACAAGTGCCCAGTTTGCCGGTTCCGCATGCAGAACCGTTGGCGCAGTCACCGAAGGGGTGATTGCCGCGCTGGCTGTTGACCCATCCATCGACAGGATACAGATGATACAGGTCGGAGTACATGGTATCCTGGTCAGCGCCCCACCAACTGTTGGGCACCGAGTGCTCGCGGTTATAGCAGTCACCTACACCGCTGTAGTTGCCGCACTGGCCGGTGCCATAGGTGTACTGCGTTGTCGAGTAACGGTCAATAATTATATTTCCATTGCAATCGGTGGTTTTGAATTTTGCCCACAGGTTATCATAACTAACCTTGTAGTGGCCCCTGATGATTTTGTGCAACGAGGTCATCAGTTCCTGGTCTGTTTTACCCAATGCTGTGTTGTAGTAGCCACTGGGTATCGCAGCTGCCGCCTGCAGTCCTATCAAGGCTGCCATAGCTAGCACAATGACATGAAGAATCTTTTTCATCTTGTTATAAAGTATTATGGTTTAATTGGTTGGTTAACGGATTGAATCAGATTGCAAATTTACAAAAAAACTCCATAAAATGCCTGATGAGACAAAGTTTTCAAAAAAATCGTGATTCAGGTTGATGAATCTTACCCTAAATTTACTAACTTTGCATTCTCAAGGACAGATTACCATCTTTTTGTTTTTACTGCTATGAAAAAAAGTTATACCATCTTCAAGTTGAGTGTGATGTTGTTGCTGGTGATCATGACATGCCAGCAGGCGTGGGGTGCCTTTGTGGGCCCGCGCAACGACTTCCGCGACGAGAGCATCTACTTTGTCATCACTACGCGCTTCTATGACGGCGACCCGAGCAACAACGCGCAATGCTGGGATGCGGGTGCCGCTAACAGCGGTGACCCCTGCTGGCGCGGTGATTTCAAGGGCTTGATTGACAAGTTGGACTATATCAAGGCATTAGGTTTCACGGCAGTGTGGGTTACACCTATCGTAGAGAATGCGTCGGGCCTTGACTACCACGGCTACCACGCCAGCAATTTCTCCCGCGTAGACCACCGTTACGAGAGCGGCGACACCACATTCCAGACGCTCATCGACGCCGCCCATGCCCGCGGCATGAAAATCATGCTCGACATTGTCCTGAACCACACGGGCAACTTTGGTGAGGAGCACCTGTGCAAGCTGTTTACACGCGACCGCGATGCCAACCAGTACCACATCAACGAGTGCATGCTCCCCTACACCACCGACTCGGCTGGTGGCGTGCTGCCCGCCAACTATGCGAGCCTGCCCTCGGGCCAGCAGTATGACGCGCGCTTGAAGCAGATGAAGAACACCGACAACCAGAACCACGACAGCCACAACCACTGGCACCACTTCGGCCAGTTCAACTGGGACGACAACACGCGCTGGTGGGCACAGATTGCCGGTGACTGCGTAGACCTGAACACCGAGAATCCCGCCGTTGCCGATTACCTGATTAATTGCTATGGCTCGTTCATCAAGATGGGTGTCGACGGTTTCCGCATCGACACAGGCGGCCACATCGCCCGCCTGACATTCAACAAAGTCTATATTCCTGCCTTCCAGGCGCTGGGCGAGCAATACCGCAGCAAGCGACTGAACGGTGCCGATTTCTTCATGTGCACCGAGGTGTGTGCCCGCTACCAGGGCAGTGTCACCTACCGCAACCAGCCCGCCCTCTCGCCCTATTTCTACACCTGGGCCGAGAACAAGGACTACAGCTGGAACTATGATGCCGGCTACTGGGACGGTATCGCCGTGTATGAGAGCACTGACCTGAACACCCTGGCCAACATCAGTTCGTGCCAGCAGATGTATGCCGACAACAATACCGAGACCAGCAGCGCCATGCCCACATCCAGCAATGCCGTGCTCAACGGCAACACCTACCATGCTCCCGACATGAGCCGCGCCTCGGGACTGAATGTCATCGACTTCCCCGTTCACTACTCGTTCCACAACATCGCCAGCGTGTGGAACCTGGCCATCAATGGCGACAAGTACTATAATGACGCGACCTATAATGTCGTGTATGTCGACAGCCACGACTACAGCCCCGGCCCCAACGACAACATCCGCTTTAACGAAGGTACCGACCAGTGGGCCGAAAACCTGTCGCTGATGTTCACCTTCCGCGGCATCCCGTGCCTGTACTACGGCAGCGAGGTCGAGTTCAAGGCCGGCAAGACCATCGATCCGGGAGGCAACGGGCCGCTCAGGGATAGCGGCCGAGCCTACTATGGCGGATACATCAAGGGCAACTTGACAGTCAACGACTTCGGTGTAGCCAGCGATGCCGACGGCAATCTTGCCGCCACACTCTCCAAGCCGCTCGTCAAGCACCTGCAACGACTCAACCGCATCCGCCAGGCCGTTCCCGCACTGCGCAAGGGGCAGTACAGCACCACGGGTTGCAACTCGACAGGCGGCTATGCTTTCAAGCGCCGTTACACCGACGGCTCGACCGACAGTTATGCGCTCGTCACCATCAACGGCCCTGCCACCTTCACGGGTGTGCTCAACGGCACCTACACCGACTGCATCACAGGCGATGTCAAGACCGTGACCAACGGCACGCTCACGACAGTCCCCTGCAGCGGCAAGGGCAACATGCGCATCTATGTGCTCTCAACAAGCCTTACCCCCGCTCCTGGAAAAATCGGTGACGACGGTCCCTATCTTTACACCAGCAGCGCCAATGCAGGCACCGTGTTGAATTATGACGGCACCCAGGAAGAGCTCTCGAGCAACAATGGTGAGGGCAACGGTACCTCGCCCGTCGTTCCCGTCGAGGTCTATGAGCCCAGCTGTGAAGAGGATGACATGAGTGTGTTCCTCGAGACAAGCACTAGCGTCAACAATGTGACCACTTGGGTGTGGAACAGCAGCAGCAACTTCACTGGCGGCAGCTGGCCGGGCCAGGCCATGACGCTGATGGGCACGACAAGCGACGGCAGCCGCAAAATCTGGAAATGGGTCTATGAAGGCACCAACACCAGCAACCCCACGGGCATCATCTTTGTCACCGACGGCCAGCAGACCAGCGACCTGACCTTCAGAAACCACGGCTACTATATCGACGGTAACTGGGATCATGAGGTAACCAACTACACCTCTCCTGCCCCCACCCTGACCATCGACAAGCCTTCGGGTCACTATGAGGGCAGCGTGACGGTCACTATTACCGCCAGCGAGAGCGATGCGGTCATCGTCTATACCACCGACGGCACCACGCCCACCGCCAGCAGCCACCAGGCCATCGGCCACAAGACGCTCACCTTTACCGACAACACGGTACTGACGGCAGGTGTCCTGTACGAGGGCAAAGTGCGCAATGTCGTGCAGCGCGAGTACATCTTCCACGGTTTTGTGCCTTACACGGCAACAGTCTACATCAAGGACCCGACCGTCGCCCCCAACAATTGGAGCAGCGTCTATGTGTACGCTTGGGACAGTACCGGTGATATCAACGACAGCTGGCCGGGCGTGCAGATCAATGCCACCACTACAGTCCTGGGACAGAAGTTCTACTACCGCACCTTCAACATCAACAGCCCGGACTATGTCTTCAATGTCGTGCTCAGCCAGGGCGACAACCAGCACCAGAGCGTGGATGTTACCGACATCAGTAATGACATCTATCTGGAAATCACATCGACCAGCAACAAATACACTGTTGCCGACATCACCGACCAATTCTCTTACCTGAATGGCGATGTTAACGGTGACCGAGAGGTCAACATCAATGACATCTCGCTGCTCATCAGCATCATCCTGGGTTATCCCACCGATGCCGCCAATGTGCAGAGGGCTGATGTCAATGGAGACCAAGAGATTTCCATTGGAGATGTGGCTGCTGTGATTAGCATTGTGCTCGGAATGTGATTCAAATTCACCATTGAGATGGGATTTTGGGTGGCAAAAAGTCAGTTTTAAACCTGTCGAGACTAGCCTCGATGGTGTGTTGACTAACAAATTGCCGCCCATTTAAACTTATTTAACACTATTTTTGAGAGCAGTCACAATGATTGGCAGTAATTTTGCACCGCAAAACAATAGGTAATAATTTTTTTCATAAGGTAAAGATTTTAGAGATTGAAAGGGCTCGCCGTGAGGCGAGTCATTTTAATTTTTGTCCATAACGGTCTGGCCGTTGGGGTTTCACCGTTTTTTTGTATCCTGATTTGGCAGTGAACGAAAAAAGGTGTAATTTCGCACGATTTTTTAATGACCAAAACTTCACATTACACATGAAGAAAATACTACTGATGTCGATTGTTCTTGCAGTCCTGACTGCATGCGATAGCAATCAATTCCATGTCGAGGGCACCGTTGAAGGCGCTACCGACTCCACTGCCCTGGTGCTCGAGCAGTCCAGCAACGGCCAATGGGTCATTGTCGACAGCATCGTTGTGGGCAAGGACGGCAAGTTCAGCGTGAGTGCTCCCGCACCTAATGTGCCCAACATCTACCAACTGCGTTGCGGCAACCAGGCCATCTGCTTTCCCATCGACAGTCTTGACCACTTGACTATCCAAGCCAAGCTTCCCAATTTCGCCTATGACTACACCATCAGCGGCAGCGAACATGCCGAACAGGTCATGAAGATTGACAAGGAGGCAATGCAGTTTGCCGGCGGCAAGGGCACAGCGGCTGAGTTTCAGGCCTGGAAAGACCAGCTGTCGCGACAGATTGTCGCCGACCCCGGAGGCATCGTTGCCTACTACACCATCAACAAATATATCGACGGTAAGCCCTTGTTTGACCCGCTGAACGATAATGACCTGCGCATTATCGGCGCCGTGGCCAACTCCTTCAACTCTTTCCATCCCAATGATCCCCGCACTGAATATATGGTGAAAAAGTTCACCGAGGACATGCGCCGCCACCGTGCAGCCACTGCGCCGCGTGATACCATCTATGCCGATGAGGCCTCACTCATCGACATCAAGTTGCAGGATTACCACGGCAAGGAGTACAGCCTGTCAAAGGTCGCAACCGAGAACCGTGTAGTACTGCTCAACTTCACGGCCTATGCCGCCGAGGCAGCTCCTCAGCTCAACAAGATATTCAACGACATTTATCAGGCTTACCATAGCCGCGGCTTAGCCATCTATCAGGTAAGCCTTGACCAGGACAATGTGGCCTGGCGCCAAGCAGCCGAGAATCTGCCGTGGATTACCGTATTTGAACCCAAGAGCATCGACTCTCCTGTCGTGGGTGCCTATGCCGTGAACAGCCTTGCCACCACCTTCATCATCAGTGGCGGTGACATCGTTGCACGCGTCGAAGATCCCACCAAGCTGAAAGCAGCTGTCGCCAAGTACCTATAAGGCACGGCAACACATTGAATAAACACAGTGGCTGGACCTCCCATGAGAAGTCCAGCCACTGCTTTATCTTGTTGACAAGGCTGCAGGTCAAGGCAGCAGGCTTTTCCAGAAGTCCAGGTAACGCTGGGCTACCACGGGTGCTGCATTGTGCTTCTCGACAAATGCACGGCTGGCGCATGCCATCTGCGGCAACTGGTCACGATGCTCCACGAGCCATGAGAGCTTCTGGTCAATGTCACCCTCGACAAGTGGCGAAACATTGATGATGGGTTTGTTGACCGTCTCGCCGATGAGGTCATAATACTCCGGCTCGGCCCCCGACACCGCCACAAGGCCCTGAGCCATGGCGATAAGGGCATTGGTTCCCGGCGTGTAGCTATAGAGCTGGTCCAGGATGACATGTGAATCACGCATGCGGCGAGTATATTCCTCATAGGGCAAGTTCTCTACAACCTCAAGTTCGGTGATGCCGGGATAACGGTCGTGCACGCGCTTCATGGCAGCCAGCAGGCGGTCGGTACCCTTGATGACATGCCTATCACGCTGTATGCCGATGAACAGGCGCACTTTGTCAGGAGCATGCTCCAGCGGACGGAACTCAAGCGACTCGGTGTCAATGGGAATGCCTCCATAGGCCACGCGGTCGCCCAACACAGGTTTGTATGCCACATAATATTCATAAAGACAAGCCACGGCGCCGTCAATGCCGCCGAGGATGCGGTCGCTGTGTTGGCGCATGAACGGCTGTTTCCAGTTGTCCTGCTGCTGGGCAATGTACTCCCCTGAACCCACATAGGGCGAAGGCTCGTCTCCCAACATGTAATCGCTGTAACGAAAAGTGCGCCCGTCGTGGCAGGCATCATAATAGACCATGTCGGTCGCCAGTGCCGACAGGACAATGCGCGTGTTATTGGCTTTGAGGTAATCAAAGACCTTGGCAACGCGGTGAGGTTTCAACCTCAAGAATATGGGTGAGGCTATCTCAACGATGTCATAGCCCGTCATCTGGGGCAGGGCGCGCTTGATATCCATCAGGTAGCGCAGTGTGCCCAAGACACCTGGTTGACGCTTCAGATTAATGTCACGGTGGGTATCCATCCAGCGTGAACCGTCGGATGCCACCGTGGCCTCATGACCCATCAGCCTGAGCTGCTGAGCCAGGCAGTTGTGCATATTGCTTGCGTCTCCTGCAAATAAAATTTTCATAGCAGGGACAAAAGTAGGACAAATTTTGCACTTTATCAAAAAAAGCAGTACCTTTACCCCGATAATTAGAGTATCGAGCCTCCCGATGATGGAAGTCACAATCATTATCCCCGTCTATAACAGAGCTGCCGTGGTCCCCACCACGCTACAGACCGTTTTGGCTCAAACGCACCGCCCCCTACAGGTGGTGCTGGTGGACAATGACAGTACCGACGGCTCTCGGCAGGTGCTTGAGGACTTCCGGCAAGAGCATGACAGTGAAGACTTCAGAGTCATCGTCACCAGCGCCTCACATCACACCGCAGGCGCCGCTCGCAACCGCGGTATGAAGTTTGCCACAGGGGAATGGGTACTGTTCTTTGACAGCGACGACCTGATGGAGGAAGGACTGGTGGGATCCTATGTGGAGACTATCGAGGAAGCCAAAGAACGGGGTGTGACGCTCGACCTCATCAGTGCCCGTTCAACCCTCATCTTTCCTGACGGGCGACAACGCCAGGCGCCATTCCACAAGAGAGACCTGTTTGCCAACCACATCCTGCATGGCCAGTTGGCCACGCAGCGCTATGCAGTCCGTCGCGAGTTCTTTAACAAGACCGACGGCTGGAACATCAACCTGCCCGGCTGGAACGACTGGGAACTCGGGCTCAGGCTGTTGTTGGCATCACCGCGTGTCGCCTATATGGGCGGCAAGTCGCGCGTCATCATCAACCACAACGGCGCCGACTCCATTACGGGCACCGAGTTCCATAGCCGCCGTGGGCAATGGGAGCATGTCATCGACATCATGAAGTGTGAGGTGCAATGCTCACGCCTCAAGCAGGAACACAAGACGCGCTTTCTGCGCCTGCTGGAATACCGCCGCCTGGTGCTCGCCGCCCAATATGAACGCGAGGGGCATCCCGAATCAGCCAAGCCCCTGTGCAAAGAGGCTTACCAGAAACTGCAGGCCAGTTACCGCGGCTCTCGCCGCTGGCGCTGGCTGGTGGGTCCCGTGACACGCCGCCTGTTTGCCCGCATCGCCGCCGGCAAACGCGGCTCGGCGCGCATCGCCCGCCTGTTGTATTAATTCAACATCAAACATCAAACCATCAACATATCCGCTATGAAACATCTGTCCAACTCACTGATTAAGTCATTTATCGTATTGCTGGCACTGTTCTGCTCAACCTCCACCCTACAAGCAACAGAAGTGCATCTCAGGCAAAACGGCATAGTTTATTTCATCTGGTATGAAACAGACAATCACGGAAACATCACTGTCACAAATTGCTATGTTGGAGGACATGATCCGGAATTGAGCGGCAATATCATTATCCCCTCCAATGTGACTTATGAAGAGAAGCAAGGCAGCCGTGGAAAAAAGTTCACAGTCACTGCCGATGTCAGAGAGATAGGAAACGGTGTCTTCTCGAATTGCAAAGGCCTAACCGGCATTACCATTCCGCCCACTATCCAGAGAATTGGAGACTCATTTACGGGCTGCACCAATCTTAAAAGCATCTCATTACCGAGTTCAGTAACACAAATCGGCTCCGACATCTTCCTGAATTGCACCTCCCTGGAAACCGCAACCATGAGTAATGTTGAAACGATTCCCACCAATGCCTTTTACAACTGCACCAGCCTGAAACATTTTACCATTCCGGAGTCAGTCACCACCATAGGTGTTTACGCTTTCTGTAACTGTACAGGATTAGAAAGCGTCACAATCGGTGAGCATGTCACCGAAATCTCATCATGCGCATTCATGAAATGCAGCAGCCTAACCGAGGTGAGCATTCCCCGCAGTGTCGAGTTGATAGATTATGGCGCCTTCTTTGAGTGCTTCAACCTGGAGACCATCAACAGTTACTCTCCAACTCCTCCCGAGTGCCGTGACTTTGATGCCAAAATCCTGGAAAAGGCAACGCTGCATGTGCCCGTTGGTGCCGATAAAATCTACAGCAAAACATATCCGTGGAAGAATTTCAAACACATTATCGCTGACTTACAGCCTTGATTCTTTATTGTAACTATTTCTTCGATAACATTTTACAATTATCAAATATCAGATTCTGCCTTTTATCATTGTCACGGTAGCGCTTGTCTGAACTTCAAATAATTATGCGCATACCGCAGAGGTTCATGTGATAGCACACGACCTTTTGCATTACGGCTTCTACGATAGCGGGAAAGATAACGCCGTAGCCGATTATGCCTTTGTGAGTCGGCCATCAAACGCTGAAGAGAAAAGCATATTCATTACGGGGCACCGTTGATTACAAATCGGAATGGTAGAACAAAAGAGCAAACGGCGAACCCGTTGAAAGGACCAAAAATTATCGTGATATCTATAAAGAGTCACAACCAGGCTGGTCACACTTTGAGCACATCGTCTATTCATCATAGTGATATCCGATAACATAGAACAGCCTTTACGGTTTGTTGGCATTCCGGTCCTGTTGCACTTTGCAACCGGGTTGCACGGGATTGTGTGTACCTTTGCCACCGTTAATCAAAACGCTTGGCTATGATACACGAACATCACGAGGAGCATTCTCACGAACACGAACACGACCACGAGGAGGAAACCAAGTGGTGGCAGCCCTTGCTGTCGCTGGCATTGCTGATGGCGGGCATCATCATGAATGCCACCGGAGTGCAGTGGTTCCAAAACTGGTGGGTACAACTCGCGTGGTATGCCGCAGCATGGCTTCCCACTGGTTGGGGCGTGCTGCGTGAGGCTATCGAGGGAGCCCGTGAGGGAGAAATCTTCAGCGAATTCCTGCTGATGACGATAGCCAGTATCGGGGCATTTGCCATCGGCGAGTTTCCCGAGGCGGTGGCGGTGATGACGCTCTACTGCATCGGCGAGGCGCTGCAAGACCGCGCCGTGAGCCGTGCCCGTGGCAACATCAAGTCGCTGATTGCCTTCCGTCCGGACCACGCAGTCATCATCAAGGGCGAGGAACGAATGAGCGTTGAACCATCCCAGGTACAAGCGGGTGACATCATCGAGGTGAAGCCCGGCGAGCGCGTCCCGGTTGACGCCATTCTCACGGGGGAAGCAGCGGCGTTTGACACCGCTGCCCTGACGGGCGAGAGCGTGCCGCGCGCCATCGAGAAAGGGGACGAAGTGCTTGCAGGCATGATTGCCAGCGAGAGCGTCGTGCGGCTCAAGGCCCTGCGCCCCGCCAGCGAGAGCGCCGTGTCGCGCATCCTGCACCTGGTCGAGGAGGCCACCGAGCACAAGGCTCCAGCCGAACTGTTCATCCGTCGCTTCGCGCGCATCTACACACCCATCGTGGTGGGCCTCGCCGTGCTGGTCCTTGCCTTGCCGTGGCTGTTCTCGATGGTGTCGGCCACATTCGCCTACGATTTTGCCGAGTGGCTGCACCGCGCCCTCATCTTCCTGGTCATCTCGTGCCCGTGTGCACTGGTCATCAGCATCCCGTTGAGTTACTTTGCAGGCATCGGCGCTGCATCGCGACGCGGCATCCTGTTCAAGGGCAGTAACTACCTGGATGCTATCGCCAGTGTAGACACAGTGGTGTTTGACAAGACCGGCACGCTCACGACAGGGCAATTTGGCGTGAGCCATGTCGAGGGATTGAACGACGAGCAGGTCGCCATTGTCGCCGCCATCGAGCGAGAAAGCCCCCACCCCATTGCCCTCGCCATCACAGCTTACTGCAAGCCGAGTGACAAGCCTGTCACCGAACTGAAAAACATCGCGGGCTACGGCCTGGCCGCCACAGTCGACGGCTCCCGGTGGCTCGTGGGCACAACCCGCCTGCTGCAGCGTGAGGGCGTAGAATATCCTTCTACACTTGACACGGTTCCCAACACCCTTGTCACCGTCAGCGGCGACGGCCGTTACCTGGGACACATATTGCTCAAAGACAAACCCAAAGACGACGCCTCACGCGCTATAGACGCCTTGAACCGCCAGAACATCGGCACGGTGATGCTCTCGGGCGACAAACAGGCCCTGGCCGAGCAAGTCGCGCAAGAATTGGGAGTGCAACAAGCCCATGGCGACCTGCTGCCGCAGGACAAAGTGGAGCACATCAAGCGCATTAAGGAAAAGGAAGGTCATCAGATTGCCTTTGTGGGCGACGGCATCAACGACGCACCCGTGCTGGCATTGAGCGATGTGGGCATCGCGATGGGCGGCCTAGGCAGCGACATGGCCATCGAGACCGCCGATGTGGTCATCCAGACCGACCAGCCGTCGCGCGTGGCCGATGCCATGACGCTGGGCCGCAGGACGCGCCGCATCGTTGTCCAGAACATCGTGTTTGCCATCATCGTCAAGGTGCTGGTGATGGTGCTGGGCGTGCTGGGCATCGCCACGATGTGGGAGGCCGTCTTCGCCGATGTGGGCGTCGCCCTGCTGTGCGTTCTCAACTCCCTGCGCCTGATGCGCAAGACGAACGACTAACATTTTTGCTTTAAAAACTACTAATTACACAAATTCAATGAAGACGACAAAACGGTCCATCACATAATGATGTCTACATAAATCGGGGCCTTGCCGGCAGTGGCAAGGCCCCGATTTGTCATTTATTCTGGAGACGCAAGATTTTGCGTCTCCACTGTGCTGATGATTACTTCAAGCCGCGGTTGCGGAGCAAGGCTTCGGAGGTCGGAGCCTGGCCACGGAACTGCTTGTAGAGTTCCATGGGATCCATGGTGTCGCCCGACTCCAGGAGCTTGCGTAAAGCGTCGGCGGTAGCCTTGTCGAAGCAGCCAGCCTTCTCAAATGCCATGTAGCCGTCGGCCTCGAGTACCTGCGACCACAGGTAGGTGTAGTAACCGCAAGCATACTGGTCATCGGCGAAGATGTGCTTGAAGTAGGGGCTGCGATAGCGGAACTCGACCAGAGCGGGCATATTGAGCTGGTTCTTCACCTCCTGCTCAAAGGCCTTGACATCGAGACTCTTGAGCTCCTCGGCAGTCCAAGCCTTCTTGTGCCAGTACATATCCAGCAGGGCGGCACCCACCAACTCGGTGGTCATGAAGCCCATGTTGAACTGGGCGGTCTCGTTGAGTTTCTGCACGAGACTGTCGGGGATTACCTCACCGGTCTTGTAGTGACGGGCATAGTTCTTCAGCACCTCAGGCTCAAATGCCCAGTGCTCGTTGATCTGTGAAGGCATCTCGACGAGGTCACGGTCGGTGTTGGTTCCTGCCAGGCCACGATACTGCACGCGGGTGAGCATGCCGTGGAGGGCGTGTCCGAACTCGTGGAAGACGGTCTGTACCTCATCCCAGGTGAGCAACGAGGGGGTGTCGCCTGAGGGAGGCGTCATGCTGGCCACATTGTAGATAATGGGACGGATGTTCTCACCGCCATAGTTGTAAGCCTCCTGCATGGCTTCCATCCATGCGCCCTGAGCCTTGACGGGACGGGGCAGGTAGTCGGTCATGAAGATGGCGAGGTGCTTGCCCTCGGCATCCTTCACATCATAGACATTGACCTCGGGATGGTACTTGGGAGCATCGGGCATCTCCTCGAAGGTGAGGCCGTAAAGCTTGTTGGCGGCAAAGAAGATACCGTTCTTGACCACGCTGTCGAGAGCGAAGTAAGGACGCACATCGTCCTCGCTGAAGTTGAACTTGTCCTTCTTCACCTTCTCGGCATAGTAGTAATAGTCACAAGCCTCAAACTCGGCGGTGTCGCCATGAGCGGCAGCATAGGCCTTCATGTCGGCAACTTCCTCCTCTACCTTCTTGATAGCGGGGCGGAAGAGCGACATCAGCAGGTCCTCGGCAGCCTTGGGCGTCTTGGCCATGTAGGGATCGGTGGCATAGTCGGCATAGGTGTTGAAGCCGAGCAGGTTAGCCTTCTGCTGGCGGAGCAAGAGGATGTTGCGGATGTTCTCGGTGTTGTCCCACTTGTCGCCGTGGCTGGCGGTAGTGGTGTAGGTCTCGTACATCTTGCGGCGCAGGTCGCGGCTGTCGGCATAGGTCAGCACGGCGAGGCGCGTCGATGCGGTAGCGGTGAAGGCCCACTGTCCCTTCTTGCCCTTGTCGGCGGCGAGCTTGGCGGCATTGTCGATGATGCCCTGGGGCAGACCCTTGAGGTCCTCTTCCTTGTCGATGAAGAAGACGCAGTTGTCCATGTCGTGCATCACATTGTTACCGAACTTGAGCTTGAACTTACCCAGCTTGCTGTTGATCTCCTTGAGGGTGTCCTTCTGGGCAGCGGTGAGCAGGGCACCGTTGCGCACGAACTCCTTGTAGTACTTCTCGGTGAGGCGCTTCTGGATGGGATCCAAGCCCAGGCTGTCGGCATTGTCATAGACGGCCTTTACCTTGGCAAAGAGGCCGTCGTTCATGTACATGGCGTCGCTCTGTTTGGTGAGCATGGGCAGCAGATCCTCGGAGAGTTTCTGCATCTCCTCGGTGTTGTCACTGCTACTGAGTGCATTGAACACTCTCGACACCTTGTCCAGAATGCGGCCGCTGTTGTCCAGGGCGAGGATGGTGTTCTCGAAGTTGGGGACTGCCGTGTTCTTGATGATGGAATCAATCTCGGCGTTCTGCTCAGCAATACCGGCCTCGACGGCGGGCATGTAGTCACCGTAGGTGATTTTGTCAAACGGCGGAATGCCGTACTCGTTAGGGTACTCCGACATAAACGGGTTGTTCTTGGAAGATTTGTTCCCCTGGCAGCCAACAAGAACGACGGTCGCCAGAGCAAGAACGGTGAATAAAAACTTTTTCATTTCGCTAGATAATTAAAAAATTTATTTTGTCATTTGCTTTTTTTGGGTTTTCACATCCAGGTCAAAGGTGGCCATAAGAGGATAGTGATCGCTGCTGCCTCCGTCGAGACGCTCGGCGCTGAGCACCCCGAGCTCGCCACGGTAGAGAATGTGGTCGATACGATAGAACAGGTTATGCTCGTTGTAAGTATAGGTATATCCATTGCCCACCTTGCACCAGGCGTCATTCAGGTCATCGCCACAGATGGTGCGGTAAACATGGGATGAGGGAACATCATTCATGTCGCCACACACGATGACATTGGCAGGCGATTCATCAATAGCCTTACGCAGAGCGACGGCATTGTCACCACGCAACTCGAACGAACGGCGCATGCGCTCCAGGGCCGATGGCTTGACATCGGGCGAGACACGCACATTCATGCTCTTGCCGAAACTCAGATGATAGGACTGTAAACGGAAGTCCACAAGCCTCAACTGCTTGCCACTGGGCAACTGCAGGTCATAGGCCCTCGCCAGGTAAGAGATATTGTTGCGGTTATACCCCAATGGCGAGCGTGCCTGCTGCGCCCCACCCAGGGGCTGGGTCTCAAAGGGATACTTGGACATGATGCTCAAGCCCTCGCTACTGTTGTAACGATAGGGATACTTGCTGATGATTTCCTGCCGGTAGGCCGCCAGTGAGGGCATATCTTCCCAATCCACCCCCGATGCCGTACCTTCCTGCATGAGCACAACATCAGGATTGGCATCCAGAATGAGCCTCATCGATTCGTTGGGTTTGGAGTTGAGCTGGTGGTCGTTATAATTGAATGCCAAGACATTATAGGTCATCACCTTGAGCATCAGTGAAGGGTCGGCAGGTGATGGTGGCGTATTCTCGGCTGTATTATAAGGCACAAGCAACTTGATAATGGGCGCAGATGCCAAAATGGCAAGCACCAGGGTTGCCACGGCAATCCAGCGTTTCTTGACCAAGGCAAACAACATCCACAACAGTGAAATGAACAGCATGGGCGTGAAGGCCAGAACCATAAACGGCGCGCCAACAAAACTGCGCGGATCAATCTTTCCCGCATAGGCGCAAGCGACCATGAGAACAGCAAATACCGCCGTCAGAATCTCAAAGGTCCTGATGAGCCGTTTTTGCTTGCGGCGGCGGTTAATATCGTAAGTACTTCTCGGCATGTGTTTGAAATCTACTATTAATATATTATAATGTGTATCAGACGGTGCGCCGTCTCGACGCTTTGAATAGTTTATCTTTTTCCTCATCGGTCAGGGCGTCATAGCCCGCAACCTTGATTTTACCCAGAATGATGTCCAACTCCTCCTCGCTGACCTCGTCGGCAGGAGTTTCGGCCCGACGGGGACTTTGCGGTGTGTCGGCTGCAACCGAGGCACCCTTCTTGCGGCGAGTGAACTTGGGCAATTTCCATGAGCTGACATTGAATAGGCCGACGATGGCATCGAGAACCGCATTGAGCGGACGCGTAATGTCACGCCCCCGCCTGATGCGCCATGCATACCATGCTCCGACCAGGATACCGCCCACATGGGCAATGCTTCCTCCAGGACTGGACACATCAAACCCCAAAATGATGAAGGCAACGACAGCGACAGCTATCCACTTGAGCGAGATTTCTCCCAGAAACAGGATGCCGATTTTATAATCAGGCGTATAAACCGCGATTGCCACCACGATGGCAAGAATCGATGCCGAGGCTCCGCTCAGGTTGACCGATGCACCAGCGAGACCGGGAATGAGGTTATAAACCAGCAAAAACAGGAGCATGCCGACCCATCCGCCCAGCAAATAAACGCCCATAAGCTGTTTGGGCGAGAAGAATTCCATAAAGATGCGCCCCATCCAGTAAAGCCACAACATGTTGAACAGGACAGGCAGCAGGTCAAAGTGGGTAAACATAAAGGTGACCACTGTCCATGGCCTCCTCAAGAGCTCACCCAAGCCGTTGGGCACAGCCACCCAACGAAGCATGCCCGAAGCATCCTTGCCGAACATCATGGCAACCCTAGCGACAATGAACAGTAACAGAAAGACCCCGATGTTGATGGCTATGATTCTCATCAGCATCGAGCTCTGCCTGTAGGCGCGCCTGATATTGTCAATAAAAGTCATTACGCCTGATGATGCCAGTGTGCTTCCAATACAGAATCATGATGATTCCCGCTATCATTCCACCCAAATGAGCAAAATGGGCCACACCGCTCATCGTGCCAGATATACCGAAGAACAACTCGAGCACGCCATAACCTATCACAACCCACTTGGCCTTGATAGGGAACGGGAAGGGAATGATATACATTTTCACATTGGGGAAAAACATGCCGAAGGCCAACAGGATGCCAAACACAGCACCCGAAGCACCAACAGTCACAAATTGGTCCAAGACGGCTGGGCTGACATTGTAAACAGCATTAAACTCCACCATCCACACCAGTTCCTGTACCAGTGCAGCACCCAAGCCACAAAGGAGATAATACAACAGATACCGTTTGGTTCCCAGCTGCCTCTCAATCAATCCGCCAAACATCCACAACGAGAACATATTGCAGAAGATGTGATAGATGTTGGTGGGGTCGTGCATGAACATATAGGTCAAGAGCTGCCACGGCCTGAACGATGAAGCCAGCCAATAGTGAAGCCCCAGCAACCGGTAAAGAGGGTTGTGGTCCATAAAGAGACCGGGGTCCAGCGAGCCATTGGCTGATTTCCACATCTGGTATGACACAAAAGTGGCTAGCCACACAATCACATTGACGATCATCAAGTGCTTGGTGGCTGGAGGCATATTCAGTCCAGCTGAACGGTTATGGTATTGCATATATCAAAGTGTTCTTATCTCATTGAATGAACGCACAAAAATACTGAAAAACTCCCTATTTTCGTCATTTTTGCCTATAAAAAACCTAAAAAACGCAGTTTTTAGGCTAATTTGCGCAAAATTTTAAAGATTTATTTTGCAGAAACGGTTGTTATACTTATATTTGCGCAAAGAAATTGATTACCTATTTTATTCACATAACTTAATTTTTTAAATAATTTACACTATGAACAAGACTGAATTAGTACAAGCAATTGCCGAAAAGGCCAATTTGAACAAGACGCAGGCTAAGGCCGCTCTTGATGCAATGCTCTGCTCTGTTGGCTGCGCATTGAAGGATGGAAAGAAAGTCGCCCTGATCGGCTTCGGCACCTTCCAGGTTGTTAAGAAAGAGGCTCGCGAAGGCATCAATCCCGCAACCAAGGCTAAGATCAAAATCCCCGCAAAGAAAGTCGTTAAGTTCAAAGTTGGTGCCGATCTGGCCAATAAGGTGAACAGCAAGAAGAAATAATCATTGCTTGTACACGGCTCAAGGAGACAGTGCTCCTTGAACGAGAGTAAATGCCTGCCGCATTCCCTAGCGGGAACCGCGGCAGGCGATTTTTTTTGAGCGGAAACGATATCGATGTCGGTCCAAGCAGTTATACTTATTTAGTCCTGTATTGATAACAATTAATCGAATTATCATGGGGCTGTGCAGGTCTGTAGGCTCACAGTTTAAACCCTTTTATGGAGCAACTGCGACATCATTGCTATTTTGCGCCACAAAACCAGGACCGACAAGTCCAAAGAATGATTTGCGCTTTTTTTGTTTTTTTTCTTTATTAATGTCCTTTTTAATAAGAAATTGCCTATATTTGTGGTTTAAAAACGATATTCCAACATTTAATAACCAATAACTGTCATTGCTTATGAGACACTTTACCTTTAAGACATGGTCGTTGAGACTCATGCTTGCCGTGGGATGCGTCGCCTGGCTGTCAACAGCCCTGGCTGCATCCATTACAGTCGACGGCATCAACTACACGACCAAGAGCGATGGTACGGCGACGATTGCCAAGTACACCATCGTCAAGGCCACCGCCACGACACCCGCCGACACATTGTGGTACTCAGGCGATATTGTCATTCCCGAGAAAATCACTTATGAGGGTACAGAGTATACCGTCGTCGGTACTGCAGCCAACTCATTCCTGGATTGCAAGGACCTGACCAGCGTAACCCTGCCTGCCACCTGCGTGACTATCGCGCGCAACACCTTCAAGGGCTGCTCGTCACTCAGGACCAGTCCCCTGCCCGCCACTGTAACCAGCGTGGGCAGCGGTGTGTTCAACGGTTGTACGAATCTGGAAGAAGTCGTAATTTATCCCGGATGGAGCAAGCCCATCAGCGAGGAGTTTGCCAACTGCGACAACCTCAAGCGCCTCATCATCAGCGACGGCACAGATGCCGTGGTGATGAAAGTGACCGCTTTCGGTTCCTCGGCCGAGGCCCGCACGGCGCTGGCAAGCATCCAGTACATCTACATGGGCCGCAATGTTGACGCAAGTGCCTACCTGAACAATGAACAGCCCTTCCACAACATGTCGGGGCTGCTGACGCTGGATATCGGCGGCGAGACCACAACGATCCAGAACACCACCTTCCAGGGGTGCACAGCCTTGAGTACCGTTAACTTTGAGACAGATAACAAGGTGACCAGCATCGGCACGAGCGCATTCGCCGGCTGCACCTCACTGCCCAGCATCCGCATTCCTGACGGTGTGACCGTCATCGAGCAGAGCACTTTCAACGGCTGCCGCAACCTGGCGCATGTGGGCATGAGCGAAAATGTGACCAGCATCGGCATCACGGCATTCTATAACTCCGGATTGACCTCCGCCACATTCCACTTCCCCAACGCGCTGACTTCCATCGGCCAAAGCGCCTTTGAGAACACGCAGTTGGATGGCGAAATCATGCTGCCGGACATGCTGACCACGATAGGCGCCCAAGCGTTTGCCGGCACGAAGTTGACCAGCATCGTTATTCCCGCCAGTGTGACGAGCATCGGCACAGGAGCGTTCGCCCCCATCCCCACCCTCGCCCAAATCATTGTTAACGAAGGCAACACCGCCTTCCAACTTGATGGCGGCGTGCTGCTGAATGCGGCAGGCACCCGCCTGCTGGTGAGCGCCCACGAGGGTGAAATCGGCACGAACTTCACCAATGCCACGGTGACCAACATCGATAACTACGGACTGGCCTATGCTCCTTTCACGAGCGTGAACCTGCCGGCCCTGACCACCATCGGCAACTACGGCTTTGCCTACAGCGACATCGAGAGCTACACCCTCGAGAACAATGTCACCGTCGGGCAGAATGCCTTCTCCGGTTCGGCCCTGCAGTCTATCGTCATCGCCGAGGGCCGCAACGAGATTCCGCAGGGGCTGTGCGCCCAGTGCACCAGCCTGACCAGCGTGACACTGCCCACCACCACGACCAACATGATGCGCAACTGCTTTGAGGGCTGCACCGCCCTTGAGCAGATGGAGATTCCCGCCAATGTCAACTATATGGAACCCGGTTCAGTGCCTGCCACCATTAAGGAGTTGCGCGTGCTCAATGTCAACACGCCCGCCCTTGCCGCCGGCGTGTTCAACGAGAGCCAGGGCGATGTAGTCTGCAAGGTAGCCCCCGGCTCGGTCGAGGCCTTCAAGAACGCCAACCAGTGGCGTTACCTGAACATTGTGGGCGATGCCACCATCTCGGGCGAAGGCTCCACCCTGGGCTGCCCCGCCGGTCTGTATTTCGCAACTACCAATGGTGCCCTGATGTATAAGGACGAGAACGGCAACATCGTCAACACCAACTTCAACGCGGGCCAGCACGCCTTCACGCTGCAGAGCTACAAGAACCGCGTTTATGTCGCCGTAGCCGGTAACAAATTCACCTATCAGGATCCCAACCAGCCCCTGGGCGACGGCGAACTGTTCTATGTAAACAACACCAACGGCATCTTCTACCGCGTGACTGTATTGAACAATGTGGGATATGCACCCAGTGAAGACCCGTTCACCATGTTCATCGACAAGAACGAGAACAAGATTTACATCAGTGACCGCAATGTGGGTATCCATGAGCTGAATGCCGACACAACGGGCCTCTACGGCCAGCAGCCGTTCCTGTTGCAGAACCAATGGCTGCCCTACTACAACGACGAAATCAGCTGGGGCTCCATCACCGGCGGCTTTACCCAGGACAAGCACGGCATCTTCTGGATGAGCAAGAAGTTCAACGGCATCTGCCTGCTGCGCTTCAAGAAAGGCGACATCTATCCTGACGGAGGCCAAGGCCACACTAAGCACTATAATGCCCTGTTCAGGGACGCCATCATCAAGACCTTCTACCTCGACGAGGAGAACGGCTACTTGTACATGCAGGTACAAACCGACCCCAATGGCTGCGTGCCCGGCATCTATCGCATCGCATTGAGCAAGATTGAGAACCTCGAGACCGGTGCCGATGTGGAGGGCAACGACAACCTGCGCATCAGCGACTGTGAACTTATCGACGACTCGCCCATCAAGGTTGAGGGCGCCGAGGACAGCGGTGAGCTTGCCAATGTGGCCCAGATCAACAGCGACGGCGAATTCATCTACTGGAGCTATATCGCTCCTGCCAGCGATGCCGAGTCTATCCGCAACAGTGTGCCCCTCGACCCGAACAACCCGTTGCACAAGAGCGGTATCAAGTGCCTGCCCGCCAAGCCCAATGAGGACGGCACGATGTCCACTACCGTAACCTTTGCCATCGAGGGCGTTGAGGCCTATGGCGTGTGTGGCGCCACCAACACCGACCCCGTCGTACCGCCCACGCCCTTGAAGGGTGATGTCAACGGAGACGGCGAGGTGAGCATCGCCGATGTGAATGCCCTCATCGGCATGATCCTGAGTGACAACACGAGCAATCCCCGTGGCGATGTCAACGGCGACGGCGAGATCAACATTGCTGATGTGAACGCCCTCATCGACCTCATCCTGAAAGGCTAATTCATCATAACATCAGATAATTAAACCCAGCAATGGTGGCGCGGAGCGAACTGAATCTGCGCCACCATTTTTTTGGTCTGCCGATGGACCCAACGCTGAAACAATTGGCACATCGGCGGGAGGATTAAGAAAACATCGGAGTAGTGAACGGCTCTGGAAGATTAAGCCGTTTCGTTGAATCAGTCTATCGGTACAGATACAAAAAAAATGGATTAACCATTCTATCAATCACGACAGTAAAGTTAATCCGAAACTCTTTGATAAATCAAAATTGATTTTTCCCTTTTATGCGCTACAAAGATAATATCATTTTTTCAAATACAAAATTTTTCTGCCAATTTTTATCTAAAAATACTATTTTAAGGCAAAAATCTTCAGACTAACGCTCTCTTTACACCACAATATGACACTAATGATGGCTTAAATAGAGGATTTTTGGGCAATCTGTCCTGCATTCTTCTTGCCATAAATGCGGTCGACTACCAAGGCGATTGCGCCATCGCCAGTGACATTGCAAGCCGTGCCGAAACTGTCCATAGCGATGTACAGCGCAATCATCAATGCCTGCTGCTCGGCGGTAAAGCCCAGGATAGACTGCAGCACACCCAGCGCAGCCATGATGGCACCCCCGGGGACACCCGGCGCAGCCACCATCATCACGCCCAGCATGAGCACAAAACCGGCAAAAGCCCCGAATTGGATTGCTCCGCCCTGCATGAGCAACAAAGCCACGGCACAGGCGGTAATCTTCATCGCGCTACCCGACAGGTGTATCGTAGCGCACAAGGGCACAACAAACCCACCGATGCCTTCACTCACACCATTTTTCTTGACCCGCTCAAGTGTCACAGGAATTGTCGCAGCCGAGGACGATGTGCCCAGAGCCGTGAAATAGGCAGGCATCATGTTATACAACGCCTTGAAGGGGTTGAGGCGTGCTACTGCTCCGGCAATGCAATACTGGAACACGAGCAGCAGGATGTGCATCACAAAGATAACGCCGATGATAGCGATGAAGACATTGATGATGCGCCATGCCTGACCCGAGTAAGACATGTTGATGAATATCGAGAAGATGTAAATAGGCAGGACAGGAATCAGCGCCACCTCGATAGTCTTGGCAATGATGCTGCGGAACTCGGCAAAAACACTCTTGAGATTAGGCGATTCAAAGTAGGAGATGCCCAAACCCATGACAAAGGCTATGATCAGCGCGCTCATCACATCCAGCAACGGCGGAATCTCAATCGTGAAAAACGGTTGCAGCTCCTCGGCAGTCACTACCGCCTGGGCCGCTTTGCTCGGGTCGATGAGCGACGGGAATACCGTCGTGCTGGTAAAATAGCTCAGGAACCCCGAGAATACGGTATCACCATAGGCAATCAGCGTCGTTATCAAGAGCAGCCGTCCCACACCCTTACCGATGTCGGAAATGGCAGGAGTTACCAGACCCACAATAATGAGAGGTATCAGGAACGAGAGAAAATTGCTGAAGATGCTGTTGAATGTGACAAAGCATCTCACAGCCCACTCAGGGAAAAACATGCCACACAGCACACCCAAAGCGATGGCGATAATCACGCGCGGCAGAAGGCCTATCTTGGACAGTTTCATGTGAATTAGAATTATTTTTGCGCAAAGGTAATACTTTTTTGGTGTATATTTGCGTTTTTAAATTGAAGGAATGGATTAACTGGACAGACTGGACTACCTGGATGGGCTGGACAAACCGGACCAACCGGATGGGCTGGACTGGCTGGACATATGGGATGGTTTACATCAAACAGCATTGGAGATGATTGAGATTTTGAGATACGATAGCTCGATGGCGGGCCTGTGGGACGAGTTGGTGAAGAACAGCCGCAATGGCACATTCCTGCACCAGCGCGGGTACATGGACTACCATAGCGACAGGTTTACCGACTGCTCACTCGTTGCCGTGCGCGACGGCAAGCCGTGTTCACTGCTGCCGGCCTGCATCGACGGTGACACCTTGTTTTCCCACCGCGGTCTCACCTACGGCGGCTGGCTCGTACCGCTCAAGCATTTTGACGCCACAGTGATGATGGATGTAATGGATGCCGCAGTCTCATGGATGTCAGGAAACGGCATCAAACGCCTGGTGTACAAAGCTATACCGCACATCTATCACCGCTACCCCTGTGAAGAGGACCTGTATGCCTTGTTCCGTCACCATGCCGTACCGACAGAGACCAACATCTCCACAACCATCGACCTGACCTGCCCCCTACCCCTGGACCGTGGCAACAAGAGCGGAGCCAACGCTGCCCGCAAGGCAGGCATACAAATAGGCCCTAGCGAGGACTGGGAGGGTTATTGGACGCTGCTCTCCTCACTGCTAGACTCCCGTTACAGCACCCGACCGGTGCACACCCTCGAGGAGATGCGGCTGCTAGTGAGCCGTTTCCCCGACTGCATCCGCCTTTACACCGCCACCCTCGACGGCGAGCTGCTGGCGGGTGTGGTGATGTACCTGTCGACGCCCACTGCCCACTGCCAGTATATCGGAGCATCGCCACGCGGCAAGGAGAGCAAGGCGTTGACGCTGCTGTTTGATTACCTCATCGGGCGCCATACCGAACTGGGTTACCGCTACTTTGACTTCGGCATCTCCAACGAGGACCACGGCAAATACCTCAACGAGGGACTTGTTCGACAGAAGTCGCGTCTGGGCGGCCGTGGCATCGTCTATAATGTGTTTGAAATCAACATATAATATATTATAATGTGTTATGGCAGGCAAGCGCGGTAATATCTCACGCATGGCGATGAAGGCGATGGGCCTCTTTGGTGGGGTCCAGGTCGTGGGCATCCTGTGCTCGATTATCCGCACCAAGCTTGTGGCCCTGTGGATTGGCCCTGTGGGCATCGGCCTGTTCGGCCTGTTCAACAATGCACTGGAAATGATATCCACCGGGACCAACCTGGGCATCCGTTCCAGCAGCGTGCGTGACATATCCCAAGCGATGGACGGGCATAACACAAGCCTGGTCGCACGCATTGTAACCGTGGTGCGCAGGTGGTCGATGTGGTTGGGACTGGCCGGCGCGTTGCTCACCTTGACACTGTCGCCGTTGCTGAGTCAGGTCACCTTTGGCGACACGACCCACATTTGGGGCTTTGTCGCCCTGAGCGCCGCTGTGTTGCTGCAGGCGCTGACCAATGGAGAATATGCCGTGCTGCAGGGCACAGCGCGCCTCAAGCGCCTGGCCAGCGTAACGCTGTGCGGCACGGTTGTCGGTCTGGCTGTTTCAGTCCCCTTGTTCTACTTGTTGCGCGAACGCAGCATTCTGCCGTCAATACTGGCCTATGCGTTGGCCTTGGCCGTTTTCGCATGGCTGTTCCGCAACCGCGACTACAAGCCGGCTGCGATAAGCAGCAGCGAGGCCTTCGACATGGGAAAGGGCTTTGTGAAGTTGGGTATCTATATGACCCTGGGCAACTTTGCCACTATCCTCGCCAGTTATGCCTTTAATGCTTGGCTCAACATCCATGCCGGTACCGAGCAGGTGGGTTTCTATCAAGCCGGCTATACCCTTATCAACAAATACACAGGCCTGATTCTCACAGCCCTGGGCATGGAGTATTACCCACGACTTGCCAAGGTTGCCGAGAGCCGGCTGCGCCTGCGCGCTTTCGTGTCCCAGGAAATCAATGTCGCCATCGCCGTTATGGCACCCGTGGTGGCACTGTTCATCCTGCTGCGCGAATTTGTCGTGTGGCTGCTCTACACACCCGACTTCAATGTCATCCTCACTTTCATCTCGTGGGGAATGATCGGCACCGTGCTGCGCACATTGTCATGGTGCCTGGCCTTCACCATCCTGGCCAAGGGCGACGGAAAGACCTACCTGTGGACCGAGGTTGCCAGCGCAGTCATCAACCTGTTGCTCAATATCCTGTTCTACCATTGGTGGGGCCTCACGGGTCTGGGCATCGCCTTCCTCGTGTCCTACCTGTTGTACACGGTCATCATCGCTGTGGTCTATTTCAGGATTTACCGCCTGGAGGTGACACGGGCCAGCCTGTACAACCTGCTGTGGACGCTTGCCGTGGCAGCCGGGGTAATGGTGGCCATGGAAACGGGGCAAACGATAGTGGCAGCTATCGCCACAGCCATCAGTCTGGGGGTTGCTGCACGACAGATATTCGCCCTGTGGCGACGGTAAGCCGACCGCACTACCGGAAACGGCTGGAATCGCTGTTGTCAAGGGTTAATTTTTAATAAACAGGGGTGAATTTATTAACAATTAGTTGCCACATTTGAATTAAAATTGTACCTTTGCAACGCAAAAACCAAATATTAACCGCGAGGGGTCTCAAATGCAAAGCGTTGAGATTCTTCTAATTTTTTGAATCTTAAAAATTTAGAAACACAGTATTTAGCATGGCTATTACTTACATGACACAGGAAGGTTACGACAAAAAGATGGCCGAACTTTCCCATCTTGAGAATGTCGAGCGTCCCGAGGTTGTCCGTGCCATTGTAGAGGCTCGTGACAAGGGAGACCTTTCAGAGAACGCAGAATATGACGCGGCCAAGGAGCGCCAGGGTATGCTCGAAGCTAAGATTGCTGAGCTCAAGAGCCTGATTGCCTCGGCACGCATCATCGACGAGAGCAATATTTCTACCGACGAGGTGCAGTTGCTGACCAAGGTGACGATCCGCAACCTGAAGAACAAGGCCCAAATGACTTATACCATCGTTACCGAAACCGAAGCCAACCTGCGCGAGGGCAAGATTTCCATCTCCACCCCCATCGCCAAGGGTCTGCTGGGTCACAAGGTGGGCGACAAAGTCGAGGTGCAGGCACCTGCCGGATTGATGAAGTTTGAAATCCTGAAAATCGAAGTGTAATCGTTATGGCAACTATCTTCAGTAAAATCGCCGCTGGCGAGATTCCCAGTTTCAAGGTAGCCGAGGACGACCGCTACTACGCCTTCCTCGACATCAATCCCATGGCCAAGGGCCACACCCTGGTCATCCCCAAGCATGAGGTCAACTACATGTTTGACCTCGATGAGGAAGAATATGCAGGATTGTGGGCTTTTGCACGCAAGGTTGCCATGGCGCTCGAACAGGCAGTGCCCTGCAAGCGCATCGGCATCGGCGTGCTGGGTCTGGAAGTGCCCCATTGCCACATCCACCTCGTGCCGTTGCAGAGCGAGAAGGACATGGCCTTCGGCGGCCCCAAGTTGACCCTGCCTGCCGAGGAGATGCAAGCCATTGCCGACGCTATCGCCTCGAAACTTTAAATCAGAGCATAAACATTTAATTTCAAGGTACTTGTCATTCCCGCAATGGCAAGTGCCTTGAGTGTTACAAAGAGTTGTTATACTGAAAAATCACAACCATAATTGACAATGAACACGATTTGGATTGTACTGCCCATCCTCACCCTGCTGATGTTCGAGTTGGGCCTGAACCTGAAATTAGAGGATTTTAAACTGTTTAAGACCCGCCCCAAACCCGTATTGGCGGGCCTTATCGGGCAAATCATCGTGCTGCCCTTGTTGGCATGGCTCATCGGCAAAACCTTCGGGTTGGAAGCCACCTTCCTTATTGGTTTCGTACTGATTGCCTGTTGCCCCGGCGGCAGTTCGTCCAATGTGTTCTCGATGCTCGCCAAGGGCGATGTGGCTCTGTCGGTATCGCTCACCGCATGCAGCAGCATCATCACGCTGGTGACTGTCCCTCTTATCATGGCATGGGTCACGGCGACTACAGGCAGCGCCGTGCAAGTGCATCTGCCCATCGGCAAACTGGTGATGCAGAACCTCGTGCTCATGTTCCTGCCCATCATTGTGGGTATCGCCGTCAGGAAAAGATGGGCCACTGCCGCCGACAAGATGCACAACATCCTGTCGCGCATTGCCTTCCCCGCCCTCATCTTCCTGGCTACCGTCTTCTTTATCCAGAACCGCGAAGCCATCATCGAGAGTTTCGGGCAACTGGGTTTGTCCATCAGCGTCCTGATTCTGCTTGCCATGGCCAGCGGAGCACTGTTGTGCCGCGCCATGCGGCTCACAGGCCAGGAACGCCGCACCATCGTCATCGAGGTGGGTATGCAGAACGCCGCCCAGGCCATCGCCATCGCCAGCAGCCCGCTGGTGTTCAACAACGATGTCTATGCCATTCCTGCCATCATCTACGCGTTGATGATGAACATCATCCTCATCACCTATGTCGCCATCGTCAAGCGCCGCTGACAACAAGCAAAATCATAAGAGAATCGGTTGGGTCACCAGACATCTGGAAACCCAACCGATTATTTTTTCTAGCAGGCAGGACTACTAGGCGAGGAGCATACCGAGGGTGCTATTAATGGGATGCACGCACAGGACGTACACTCTTACCGTATGTCCGGCCATCACTACTACAGTTAAAATATTCGTCGATGTAAAATCCTAATTGATGTGCATAGGGCGGGAAATCGACTTGAAGTGAACGAGACCAATAGGGGCCATACTCACCCCAACCCGCAAGAAACCCTACGTGGAAGTAACAGCCCGCAGCAGGCAAGAAAATAGTGTGACCATTCGGACCCGTAACTATATCTCCGTTCATACCTTTATACTGCGTAAACCGCCAAGAACAATTATCGCAAAGTTCCTGAATCTGCTCTAGCGACGGCATACGCCACGATGGTCCCCAGTTAAAATAGGCGGCATCGTCTTCGGGATCCAGTTCAGTCTTATTGTCGACCACACCGTAAGAACTGATAGTGTTGTATTTAGAATACTTAGTACCATCGCTAGTAGAGTAGGACCATTTGTATTCTCGTCCCCAGTCAGGATAATCCTCAAATGGATCGGTTTCGCCCCAAGCATAATAGTGGCCAGGGTCCTCGGGAGCGTTGGCACCCACATTGCGTGTCGCCCACAGCGTGCCGCTAGGCAGACCCAGGTCAACATACTCGCCCGGGGTAACGCTAGGCTCATCAGGCCATTGGCCTTGCAGGACATAATCGATCAAGCCAGTTACATCACTGATGTCAATTTCGCCGTTCAATGTACAGTCGGCGCCGGACAGATTGAGCGACGAGGCATCACCTGTGAGGATGTACTCAATCAGTGCCGTCACATCACTGATATCCACTTCGTTGTTACCGGTCACATCGCCCCGTAACCTGGTCTCAGCGTTGGCTCCAAGGGCACACGAGAGGGCCATCACAATGGCAAATAGTTTTAAAGGTAGAGATTTGTTTTTCATACCGATCCAAGTTAATTGGTTAAACAATACTCGCCATCGAGGCGAGGTAATTTAAGATTGTGCAAAAATAGCATTTTTTATGGAGATTTCCCAAAAAACACAGGAAAATAAAAGGAGTGAATGAATGAAAGAGACAGACTCAGCCTCAATTCACAGTATCCAGTTGTATTTTCGTTGGGTAATGGTCATCGCAGGATGATGGAGTAGTAACGGGACTCGCCCTCGAAACGGCCGCCGCCCTCAACCTTCAGATGCCAGGCTGCCTCATTATTCCATGTTGCGGCTGGCAGGTTGTTTTCACCCACCATGATAGACTTGATGTACCTCCACAAGGGCACAATCCTCTCTTCACGATAAAGCCCCGACCATTCATTATTTACCGTCATGGTTCTGTCAGGAGCCAATACAGCAACAACAGTGCTGTCTTCACTGCCGTAATGGTTGGTTACGCTGTCGTTCACCTCAACGGTGAAGCCATTATAGGGCGAGGTCAAGATTTCCTTGTGCAAGGTAACGGTGACGGTGTCGGCGGTTTTATTGTAAATCTTATATTCCACCGAGGACATGGGATCACACGAGACAAGCATGACGCCGGCAACCAGAGCCACCAGGATGAGTATGGTCGAGTAGGTCTTTCTCATTGCTTACCGATAATTATTGGGTGGTATTTTTCATTAAAAACGAGACTTCGCGCGAAATCTTGCCTCAGCCGGCACATTAATTCGTTAATAAAACTTATAGATGACGGCTGCGGCATGAAATTTGCGGGATTTTTCGTAAATTTGCAGGTTAAAATGCAGATTTTACTATAAGTATGTCCCAAGACAAACAGCATCAGATAGAAGAGCCCGCCATGGAAGCGGGTCAGCAGCAAGGAAGCGACTTTGGCGGCTATGACCGCCTGGTGACGCTATCGCCGCGCGAACACATCCGCCAGCGTCCCGGCATGTACATCGGCAAGCTGGGCGACGGTTCTCAAGACGACGACGGCATCTATGTCCTCATCAAGGAGGTCATCGACAACAGCATCGACGAGTTCAACACGGGCTACGCCAAGCCCCACATCGACATCGATGTGGTGGACGGCGCGGTCACCATCCGCGACTATGGCCGTGGCATTCCCCTGGACCAGGTGAAAGCTGCCTCGTCCAAGATGAACACCGGTGCCAAGTATGACACGCAGACCTATAAACGGTCGGTGGGTCTGAACGGTGTGGGTATCAAGGCGGTGAACGCCCTGTCCACCGAGTTCTACATCCGCAGCGTGCGTGACGGGCAATGTTCGTCGGTACTCTACAACGAGGGCATCGCCAAGGAAGAGAGCGGCATCGTTGCCGCCGACAGCGGTGAAGAGAACGGCACGCTGGTGCGCTTCAAGCCCGATGCCAGCATCTTCAAGAACTATAAGTTCCGCGAGGAGACCATCGAGTCGATGATCAAGAACTACTCCTACCTGAACACGGGGCTGACGCTCACATTCAACGGCAAGAAGTACCACTCGCGTAACGGCCTGAGCGACCTGGTGAAGGAGAAGATGACCAACGACCCGCTGTACCCGCTCATGCACTTCACTGGAGACGACATCGAGGTGGTCATCACCCATGCTGCACAGCTGGGCGAGGAGTTCTACTCGTTTGTCAACGGCCAGCACACGACGCAGGGCGGCACCCACCAGAGCGCATTCCGCGAGGCCTTGTCAAGGACCATCAAGGAGTTCTACGGCAAGAACTTTGAATACAGCGACATCCGCAACGGCATTGTCGCCGCCATCAGCGTCAAAGTCGAGGAACCCGTGTTTGAGTCACAGACCAAGATCAAGTTGGGCAGCAGCGTCATGTGGAAGGACGGCCCCACCATCTACAAGTACATCAACGACTTCATCAAGAAGGAACTGGACGACTACCTGCACAAGACGCCCGAGACCGCCGAGGTGCTGCTGAAGAAGATTCAGGACAACGAGCGTGAACGCAAGGCCATCGCCGGCGTCAGCAAGCAGGTGCGCGAGAATGTGAAGAAAGCCGCACTGCACAACGACAAGCTGCGCGACTGCCGCGTCCACTTCAACGACTCCCGTGCCCCCAAGGACAATGACCGCCGCGACGAGACCTCGATTTTCATCACCGAGGGTCTGAGCGCGAGTGGCTCAATCACCAAAATCCGCGATGTGGAGACACAAGCCGTGTTCTCACTGCGAGGTAAACCGCTCAACACCTTCGGCCTTGACCCCAAGAAGGTCATCATCAATACCGAGTTTGCGTTGCTACAGGCAGCACTGAACATTGAAGACGGCATCGACGGACTGCGCTACAACAAGGTCATCATCGCCACCGATGCCGATGTCGACGGCATGCACATCCGTCTGCTGCTGTTGACCTACTTCCTGCAGTTCTGCCCTGAACTTGTCAAGACCGGCCACTTGTACATCCTGCAGACGCCGCTCTTCCGTGTGCTCAACAAGAAGGAGGCCAAGCGCAAGACCAGAAGCACCAAGCGCGAGGCCAAGCCCCAGAAGGTAGAGACTTACTACTGCTACAATGACGAGGAGCGTCTTGCGGCACTCGACAAGCTAGGTGATGCCGCCGAGATCACCCGATTCAAAGGTCTGGGAGAAATTTCCCCCGACGAGTTCAAGGATTTTATCGGCCCCGAGATGCGCCTCGACCGCGTGCAATTGCGCAAGGAGGACTCGGTGAAGCAGATGCTTGCCTTCTTCATGGGCAAGAACACCATGGAGCGCCAGGGCTTTATTATTGACAATCTAGTGAACGAAGACGATGAAGACATCACAGAACACTAATCTTGAGGGACGGCGCATCGCTATCTTTCCCGGGTCATTTGACCCTTTTACCCGTGGTCACGAGTCCATCGTGCGCCGGGCATTGCCGCTGTTCGATAAGTTTATCATCGCCATCGGAGTGAATGCCGACAAGCGGTCGTTCATGACGATGGAACAGCGCCAGACATGGATTGAACGCGTGTTCAAGGATGACCCGCAGGTTGAGGTCATCACCTACAGCGGCATGACCGTTGATGCCGCTCGAGAGGTGGGCGCACAATTCATCGTGCGGGGCGTGCGCCTCATCCAGGACTTCGAGAACGAGAAACACTTGGCCGAGGTCAACCGCGACCTGACCGGCATCGAGACCATCCTGCTCTACACCCTACCCGAGTATAGCCACATCAGTAGCAGCATCGTGCGCGAACTGGCGCGTTACGGACAAGATGTGAGCGCTTATCTTCCCAAGGAAGCCGACATGTCGCTGCTTCCCACATCCAACAAGTAACACATTTTAAAGATATATATCGATACAACATGAGAAAGCTATTATTGACTTTACCCTTGTGCCTGGCGCTGTCACTCACCTCGATGGCCCAGAGGTCGATGCCCGCGGCGTTGCAGAAACTGCTCAATGCCGAGTATGCCATCACAAGCCTGTATGTTGACTCGGTCAACGAGGATAAGCTCATCGAGGATGCCATCCGCGGCATGGTTGAGAGCCTGGACCCCCACTCCTCCTACACCGATGCCAAGGAGACCAAAGAACTCGAGGAACCGCTCCAGGGAGAGTTCAGCGGTGTGGGCATTCAGTTCAACATGAACAAGGACACCCTGTATGTCATCCAGACGGTGCCCGGCGGACCCAGCGAGCGCGTTGGTGTCCTGGCCGGTGACCGCATCATCTATGTGAACGACACCACCATTGCCGGTGTGAAGATGAAGAACAGCGACATCCAGAAACGGCTGCGCGGCAAGAAAGGTACCCAAGTCACCATCAAGGTGATGCGCCCCGGCGTGAAGGAACTCATCACCTTCCGCATCACGCGCGACAACATCCCGTTGCACAGTATCGACGCCAAATACATGCTTGACGAGAAGACGGGTTACCTGCGCATCTCGCGTTTCGGTGCCAAGACGCATGAGGAAATGATGGAAGCCCTGAGCGACCTCAAGAAACAAGGAATGACACAAGTCATCATCGACTTGAGCGACAATGGCGGCGGCTACCTCAATGCAGCCATCGACATGTGCAACGAGTTCCTCCAGCGAGGACAACTCATGGTGTATACCGAGGGTGAAAACCAGCCTCGCAGCGATGCTAACGCCAACGGTTGGGGCGACTACAAAGACCTGCACATGGTCGTTGTCGTCAACCAGTTCTCGGCATCGGCGGCCGAAATCTTTGCCGGCGCCATGCAGGATTGGGACCGCGCAGTGGTTGTGGGCCGCAGGACCTTCGGCAAGGGATTGGTTCAAAGGCCTGTCCGCTTTGACGACGGCTCGATGATGCGCCTGACCGTTGCCCGTTACTATACTCCCAGCGGACGCTGCATCCAGAAGCCCTATGACCGTGGCAAAAAGGAAGACTATGAGAAAGAACTACTTGACCGTGCCAACGAGGGCGAGTACTATTGCCTGGACAGCATCCAGTTCAACGACTCCCTGCGTTACACCACTTGCCTGAACGGCCGCACCATCTATGGCGGTGGCGGCGTCATGCCCGATGTGTATGTCCCCGTCGACACCAGTGAGTACACGACCTACTACCGTGACCTGACAGCCAAGGGCATCACTAACCAGTTTGCCATCAGCTATGTCGACAAGAACCGCAAACAGCTTACCAAGCAGTACAAAACCATCAGCGACTTTGACAAGAACTTTGTCGTTACCGATGAGATGATGAGCGAGTTCATTGCCATCGGCGAGAAGGACAGCGTGAAATATGACGAGGAAAAGTACCGCGTGAGCGAGCAGTTGCTCAAGGACATCATCAAGGGTCTCATCGCCCGCGACATCTTTGCCGATGTGAGCGCCTACAGCATAATCATCAACCACCGCAACCGTGATGTGCAGGCGGCCTATGAGGTGCTGAATGACCGCGATCGTTACGACCGCCTCTTGCGCGAGGGCAATCCCGAGTATGAACGGCTGGTGAAAAAAGACAAGCAACCCACCGAAGTCAATTTAGAAGAAATCTAAAACAAAAACAGGGCCCAAATGAGATGGGTCCTGTTTTTTATATCATTGATTGAAGGACAGCGCTGCTCTGCAGTCCTCTGATTCAAGCCTGGGGGCTGTTGTCATTGTCAGGGACCGGAGGAGATGGCGGCACTATTCTGGCTTGCGCGTTCTCATCATGAGGGGGGAGCGGGGGCATAGGCATTCCTACTGGCGGTTGCGGCGGGGTCACAGAGCCCGGAAAAGGCGGCGGGGTGAAACGGGCCTCATCAATCCGCTGAAGGGCGGCAATGCGCCTCACGGTGCTCTTGTACAGGAAATAAATCAGCAGCACAAATGCAATATTAAAGACCATCCACAGCCCCGGATAGATACCCTGGCTGAAAGCCAGTGCATCCCATGTCCAATGGATGATGATGGGAACCGCCAATATGCAAACCGCAGTGAGAATACCACGGTCGCCGAAGTGGCGCTTGCTGTAGAAATAACCCATAGCGCAAGCCATGGCAAAGTGGGCGGGTACGGCCGTGAGAGCGCGAATGATGCCCGTGAGCATCCAGTCCTCGCTCTGGAGGAGATACAAAATGTTCTCGGCACCGGCGAATCCTAATCCCACACAAGCGGCATAGACGATACCGTCGAGGTACTCCTCATAAAACTTGTTCTTGCGCAGGAAGAGCCACAACATCAGCAATTTGGCGGTTTCCTCAGGCAAAGCGGCTCCAAACAAGGACAAAGAGACCGCATCGGCAAAGGAGCCCGGCTCACGGACCACCAGTCCCAACATGCTCAAAAAGGAAACGATGACCACCGTCACAAATGTAGAGCCGACGCCATAGAAGAACGCCTTAAAAAGCAGATTGAGCGGCTCGGGACGGGCAGAATCCTTACGATAAATCCACCAGCCGAGCAAGAATACCGGTAATAATGCAGTAGCAATGATCAGAATCATAATCCATCGGTTTGCAAAATGCACCCGACAAGGTGTCCGACAGGGACCTCATCGGGTGCATGTGTTCATGATTGTGCTATTTATTGCAGCACGAGGCGGAAGCCAAGCGAGTAGCTGCGGCTTGCGGGTGCCTCATAGTTGCGGAAGGTTACCCGGCTGTCACCAGGCACGCTGAACCAGCTACCACCACGGGTAACACGGCGCACACCGTTCTCGGGGCCAGTGGGGTTCTCCTGAGGCTCCTCGGTGTAGGGACCATACCAGTCGCTGCACCACTCAAACACATTACCGCTCATGTCATACAGGCCCAACTCGTTGCCGTGCTTAGCGGCAACCGTGTGGGTACCATAGTCAGGACTGTCAGTGCCTACGGCATAGCTGTTGGCATAGAACCAGGCCACCTCGTCAAGGTTGTCGCTGCCTGCATAAAGAGTGCCGCGACTCTTCACGCCACCGCGAGCGGCAAACTCCCACTCGGCCTCGGTGGGCAGACGGAAGGACTTGCCGGTAATGGCATTCAGGCGGGTGATGAACTCCTGGCAATCATCCCAACTTACCTGCTCAACAGGACGCTGCAAGTTGCCAGTGAAACCGCTGGGATAACTACCCATGACTGCGTACCACAGTTCCTGGGTCACCTCGGTCTGACCGATGCTGAACGGGGCAAGGGTCACCTCGTGTGCGGGCATCTCATCGGCATTGGCCAAGCCCATGTCGACCGTAGCGCTGTCCACGCCCATCGTGAAGGTACCGCCATCGACGGCCACCATCTGGAACGAAACGCCGTTGACGGTGAACATGCCGGGGATGGTGTTGTAGTTCTGCATTCGCTCAATGAACTGGTTGGCTGCACTCTGCAACTCATCGAAGTTCTCGTCCAGTACTGAACTGCAGTCGAGCAGCAGCATCACGAGTGCACTGGAATAGGTGCTCTCTACATCAGGAAGGCGATCGGTGGTGAACTCGGTGCTGGCCTGCCAGGTCTGCTGGTCCTCAATCCAGTACCACTCCTGGATGTTCTTCTTCTCGATGCGCTCCTCGCTGTCGAGCTGGATGCCGTTGAAGACGAAGGTCACAAACATACCGTCCACACTGGAGGCTGCCACGCTGTCACCAGCGTTGCAGGTCAGGCCCTTGTAGACGATGTTGGTGAGGCTGCGGGTCTTGAGGGAGAAAGTACCCTCGATGTAGACCTGTGACTCGCCGACGGTTGCATCATTAACCTCGTCAAGAGTGAAACGGATGCGCGTGCCCGTACCCACACCGGGGAATACAAGTGTCAAGGTCTCGGACATGTTGCGGCTTACCAAGTCATCGGCGATGGCCTGGAACTTGGAATTCACCTCACCCATCGTGGTTACCTCCATGGCCTTGGTCGAGTCGCTTGACAGCGCATACAGGTTGGCACGGAATTGGGTGGTGTCCTTAACATTGTCATTGAGCAGTCCCACAGTGTAAGCCTTGATGGGGCGGCCATAGATTCGCTGGTCGACGATGCGGGCATTGATTGCCTGGGCATATTCAGCCTCGGTCTCATACTTGTCGGTCATCATCAGTGAACCCTGGTCTAGTCCCTCGGTAAAGGTCACGACAGCGACATTCTGCAGGTTAACAGGCTTCCTGGCCACCGAGAGGGCGTCAATAGCCTTGTCCACTGAGTAGTACATCAGACGACCCGGTTGGGTAGTCAGTGATGCGACAAACTCGTTGAACTCGGTTACCGATGTCGAGTCAAGCATTGCCAGGGGCTTGGTGTTCAAGACTTGGTTATAACCAACAATGCCCATGTACATGCCGGTTTCGGCCATAGGCACTACAGGTCCGCTCAGGATGTAGTCAATCAGGACATTCATGTCGGCAATAGTGATATCGCCGTCGCCGTTTACATCACATGCCGGGTCGTGCCTGTCGCTCAAGATAGCGTCAACGACCACATTGACATCAGCGATGTTGACATCACCATCAGCATTGACATCACCCTCAATGTTACTGGAGTAATGGTGCGGCCCAGCCAGCGCCATCAGTGTTGATAACACAATCAACGAAAAAAGAGTAGTCAGTCTCATGTCTAAAAATATGTTTTGGTTTTAAAGTAATATTCCATAATTATTGCCGCACTGTGCCATACTGCACAATTATCAACCTACAAAATTACACCTAATTTATACAAACAGCAAGAAAGGAAAGAAATAGTTATTAACAATATCCCAGATTTGGTAAATTTTTACACTACAGTCACATTGACACTGCATTAGCCGTAAACAATAGGTGTCATCCCAACAACGGCAAATCAAAAAATGATTTTTTTTGTTTGCCATTGTATCAGGCTTGCACTACCTTTGCACCAATTTTTTGTCTGTAGCAGGCAAGCATATTGATTATTGTAACGACCACATGGTATCGATAGTACATCTCACAGGCGTGCTGCTCACCGTCATGTTAATCTTGGCAGTGAGTTGGTTGTCAGGACGCGAGGTGAAAGATGCTCACAGTTTCACAACAGGCGGCAAATCAGGCAGCCTGATGGTGTGCGGTGCCATGCTGGGCACACTGGCCGGCGGACAGTCCACCATCGGCACGGCACAGCTGGCGTTCAGCTACGGCGTATCAGCATGGTGGTTCACAATCGGCGCAGGCATCGGAGCCCTGGTGCTAGGGCTTTTCTACTCAGGTCCCTTGCGGCGCAGCGGCTGCACAACGCTGCTCGAGGTTGTTAGCCGTGAATATGGACACAAGGCCGAGACCGTGGGGTCGATACTTTTCCTCATCGGCATTTTCATCAGCATCATGTCGCAGGTGATGTCATCGTCGGCGATGCTGGGCAGCCTGTTCGGGATTTCCACTTTCTGGGCCTCGATTGCAGGAGCGGTCCTCATCATGCTCCTCATCTTGTTTGGAGGCATCCGCAGCGCCGGCGTTGGCGGTATTGTCAAACTGATATTGCTCTACCTGTGTTCGCTGATTGCCGGAATCATCGTGTGGCACATCGCCGGAGGCCTGACGGGGCTGCGCGAGAGCCTCGACAGTGTCTATCACTCCCCTGCCCTCGCCCAGTTCAGCGGTCTGACCGATGTGGAAAGTATCCACCACCGCTATGGGTCACCGTTTGCCCGCGGCATCTTTAAGGACCTGGGCGGCTGCCTATCGCTCGTGCTGGGCGTGGTGTGCACCCAGAGTTACGCCCAGTGCATCTGGTCAGCGTCCAGCACACCCCGAGCCCGTCGCGGAGCGGTGTTGTGCGCCTTGTTCATGCCTGTTATCGGTGCAGCCTGCACGCTGGTGGGAATCTATATGCGCGGCCATTACATCACCGCCGATGAGTTGAAAGCCATGCAAGTCGCTGGCGAGACACTTCCTGACGGCATTGGCGTCATCGAGAATTCGGCGCAGGCGTTCCCCGCTTTCATCCTCCAGCACCTGCCTGCATGGCTGGGTGGACTGATGCTGGGAACGATGCTCATCAATATCCTGGGCTGCGGCAGCGGGCTGTCGCTGGGTGCCGCGACAATCCTGGTGCGGGATGTTTACGGCAATTTCAAGCGGCGGATGGGAATGACCGCATCGCCCCTGTCGTCACTGGCCCAAACGCGTTTGTCCATCGTGGGCATTCTGGTGGCGGCCGTCATCGCGACACTGGTTTTCCACAGCAGTTTCATCAACGACTTGGGATTCCTGTCACTGGGCCTGCGTGCCGTCGCCATCCTCTTCCCGCTATGCTTCGCCTTGTGGAGACCTGGATACTTCAATCCTGGCCGAGTGCTTTTATCGATGCCCGCAGGTGTTGCAGCAATGCTGGCAGCCAAATTTGCCGCATTTCCTGGAGATGCCGTCTATTATGGACTTGCCGCGGCCTTGATTATCATCCTAACAGGGAAAAACAGACGCCCCATCCGCAATGAGGGATAGGGCGTCCTAGCCTAAGGAGGCCAAAACCTTACATATCTAATACTATAATCAGATATACAATATCCAGGCCATGAGGGCGTTGACATCGGCAATGTTGACCTCTCCGTCATCGTTCACATCACCCAATTCTGTCGCATCACCACCGAGGATCATGTCGATGAGGGTGTTGACATCGGCGATAGTGATTTCGCCATCACTGTTCAAATCACCAGGCAGTGCGGCACTTGCCTTATAAACGAATCTGATAACCGGGCCATAAGCGGTGGTGTGGGTATTGCCATCAAAATCAAGATAGGTTGACTTGCTGCGGGCATAATAGGTCGCTCCGTCCTCAAGCAGTTTGCCGTTGACCTTGATTTCCTCGGCAGGCAAAGTCGTCTCAAATTGACCGTTCTTCAGCGTCTCGATGAAGCGGGTGCGTCCCCATGTGGTCTCGCTGTTGGAAACCTCAATGACATAGGCGCTGGCCCATTGTTGCTGCTTGAGTGTAATGTGCTGCCCCTTATGCAGCACACCGCCGTCGACAGGCACGACAAAACGGGCTGCGGCATGGGCCACCGAGAAGCGTACCACCGGGCTGGTCATGGTCACGCCGCCTGTGGTAAGGGTCACACGCAGGAAATAGGTATTGCCCGGCTCCAGCAAATCCTCGGGAATGACAATTGAGCCTGTCGCCGACTGGCCTGTGAACAACGGTGCCGTGAAGGTGTCGTCACCCGAGACCTCAAGTGTAGCAGGCTCACTGCTGCCACAGGTGTACCACTCGACCGTTACAGGCACCTCAAGGTCCTCGCTGCCGTCGGCAGGAGTCGTGACAGTGAGCAGCATGGGCGTGAAGGCACGCACCTCGCTCACACCGCTGTAGCAACTGTCGGAACAGGACTGCACACGCCAATACTGCTGCTGGCCATGAGTGAGCTTGTTGAAAAGCAGCATACTTGCCACTGTATCGGTTACCGTGACACGCTCAATCACATTGCTGAAAGCGGGAGCCAGGGCGAGTTCCACCACATAGTCGGTCGCACCCTCGACACTGTGCCAGGTGAAATCGAACGGAGCATCGACCGTCGCCCCATCGGCCGGGCCGATGAGGACGGGATCGCCAAGCTGATCCAACTCCACGCTCAAGAATGCAGGCTCCCACTCGTTGCCCACGCGGTCAAGCACACACACAGCAAACTGATAACCCTGCTGATACTGCCCGGGTATATCATATCCACTCTCATAGGTCATGCCCAGCAGATAGTCTATCTGCCCAGCGAAAGTTGTCACATTCATCGTGATGGGGAATGCATATACCGTGTAACGCACATTGTCATAGCCTTCCCACTGCAGGCGGTTGCCGGCGCGTTCAAGGTTTTGCACCTTGCCTGGATTGTCACCCTGCTTCCACGGCATGGCAGGGGGCAAGGCCGGCCGTGTGAACACCGTGTTCTTGAGATAATGCCCCAGCGAGTTGCTGCTCAGGGCATACAAGTATTTGCACGAGTAGAAAATGCTGCCAGGATTACCGTCTACCGAACTGGTGCGGTTAAACTCCACCTCATCGGCATACTCCTTGTATTGCACCGCTGTCGAGGAACTGGTCAATCCCGAGATTGATGATGAGATAAAGACCTGGCGGCCAAAATGGGCTGCAATCTCGCCCCACCATCCTGAAATCAATCCGTAGTCGTTGGTGCTGTGGCCAAAGGGCCAATAGACCTGTGGCGAAATGTAGTCGATGCTATGTGACGAAATCCAAGCCAACGGATCGCTGAAGATACCATTGTACTGCCAGTCGCTGCCAGTGGGACACGGCTCAACGCCATACTTATCGGCAACAGTGCGGCTACTGGCGGCAACACCTGCAGGCGAGATGCCGTAGCGCACCTCGGGACGCGTTTCCTGAATCATGTCATAGACCGCCCTCACCATGCGGTTGACATTGTCGCGGCGCCAGTCGGCAAACGAGAGCGAAGTCCCCGAGGCCTGCCACTCCCCATAGTCCTGCGCCGAAGCATCGGCAGGAATGCCGCTGGGATAGAAGTAGTCATCATAGAGGATGCCGTCCACATCATAGTTGGTGATGATTTCCCTGCACACATCCACGATGCGGTCGATGGTGCGCTGCTGGCCCGGGTCCAGGATGACGGTGGCGCCATAGGTGAGCAGCCAGCCATCCTCCTTGAGTTCCTGGTCATAGGGGGTGTTCCAGTCAGTGCCCGTGCTCCAGCGGTAGGGATTCACCCAGGCATGGCACTCCATGCCGCGCTTGTGGCAACCCTCCACGACATACTGCAACGGGTCAAAGCCAGGGTCCTGGCCGCGGGTTCCCGTCAGGTAACTCGACCACGGCTCGATGCTCGACTGGTACATCGCGTCACACATCGAGCGCACCTGGAAATTCACCGCGTTGAAGTTGTTGACCTGCAACGAGTCGAGCAGACGGTCCATCTGTGCCTTCTGCTTAGCGGCACCGGCACCCTGCGAGGGCCAATCCAGGCACCACACAGTGGCAATCCAGGCTGAGCGGAACTCCCGCTTGGGCTCGCCATATGCCAATGCCTGCACCATCAAGCCTGACGACAGCAACGCTAAAAACATAAGAGTGACAAATCGTTTCATATCCTGAATTTTTGTGGTTAATCCTTAAAATTTATTTATCAGCACAAAGGTAACATAAAAAAGCGCAACTCCAAACGAATGCGCTCTTTCATTAGAAATATTTAACGGTTAACCCGGCAGCCCATCGGCCGGGATGTAAGTCCAGACAAGAAACTGCACGACATGCGAGAGCCAGCACCTCGACGGGGCGGGCGACGGGCGGCACGGTGGTCTAGAGCCTGTCAAACGGGATACGGGCCAACAGTTCGCCGAAGCGGTTGGCTCCCTCCTGTAATTGCCCCTCGACAAACTTGCGCATGAAAAAGGGAAGCTGCAATTGCAACTCGGCAGTGCTCATCGTGGTGCCGTCGGGCTGGGCTTCGAGGTTAATGACCATATTGATGGGCACCGGGGACTGGGAAGCCGTATAGACAACGCGCTGCCCATCAATGCTCTGTTCGCGGTTAAGCGATAGTGTCACCTCTCCCATGGGAGACTGGATGGCAACAGCGTCCTCGGTGAATGTAACCGTGTCAAGATGCTTGCGCGCCTCATCGGCAATCTGATCGGAGTGGGCCTCAATCTGCTGCTTGATGAGGGAAGGATTAATGAGTTTAGAATAGATGGTTGCAGCATCACACGCGATGGCATGAGGAGAGCTCTTGAAAGATTCCATATTCAGTTTTCGGTTATTTAAGCTACAAATTTCACGCATCAGACTACTGATTGCGCATCGGTGAAATAAGCGTAATCACAAGTGAGCGTTGTCAGTTATCAGTCAACGGCGTCAAAGCCGGCTGGAGTCCAGTTCTCGGGGTCGGTGTGCCACTGTTGCAGCGTGTCGGCATCGGCTTGGGAAATGCGGCCGCTGTCGATGGCCACATCAAGCATGGTTTCAAAATCGGTGAGCGTGATAATCGGCAATTTAGCACGCTTGAGATTCCTTGTGGCCATGGAAAACCTGTAATCAAAGATGACCACAGCACCCAGCACGATACCACCAGCTTCGCGCACGGTATTCAGACACTTCAAGCAATTATTGCCGGTCGAGAGTTGGTCCTCGATAAGGACGACCTTCTGGCCAGGCTTGATGTCACCCTCGATGAGGTTTTCCAGGCCATGGTCCTTGGGGGTAGAACGCACATAGACCATCGGCAACGCCAACGAGTCGGCCACCAGAGCGCCATGAGCGATGGCACCGGTGGCGATACCGGCAATCACCTCTGCTTCACCGAAGTTTTCCATAATGAGCCTCGCCATTTCCACCTTGATGAGGTTACGCACCTCGGGGTAGGACAATGTCATCCTCAAGTCAGTATAAATGGGTGAATTCCAACCCGTTGCCCACGAGAACGGACTATCGGGCTGCAATTTGATGGCGCTGATTTGAATCAGCTTCTCGGCAAGCAAAGTATCTAATTTTTTCATCATTGATTTTGAATCAGGTTAATATGGACTGGCGAAATTAGCAAAAATCCTGCTGTTAGATGTCATATCTTTTCAATAAAAACCAAAAAACTTGTTAAAGAAGACCGACAAGAGCAGTCGGGCCCCTCAAATCAGCCTCCCGCTCTCCTTGTCGCAACGCTGTTGCGCAGCCTCTTCCCTTGCTCCATGGTACAAAAGGCCGCAAATTTGCCGTTTCAAAAAAAAATCACTAATTTTGCGGTGAACAACATAGACTTACCAGGTTTTCTTGAATTAATTTATGGCTACATTTGGCAAAACAGGCATTGTGCTTGAGGGCGGCGGCATGCGCGGCATGTACACCTGCGGCATCCTGGATGTGCTCATGGAGCACCACATTTTAGTTGACGGCATGGTTGGCGTGTCGGCAGGCATCGCCTTTGGCTGCAACTACAAGTCGGGCCAGGCAGGCCGTGCCCTGCGTTATAACCAGCGTTTTGCCCACGACAAGCGCTATAGCGGTATAGGCTCACTGTTGAAGACCGGTAACTACTACAACGCGTGGTTTGCCTATAACCTTGTGCCGAAACATTATGATGTGTTTGACTACAATGTGTTTGAGGACTCGCCCATGGAGTGCTATGCCGTCTGCTTCGATGTGAACAGCGGCGAGGCCGTCTACCAGCGGCTGGACCGCGTGAATGACGACTTCTTTGATTGGGTGCGCGCGTCGGCATCCATGCCCGTTGTGTCCAAGCCCGTCGAGGTGGGTGGCCATCTGCTGCTCGATGGCGGACTGGCCGACTCCATCCCTCTAGAGTTCATGGTCGGCAAGGGCTATGAGCGCAACATTGTCATCCTCACCCGCGAGGAGGGATTCCGCAAGACTGCCGAGCATGGTCTGTGGCTCATGAAGCCATGGCTGCGCAAGTGGCCCAAAGTGCTCGAGGCGCTCAAACGCAGGCCCGCCATGTACAACCGCCAACTGCAAATCGTGCGAGAACAGGAACGCGAGGGCAAAGCCTTTGTCTTCAGGCCACTCAAGCCGCTTAATGTGAGCCGCATCACCCATGACCCCAAGGAGATGGAGCGCGTGTACAAGCAAGGGCGCGACGAAGCCAACCAACGGCTTGACGAGCTCAAGAGGTTCCTTGCCCGAGAAGACAACACACCCATATCAGCGCCCACCACCGATGAATAGTCCCAAGCGACCCCTGACCGCATCCCAAGCCTTGAGCCGCGCTGCCGCCCTATGTTCCCGGAGCGAACAGGCTCCTGCCGACATACGCCAAAAGCTCCTCCGCTGGGGGCTCAATGCCAACGATGCCTCACAAGTCCTGAACCAACTCGCAGAACAGGGGTTTATAGACGAGGAACGCTATGCCAGGGCATTTGTCAACGACCGCTTTACCTTTAACGGCTGGGGGAAAACCAAGATTGCCTACCAACTGCGCATCAAGGGCATTCCCGCCGAAACGGCTCAGGAAGCCCTGGCTCTCATCGATGAGCAAGAATACCGTGACCGTCTAGTCGAGCTGCTGCGTGCCAAATGGCGCACCGTGGGCAACCGTGAGCAGGCAGCCGCCATCGCCGCGATGATGCGATTTGCCGCCTCACGCGGTTTTGAAGCCAGTCTGGCCAGCCAGTGTATCAAAGAAGTGACCCGTGTCGATGCTCAAGACGATTAAACAATGGTTTAGCGCCGCTGCCGATGTCGTCCTCCCGCGCGTCTGCCCCGTATGCGGCAACAGCCTCGACGGCGACGAGCCCTGGCTGTGCCGCAACTGCTTGTCCAAGCTGCCGCGTACACACTATGAGCAAGTCGACTTCAACACCATGGAACAGCACTTTGCCGGCAAGGTGCCCATCGAGCGTGCCACAGCCTACTTCTTCTATGAAAAAGGAGCACCGTACTCGGCCATACTACATGACATAAAATACCATAACCAGCCACTAATGGGACGATGGCTGGCAGGGAGGGCTGTCACCGACATGGCGGGAAGCGGCTTCTTTGACGGCATTGACGCCGTGACAGCAGTGCCCCTGCACCGCAGCAAACGCGCCCACCGAGGCTACAACCAAAGCGAATACCTGGCACGCGGCATTGCCCTTGCGCTGGATATACCCTATATAGAGGCCCTGAAAGCCGTTCGCCCCCACTCCACCCAGACCCACAAGGGCGCCATGGAGCGCTGGCAAAACATCCAGGGGAACTATGCCCTCAACAATGACACGGCGCGCCTGGCAGGCATGCACATCCTGCTTGTCGACGATGTCATCACCACTGGGTCTACACTGACAGCCTGTTCCCTGTTACTCAAGCAGATACCCAATGTAAAGGTATCGGTGTTCACCCTCGCAGCAGCACGCCTGGAGTAACTTCCCCCACACGAGAACAAAACTACGAATTACTCGAATTGAACTAATTAATTCTTCAAAATTTGTGTCATTTGTGAAATTCGTAGTTTGTTTTGTTGTCGTATGTTTCGGGGATGCTCAAGAAAAAATGTTTTTTTTCTTGGCATTCCGCTCACCTTGCACTATTTTTCCCTGAAGCCTGCGGAGGCGGGCAAAATAGGCGGCGGTTCGGGGATGCTCAAGAAAAAATGTTTTTTTTCTTGGCATTCCGCTCACCTTGCACTATTTTTGCAGATTGAAATAACACTAAACAAAAGATAGACGATTATGGCAAAATTACGCAACATCATGCTCCTGTGCTTGTGTGCGCTGATGGCTGTTCCTGCCCTGCGCGCCGACCACCTGACAATCATCGCAGTCAACGACACCCACAGCCAGATCGACCCTGCCAGTGACGGCAAGGGCGGTGTGGCACGACGCCGCGCCATCTATGACAAGCTCAGGGCCCAGAACCCCAACACCGTGCTCATCCATGCCGGAGATGCCGTGCAAGGCACTCTGTTTTTCTCACTCTACCGTGGCGAGGTGGAATATGCCCTGATGGACACACTAGGCTATGACGCCATCATCCTGGGCAACCATGAATTTGACAACGGCATGGAGGAACTGGCCGCCCACTACCGCGATGTCGATGCCGTAAAAATCAGCACCAACTACGACTTTAGCGCCACGCCACTCGACGGGCTGTTCCAGCCCTACTGGGTCAAGGCTGTGGGCGACAAGCGCGTCGCGTTCTTCGGCATCAATGTCAACCCCGAGGGCCTGATTTCCGGCGCCAACTGCGAGAATCTGCGTTACCTTGACGCCCCTGATGTAGCCGACGCCACCGCCCGCTACCTCAAGGAAGTGCAGCATGTGGATTACGCCATCATGGTGTCGCACATCGGCTACAGCAGTTATGAGCCCAGCGAACCCAACGACACGCTCATCATCGGGCACAGCCATTACATCGATATGGTCATCAGTTCACACTCCCACACGACCATCAAGCCAGGTGGAGGCATGGACCGCATCAGCAATGCCGACGGCAAGATGATTCCCATCGGACAGAACGGCAAGAGCGGCAAACTGGTCGCCACCTATGACCTGGACCTCGAGTCAGGAGATATCGTCTATAACCACATTACCGTAGATGAGAGTTGGGACGAGGCCGCAAGCCGCTACACCGCCATGAACACTTGGCTCGACAACTACCGCCACGGTGTGGACAGCATCATGAACAACCCTGTTGCCTCCAGCACCCGATTCATGAAGAACTCAAGTGACGCGATCCAAAACTGGGTGAGCGACGCGACGATGGAAATCATCACCGAGGTATCAGGCATCAAGAATATCGATTGCGCCATCATGAACAAGGGCGGCATCCGCACCGACATGCCAAAGGGCACTGTCACCGAAGGCCTTATCGGCTCGATGTTCCCGTTTGACAACCGCTTTGTCGTGCTCGAAATGCCCGGCACCGAACTCATCGAGAGCCTGAAACTGATGTGCGGACGCGGCGGTGATGCCGTGAGCAAAGAGTTAAAAGCAACCTACAACAAAAAGGGCGAACTCGTCAAAGCTACCATCAAGGGTAAGAAAATCGACCCGAACAAGACCTATATCGTTGCGACCATCGACTATCTGGCCAACGGCGGTGACTACATGACACCGATGACCCGCTGCAAGCGACTGTTTACCGATAGCCAGAAGTACGGCAACCACATCCTCGAGTATGTCAAGCGTCTGGAAGCCGCAGGCAAGAAAATTGACGCCAAGGACGAGGTGAGGATTAAGAAGTTATAAGGTTTCAGACTACAGAACCTTTAATAGGGAAAACAAGAAAGTAGAGGAACATATAAAATGACCAAATTCAAACATATATTTCTGCTGACCGTGGCTGTGGTGCTCTCGTTGAGCAGCGCAGCACGCAGCGCCAACGAGCAACCCTTCTTGTTCAACAAAGTTGACCAGACGGCGATGAACCGGTGGGTTGACAGTGTGTTCAACAGCATGTCGGGCGACGCCCGCATCGGACAACTCATCATTGCAGCCGTCACCCCGTCGACCAACGATGGGACCCGCGCACTGGTGCAGCGCCTGGTGACCCAGAACATGGTGGGCGGACTCATCTACGAGAAAAGCACCATCGCTGAACAGGCGTCAGTTACCAATCTGGCACAATCGCTGTCTACTGTCCCGCTGATGATCACCATCGACGGCGAATGGGGCTTGGGAATGAGGCTCAAGGATGTGCCCAATTTCCAGCGCAACCTCATCTTGGGTGCCGTGGATAACGACATGCTGCTCTATGAGTACGGCCGCGAGGTAGCGCGCCAGTGCCGCCGCATGGGCATCCAGGTGAACTTCGCCCCCGTGCTCGATGTGAACGACAATCCACTGAATCCCGTTATCGGGGACCGCTCCTTCGGCGAGAATCCCGAGTTGGTGGCTCGGCATGCCATCGCCTTTGCACGCGGTCTCGAAGACGGCGGCGTGATGGCTGTGGGCAAGCACTTCCCCGGTCATGGCTCGTCGAGCGAGGACTCGCACAAGACTCTCCCCGTCATCAACAAGAGCATGCAGGAAATCAACACCTGTGAACTGTTGCCATTCCGGAAATTCATTGACGCCGGCTTGAGCGGTATTCTCACGGCCCACTTGCTGGTGCCCGCCATTGAGGACGAGCAAGCCCCGACAAGCCTGTCGCATGCCAGCGTCACCAGTCTGCTTCGTGACCACTTGAACTTCAAGGGTCTGATATTCACCGATGCCCTGAACATGAAGGGGGCAACCCAACTGCTCCATGGCTCGGCATGTGTCAATGCCCTGCTGGCAGGCAATGATGTGCTGCTCATGCCTGAGGATGTGACCAGCGAAATCACCGCCATCAAGAATGCCGTTGCCAACGGCACGCTCAAGCAAAGCGACATCGACGAACGCTGCAAGAAGATTCTGCGTTATAAATACGCACTCGGCCTGACAGGCCCGCAGCATGTCAACACCGCCAATCTGACAAATGATGTCAACTCGCAATATGCCGGTGTGCTCAAGCGCCAACTCATGGCAGGCAGCATCACCGTCATCAAGAACAACGACGAGATTCTGCCCATCCACAACCTGCAGAGCCGCCACATCGCCGTTGCCACCATCGGCAACGAGAAAGGCACGGCATCGACTTTCCAGCGCCGCTGCGCCGACTATGCCGAGGTAAAGCGATTTGACCTCGACAAGGCCGGCAGTGCCGAGTCACTAGCCGAGCAACTGCACGATGGTCACTTCAACACCATCATCGTGCAGGTGGGTGAGGACAATGCCAGCAACCGCGCCGCCCTTGACGCCGTGGTCAAGAAGTGTAAAAACATCGTCGTTGTCATCACCAGCAAGCCCTATGACATCAAGAACTACGGCAAGGCCATCACCCACAAGCATGTTAAGGCCGTAGTGCTCACCTACGAGAACTCCACCCTGGCCGAGGACTATGCCGCACAGACCATCTTCGGCGGCAACGCGGCAGGTGGCAACCTGCCCGTCTCACTGGCCTTTGAAGGCAAGAAGACACGCTACGAGGCCGGCCACGGCATCCACTACCCCGCAACACGCCTGGGTTACTCCATCCCCGCCGAGGTGGGACTGGACAACCGGCTGACGGCCCAGATCGACTCGGTGTGCCGCTTGGGCGTCAGCCAGCATGCCTTCCCCGGATGCCAAGTGATTGTCGCCCGCCACGGCAAGGTGGTTTACAAGGGTTCCTTCGGCACGATTGACTACAGCAGCAATGTCAAGGTCGATGACTACACCTTATTTGGTTTGGCCTCGGTGTCCAAGGCCACCGGCACCATCAGTGCCGTGATGAAAGCCTATGACGACGGCAAGTTCCAACTCGACGACAAGGCCAGCGAATACATCCCCGGATTGCGTGACGGTGACAAGGAGAACATCACCTTCCGTGACCTGTTATACCACGAGACCGGAATGCCGGCATCGCTCAACATGTGGTACATGATGATGGATCCCAAAACCTACAACGGTGTGCTCATCGCCGGTGCCGAGGATGCCAACCATCCCATCAAAATCATGAACGGCGCCTGGGGTCACAAGGACGCCAAACTGCGCACCGACATATTGTCGACCGTCAAGACCAATAAATTCAACATTGCCATTGCCGACGGCATCTGGGGCGGACGAGTGACCTATGACTCCATCATGAACCGCATGTACCATGCCCAGCTGGGTCCTAAAAAATACCTGTACAGCTGCTGCAACTTCTCGTTGCTGGCCGATGCCGTTCAACGCATGACGCACTCGCCGCTCAACTACTATGTGAACAACTACATCTTTGCTCCCCTGGGAGCTTATCACACCATGTACCGTCCGCTGAGCAAATTCTCGCGTGACGAGATTGCCTATACCGAGAAGGATACCTACCTGCGTCGCCAGCACATCCATGGCTATGTACACGATGAGCTAGCGGCTTTCTCAGGCGGCGTGCAAGGTAATGCGGGCTTGTTCAGCAATGCCAATGACCTTGCCAAGCTCTTTCAGATGTGGCTAAATGGCGGCACCTATGGCGGCGTGCGCCTGTTGAAGGCCTCGACTGTCGAGACCTTCACGACACAGAAGAGCCCCAACAGCCACCGTGGACTGGGCTTTGACAAACCCGTCGTGGGGAATCCCGATGCCAGCAGCACCTGCGCTGAAGCCACACCCGAGACCTTCGGCCACACCGGCTTTACCGGCACCTGCTTCTGGGTAGACCCGAAGAACGACATGTTCTACATCTTCCTGAGCAACCGCGTGAGCCCCACGCGCAACAATCCCAACTTTGGTCGCATCAGCGCACGCAGCCACATCCAGTCGCTCATCTACCGCGCCATACGCGAGTAACCATCCAAATAATAATGTAGAGACAACAATCTAGGTATTCTAGAGCATATCAACACTTTCTAAACTTAGTGAATATGAAGAATTTAGCTTTTATTCTTACAGCATTGTTGCTTTTCACTTCCTGCAACAACGGCTACAAACTGAGCGTCACTTTCCCCGACGACAGCACTAACGGCGAGACCGCCTTCCTGACCGACTATGACTCGGGCGACACCATCGCCACTGCAACCGTTGAAAACAAGAGCTGTATCTTTGAAGGCTCAATCGACGACAGTTTCTTTGCTCGCGTGTACGCCGGTGGCAAGCCCTACAGCGTCATCATTGAACCCGGCCAAGTATTGCTTGACATCGCTGCAGGGACCGCCATCAGCCCCCTCAACGAGAAGATGTATGCCTGGACCAAGGACATCCAGAAGTTGGCCGACGACTCCACACTCACCGATGAAGAAGGTGAAGCCATCTACAACGAGCAATTGCTCAAACTTTATCAGGAAAACAAGGACAACGCCATCGGTAAGTTTGCCTTCAGCAGCTACCTGATGAATAAAAAACTGAAGGAGAGCGAAATCGATGCACTGCTCAAAGAAGCGCCTGCCGAGTATGCCCAGCTGAAGCGTGTCGAGAAAGCCAAGAAAGCCGCCAAACAACTCGCCATCACTGCCGAGGGCCAGAAATTCACCGACTTTGAGGTCATTGCCGAAGACGGCGCCAAGCAGAAGCTGTCGGACTATGTTGGCAAGGGCAAAGTCACCCTCGTGGACTTCTGGGCCAGCTGGTGCCCACCCTGCCGTGCCGAGATTCCCAAGCTGCAGGCACTGAAGGCCAAGTATGGCGACAAGTTCGACATCCTAGGCGTTGCCGTGTGGGACAATCCTGATGACAGTCGCAAGGCTATCGACGAGCTCTCTATCCAGTGGCCCGTCATCATCGGCACAGGCAAGCTGACCGAGCCTACCGACCTGTACGGCATCAATTCCATCCCGCACATCATCATCTTCGGCCCCGACGGCACCATCCTGTCGCGCGGCCTGCTCGGCGATGCTCTCGCCAACCGCCTGGCTGAGGCACTGAAGTAAATAATAACGCCATTTAATACCACAGTCATCTTATGAAGAAGATATTATCAGTAGTCGTCTTGCTCATAGGCCTATGTTCAATGATGGGATGCGGTCCCTCCAAGGCCGAGATTGAGGAAAAACGGCGTGCCGACAGCACCCGCATCGCCGACAGCGTGCGCGCCCTTGAGCGCCAACGCATCGAAGACAGTTTGCGCATTGTGTCGCGCATGCAGTTTGCCGAGAAAACACGAGTTGCCGACAGCATCCGCGAGGCCAACACCATGGAACTTGAGGGACTAATGAAGAAAATTGCACATACCTTCAACAGCAATGGCAGAGAATGGAAGATGGGCGCCAAAGCCATCATCTCGAAATATGCGACTTCAAGCCTCAAGAGGACATTTGCAAGATATGGCAACGATGACCCTGATGGGACAGGCTGTTACCTGCTGTGGGGTGATTATTCAGACGGATATACGACCATCGTCGGCAAGTCGGTGACCGATGTTACCGAAAATTCTTGCTCAATGACTTTTGGAGTGTACTATAATGGCCCGGGTGGAGAATATGAAGAATTTGAAGAAGCCACCTTCACCCTTGTTCGTGAGGGAAACAAGTGGCTGATTGAGGATATAGACGAGGACCAATACGACTCATCATTCATGGAGAATCCCCGAGCTTACCGACACATGAATGCGTGAAACCGAAGCAACAGATTTATCAACGATGAAATAGCGGTTGGACTCCAAAAGGAATCCAACCGCTTGTTTGCTCCATCCTGCAGGCACAAGAAAAGGGACCAGCCCTAGCGGACTGGTCCCTTAACTATTATTTGTCAGATGTCAGCGTCAACTTACTCGGCTTCTACTGCAGCCTGGGCGGCAGCAAGGCGTGCGATGGGCACGCGGTAAGGCGAGCAGGATACATAGTCAAGGTTGAGCTTGTTGCAGAACTTCACGCTCTTGGGCTCACCACCGTGCTCACCGCAGATGCCAACATTGAGGTCGGGGTTAGCGGCACGGCCCTTGCGGGTTGCCATCTCAACGAGCTGGCCAACACCTTCCTGGTCGAGAACCTGGAACGGATCCTCCTTGAGGATGCCCAGCTCCTTGTAGATCGAGAGGAACTTGCCGGCGTCGTCGCGCGAGTAACCGAAGGTCATCTGAGTCAAGTCGTTGGTACCGAAGGAGAAGAAGTCAACTACCTCGGCAATCTGGTCGGCAACGAGGGCTGCACGCGGAATCTCAATCATGGTACCTACCTTGTAGGCAACGGTCTCGCCACGCTCGGCAAATACCTTCTTGGCGGTCTCGTTGATGATGTCGGCCTGCATCTGGATCTCGGGCTTCACACCGATCAGGGGAACCATGATCTTGGGGTGAACATCAACGCCCTTAGCCTTGACATTGAGGGCAGCCTCGATGATGGCGCGTGCCTGCATCTCGGTGATCTCGGGATAGGTGTTGCCCAGACGGCAGCCACGGTGACCCAGCATGGGGTTGAACTCCTCAAGGCCGTCGCAGATGAGCTTCACTTCCTCGAGCTTGCGACCGGTCTCCTCGGCCAGTTCGCGCATGGTCTCGAGCTGGTGGGGTACGAACTCGTGCAAGGGAGGATCGAGCAGGCGGATGGTTACCTCGTAGCCGTCCATGGCCTCAAAGATACCCTCGAAGTCGCCACGCTGCAGCGGGAGCAGCTTGTTCAGAGCGACGCGGCGCGATTCCTCGTCGGGAGCGATGATCATCTCACGCATGGCTTTGATGCGGTCACCCTCGAAGAACATGTGCTCGGTACGGCACAGGCCGATACCGTGTGCACCCAGCTCGCGAGCCTTCAGAGCGTCGCGGGGCGAGTCGGCATTGGTGTAAACATCCATCTTGCTGTACTTCTCGGCAAGGGCCATAACAGCAGCGTAGTCGCCACCCAGGTCGGGATCTACAGTTGCAACGGCACCGTCATAAACCTCGCCGGTGCTACCGTTGATCGAAATCCAGTCACCCTCGTTGTAGGTCTTACCGTTCATCTCTACAGTGCGGGCCTTGTAATCCACCTTGATGGTACCGGCACCCGACACACAGCACTTACCCATACCACGGGCAACAACGGCAGCGTGCGAGGTCATACCGCCACGGGCGGTGAGGATACCCTGAGCCACACTCATACCGCGCAGGTCCTCGGGAGAGGTCTCGATGCGCACCATGATGACTTTCTTCTTGCGCGAAGCCCATTCCTCGGCATCGTCGGCAAAGAATACGATTTGACCGGTAGCGGCACCGGGGCTGGCGGGCAGACCCTTGGCCATCACCTTGGCACTCTTAACGGCAGCCTTGTCAAATACGGGGTGCAGCAGCTCATCGAGCTTACCGGGCTCCATGCGCTTGATGACGGTCTTCTCGTCGATAGCGCCTTCGCGCAGCAGGTCCATGGCGATCTTCACCATAGCGGCGCCGGTGCGCTTGCCGTTGCGGGTCTGGAGCAGCCAGAGCTTGCCGTCCTGGATGGTGAACTCCATGTCCTGCATGTCGTGGTAGTGCTCCTCGAGGTTGTGCTGGATCTTAACGAGCTCAGCAGCGCACTCGGGCATCGACTCCTCGAGGGAGGGATACTTCGAGGCACGCTCTTCCTCGCTGATGCCCTGCATCTCGGCCCAGCGGCGGCTGCCCACGGTCATGATCTGTTGCGGGGTGCGTACTCCAGCCACAACATCCTCGCCCTGAGCATTGATCAAGTACTCACCATTGAACAGGTTCTCACCGGTGCCGGCGTCACGCGAGAAGCAAACGCCAGTAGCACTGTTGTTGCCCATGTTACCATAGACCATGGCCTGCACATTGACTGCCGTACCATACTCCTCGGGAATCTGGTTCATGCGGCGGTACAGGATAGCGCGCTCGTTGTTCCAGCTGTCAAACACAGCGTAGATGGCGCCCCACAGCTGATCGTAGGCATCGGTGGGGAAGTCCTTGCCGGTATTCTCTTTAACAGCGGCCTTGAAGCGAACTACCAGTTCCTTGAGGTCATCGACATCAAGTTCGGTGTCCAGCTTAACGCCCTTCTTCTCTTTCATCTCCTCGATAATGGCCTCGAACGGGTCAATATCGTTCTTGTTTTGGGGCTTCATGCCCAGCACAACATCACCGTACATCTGTACGAAACGGCGGTAGCTGTCCCATGCGAAGCGGGGGTTGCCCGACTTCTGTGCCATGGTCTCGGCTACGGCGTCGTTGATACCCAGGTTGAGGACGGTGTCCATCATACCAGGCATCGACACGGGAGCACCCGAGCGAACCGATACCAGCTGGGGGTTGCTGGGGTCATTGAACTTGTTGCCGGTCAAATTCTCGATGTGTGCAACAGATTTCATCACATCGTCCTTAATCAAAGCTACAACAGCCTCACGGCCTTTCTCGTTGTAGAGGCGGCAAACTTCGGTAGTAATGGTGAAGCCCGGGGGAACAGGAACACCAATCAAGTTCATTTCGGCAAGGTTTGCACCTTTGCCACCCAGCAGATCCTTCATGTCGGCACGGCCTTCTGCCTGACCGTTACCAAAAGTGTAAATCGTCTTCATTTACTAAACTTGTTGTTTTGAATATTTTGTAAATATTTATAAGAATTCTCGTTTGCGGTGCAAAGTTAGTGATTTTTGCGCAAAACTTCGCAAAAGCAAAGGCAAAAAACACATTATTTTATTAATAAATGAGAAAAATGGATAAAAAATAATAAACTCGAATCAACCAGGCCACCAAATATGACAATTCGACACCGAAATCCCCAATAATCGGCTCCACAATGCGTTCAATAGCGGCAGCCACTACTATTCCCGCACTTTCATTTTATAAGATAGTCCCCCAATCAGAACTGGAATCAGCACGACACTAGCCTATAAGGCAGATGATGTTGTCCAGAGGCCTTATGTATCAATAAAACATTATCTTTACCCTCGCCACCAAGGCAAGAAGCGCCGCAGGATAGGCTTTACGAATAGGCTTCGGCTTACACAGCGGCAAGAAAAAACGGATTTTTCTTGCCGCTGTGTAAGGCTTGCATTATCTTTGCAGGTTGAAAACAAACTACATTACTATTATAGAGATGGACAACAGTACAAAAAATATGCTGGAAAACGACTCCAACGGGTTGTTGACCTATGAATACATTGCCAACAATATGGGCAGCATCGACGAGGACATGTCGGCCCTGGTCGACAATATGATTCTGAAGGACCGCACGGGACAATTTGTAGTGAGCACTGCTCGCTACCTCAATGCCATCGACCGTGAGAAATATGCTGCAAGCATTGACCTGCTCGTCAAGGCCGCCATTGCCAAGGACCGTGACCATGTTTACCTGGGCACGCTGGCGTCCTCGTTATGGGGGCCCGACTACAAGGAACATGCCGAGCAACTGAGCGAGACCGACGACAACTTCCGCCGCATCTATAAGCGTCTTTATCCCGTGGGGATATGATACAGTTAGGAGTTAGGAGTTAGGAGTTAGGAGTTCCTGATTATCCGGAAGCAGATATTATCTACAACCAACAGCAATGAAAAGATTTTTATTTTTTACCATCGTGATGGCAGCACTCACCTTCATGTCGTGCTCGGCTCAAGAAGGAGCCACCTCATCACAAACCAACAACAATAACATGACAAAAGTTAAACTCGAAACCTCGTTGGGCGACATCGTGGTCGAACTCTACAACGAGACGCCCCAACACCGCGACAACTTCGTCAAGTTGGTCAAGGAAGGCTTCTATGACGGCGTGCTCTTCCACCGCGTGATCAAGGACTTCATGATCCAGACCGGCGACCCCGAGTCCAAGACCGCCGGTCCCGACACCCCCCTGGGCGGCGGCGACCCCGGCTACACGATCGAAGCTGAGTTTGTCTTTCCCAAGTACTTCCACAAGCGCGGTGCCCTGGCCGCAGCACGCACGGGTGACCAGTACAACCCCGAGCGCCGCAGCAGTGGCAGCCAGTTCTACATCGTCACGGGCCAAGTCTTCGGCACCGAGCAACTGATGGGCATGCTCCAAACCAAGAAGCAGGACATCTTCCGCCGCCTTGTCATGGAGAACCAGGAAAAGATCAGGCAACTACAAGAGAATCAAGACGAGGCCGGCATCCATGCATTGCAGGACGAACTCATCCGTCAGACCGAAGCCGAAGCCCAATTCGATGAACTGATCAAGGCCTACACCACCATCGGCGGCACCCCGCATCTCGACGGCCAGTACACCGTGTTCGGCGAGGTTGTCGAGGGTATGGATGTGGTAGACAAGATCCAGAACACCACCACAGACCGCAGGGACCGTCCCACCGTCGACATCAAGATCATCAAGGCCAGTATCGTGGAGTGACGCTGACCGCGACCCGACACCCATCAGGGGGCCGACAAGTCCATTCGGACTTATCGGTCCCTCATTTTTTTGAGAAAAAACGGGGCAAAAAGCAAAAAATCGGTCAAAAAGGCTTTGCGGGTGAGAAAAAATGCCTAAATTTGGAGTTTGAATATGAACATCAGGCACTCCCGGGTGCTTGAACTAAACGAAAGAATTATGATGGAACCGCGTGAACAATCTGAATCGATGAACAATCTCGAGAAGGATCAAATCTTGAGCACTGAGGCCCAGAACGAGCCCCAGGAAGTTGTGAGTGAAGAAGTTAAAGTCGAGGCACCCGCCGAGGAACCCGCGCCTGTCGAGGTCCCCGTTGCCGCCGAGGAGCCGGCACCCGCCAGTGAGCCCGCTGCCGAGGAACCCGCACCCGCCGAGGAGCCGGCACCCGCCAGTGAGCCCGCTGCCGAGGAACCCGCTGCCGAGAAAGAGGCCCTCGCGCCCAAACTCGACCTTGCCGGCAAGAGCAAGAGCGAACTGGTGGAGATGATGCGCGAGGTAGCCGCCCGCCCCATCGAGGAGGTGAAGGACGAAGTGCAGGCCATCAAGGCTGCATTCTTTGCCCTGCGCCGCGAGGAACTTGCCAAGGAGCGTGAGGAATTCCTTGCCAACGGCAACGAGGAGGGCGACTTTGTCCAGAAAGAGGACCCCGACGAGGAGAACCTAAAGGAACTGCTCAATGTGCTCAAGGAACGCCGCACCGAGTTCAACGCGGCTCTGGAAGCCAACCGTGAGGCCAACCTGTCGAAGAAGCGCCAAATCATTGCGCTGATCAACGAAATCGCCAACGACCCCGACAACATCAACCGCCAGTTCAACCGCGTGAAGCAACTGCAGCAGGACTTCAAGGATGCCGGCGAGGTTCCCGCCACTGCCGACACCGAGGTGTGGAAGGAGTTCCAGCGCGCAACCGAGCGTTTCTATGATGTGCTGAAGATGAACAAGGAATTGCGCGACTACGACTTCAAGAAGAACCTGGAGTTGAAGCAGCAACTGTGTGAAGAGGCCGAAGCCCTCGACGAGGAGGCCGATATCGTCAGTGCATTCAGGAAGCTGCAGGAGCTGCACAACAAGTGGCGCGAGATTGGCCCCGTAGCCAAGGAACTGCGCGAGGAGTTGTGGGCCCGCTTCAAAGCCGCATCGAGTGCCATCAACAAGAAATACCAAGCCTTCTTTGAAGACCGCAAGAGCAAGGAGAAGGAAAATGCCGACGCCAAGACGGCCCTGTGCGAGAAGATTGAGCAAATCTCAACCGACGACCTCAAGACCTATGCACAGTGGGACGAGGTGACCAAGCAGATTATCGCCATGCAGGAAGACTGGAAGAAACTGGGCTATGCCTCACGCAAGGCCAACGCAGCATTGTTTGCCCGGTTCCGCAAGTCGTGTGACGAGTTCTTCGGCAAAAAAGCCGAATTCTACAAGTCGATGAAGGAAGAGCTGAGCAGCAACCTGGCCAAGAAGATTGACCTGTGTGAGCGTGCCGAGGCCCTCATGGACTCCACCGAGTGGAAAGAGGCTACCGAAAAGTTTGTGGAGATGCAGAAGGAGTGGAAGACCATCGGTCCCGTTGTCAAGAAGCACAGCGACGCCGTGTGGAAACGCTTCATTGCAGCCTGTGACCACTTCTTTGAGCAGAAGAAGAAACAGAATGTCAATGTCCATGCCGTAGAGCACGAGAACCTCAAGGCCAAGAAGGAAGTCATCGCTACTCTCAAGAGCACCATCGAAGAGGCTGCCGAAGATGCTGCCCAGAAGGTGCGTGACCTGATGGACCGCTGGCAGGAAATCGGCCATGTCCCCTTCAAGGAGAAGGACAAAGTCTATGCCCAGTACCGTGAGCTCATCGACAAGGCATTTGAAACGCTCAACATGCGCGGCACACGCTCCAGTGACGGTGGCGGCCGTGGCCCGCGCCAGTCCTCGGGCAACGAACGCGGCCTGAGCGAGCGCGACCGACTGGTGCGCACCTACGAGCAGCGCATGAGCGAGTTGAAGACCTTTGAGAACAACATGGGCTTCCTCACGGCCAACACCAAGAGCGGCAACTCACTTGTCCAGGAGATGGAACGCCGCATTGCCCGCCTGAAGGAAGAGATTGCCGAGCTGGAGAAGAAAATCAAGGAACTCGATAATGCCTAACAGGCAACAGCCGTTGTCAAGTCATTCTAAGCCAGACCTTTCAGCGGCAACATGCATCAGCAACAAGAATCGGGCAAAGCCACGATTCTTGTTGCAGCCGATGCATTTAACCATAACCATTATAACCGATTACCATCAAGATACCACAATTCAGCCCAAATGAAGAGTAAAGGCCGATACGGACAATTTGTGAGATGGATTTTCAGCATCATCGACTTGCTGATTGTCAATCTCGTATTCTTTGCCGTTATGGCGTGGGGCAATGACTCACCATTGTCAGAAAATGTGATGTTTTCACGACCGGTGTGGCTCGTGCTCAATGTGGCCATGGTTGTGTGCATCTACTTTTACAGCACCGTTCACGAGCGCCGCGTGTTCTATGCCGAGAAAGTTGTGGGACAAGCGTTGAAGCTGGTGCTCACCCATGCCGGAATCTTTGTGACGCTCGCCACCTTTCTGGGTCCGATAGACCTGCCGTGGCAACGCTGCCTGTGGTTCTATGTCATCTTCTTCCTGGTGCTGTCGATGTGGTGGGTGCTTTCCCGCCAGTTTGTGAAACTGTACCGCAACCACGGCTTCAATTTCAAACGCGTCATCGTCATCGGCGGCGGCACCGTGGGCGTGCGCCTGATCAACGAGATGCTTGCCGACCAGGGATACGGTTACCACATCGTGGGATTCTTTGACAACAACCCCAAGGCAAGGTCGGCGTCGGCCGCTTATCAAGGCACACTCGACGATGTGGAGCAGTTTGTCAAGACCCATCAGGTGGATGAGATGTTCTGTGCCGTTCCCGATATCGAGGACAACCAGAATGTGTCCCGGATGATCCGTATCGCCGACAACAATGCCGTGGACTTCTATTATGTGCCCCAATTCGGACGCACGGTGACCCGCCAGTTTGAGTTGCAATCGGTGGGCGATGTTCCTATCCTTGCTGTCCATCCCTACCCCTTGAAGAACCCCATCAACCGCGCCATTAAGCGAGCGTTTGACCTCATCGTCTCGACGATATTGCTCATTCTCTCCCCCTTGGTCATCATCCCTGTTGCCATCGGCATCAAGTTGTCCTCGCCTGGCCCAATCTTCTTTGTCCAGAAACGCACCGGATACCGCGGGCAAGCGTTCAACTGCTACAAGTTCCGCACCATGCGCATCAACGCCGACAGCGACACACGCCAAGCGACCAAGGACGACCCCCGCGTCACCAAATTCGGCACTTTCCTGCGCCGCACGAGCATCGACGAGCTACCGCAGTTCTATAATGTGTGGCGTGGCGAGATGAGCATCGTGGGCCCGCGTCCCCACATGGTAGCCCAAACCGAGATGTACAGTGAACTCATCGACAAGTACATGCTGCGGCACACCATCAAGCCCGGCATCACCGGTTGGGCACAGGTGCGCGGTTTCCGTGGCCAGACCGAGGAGTTGTGGCAGATGGAAAAGCGTGTCGAATTTGATGTGTGGTATGCCGAGAACTGGACTTTCTTCATGGATCTGAAGATTATCATCCGCACCGTGCTCAACGCGCTCAAGGGCGAGGCAAACGCTTATTGAGATAAAAGTCAAAAATCAAGAGTTGGCATCCGCTGACAAAAAAATCAGGGGCTAAAAGCTGAAACGATGACAAGAGAGGAATCAGCACTGGCGTTGCTCAAGTCCTGCTACGGCTATGACCATTTCAGAGGGCAGCAGTGGGATATCATCAACCACACGCTCGACGGTGGTGACAGCATTGTGCTCATGCCCACGGGCGGCGGCAAGTCGCTATGTTTCCAGATTCCCGGCCTGATGAGCGAGGATGGCTTTGCCATCGTCATCTCTCCCCTGCTGGCGCTGATGAATGACCAGATAGACGCATTGCAGCAGAACGGCATACCTGCCCTGGCGCTGAATAGCGAGAAAAGCGAGAGCGAGAACCGGCAATGTGTCGAACTGCTCATGCAAGGCAAGGTAAAACTGCTTTATATCTCTCCCGAGAAACTGCTCAGCGAAATTGGCCGATGGTCCGACCGAATCATCGAGCGCATCTGTCTGTTTGCCGTTGACGAGGCTCACTGCATCTCGCAGTGGGGACATGACTTCCGCCCCGAGTATACCCAGTTGGGCTGCCTCAAGCAACGCTATCCCGACATCCCTGTCATGGCCCTGACGGCGACCGCCGACCGCATCACCCGGGACGATATCGCCAGGCAGCTGAATATCCCCGAGGCCCGGCTATTCATCAGTTCGTTTGACCGTCCCAACATCTCGCTGAATGTCGTGCAGGGGTCGACCGGCAAGGTCAAGTTCCGCCAGATTGTCCAGTTCATCAACCTGCACCGCGACGAGAGCGGCATCATTTATTGCCTGAGCCGCAAGAGCACCGAGAAGATGGCCGCCGAACTCAGCCGCCTGGGCATCGATGCCAGAGCCTTCCACGCGGGCATGAGCGCCAAGGACAAGCAGCAGGTGCAGCGCGATTTTCTCAACGATGACCTGAGAGTGGTGTGTGCCACCATCGCATTCGGCATGGGCATCGACAAGAGCAATGTGCGCTATGTCATCCACAGCAACATGCCCCGCAACATCGAGAGCTATTACCAGGAAATCGGGCGTGCCGGCCGCGACGGCCTGCCAGCCGAGGCCCTGCTGTTCTACACCTACGGCGATGTCATCACCCTGCAGCAGTTTGCGCGTCAGTCGGGACAGGCCCAGGTCAATATGGAGAAACTGCAGCGCATGCAGCAGTTTGCCGAGAGCGGAGTGTGCCGGCGTCGCATCCTGCTCAATTACTTCAACGAGCGCTATGACCACGATTGCCACAACTGCGATGTGTGCAACAACCCGCCCGAACGGTTCGACGGCACGCGCTATGCCCAAATGGCCCTGAGCGCCATCATGCGCACAGGCGAACAAGCCGCGATGTTTACCGTGACCGACATCCTGCGGGGCTGGCGCAAAGCCGATATCATCGAGAAGGGCTATGACCAGCTGAAGACCTTCGGCGTGGGACGCGAACTCACGGTAGCCGAGTGGAATGCCTACCTGTTGCAGATGCTGCAATTGGGATTGTTTGATGTCGCTTATGATGAAGGCAACCACTTGAAGGTCACCGACTACGGCAAGGAAATCCTTTACGGGCGGCAGACGGTCCAGTTCAACCGCTACCAGCGCCGCGATTTCAATGCCAAAAAGCGCCAAGCCGAGCAGGCCCTCATTCCTGCCGAGCCCGCCGAGAAGAAACAGATGGACAAGGTGCTGCTTGAACAGCTGCGTGATGTGCGCAAGGCCATTGCCACATCAAGCCGCATCGCTCCATATATGGTATTCAGCGACAAGTCACTGCAGGCCATGGCGACCGAGAAACCCACCACCAAGGCCGAATTCGGTCTCATCCACGGCGTGGGCGATGTGAAGTGCCAGAAGTACTGGCGCCCCTTTACCGCCGCCATCAGCGACTACCTCTCCCACCACTCTTAAAAACAACAAGTATTATATCAGAAAACAAGAAATACAATCAATGGTTGTCCTTGTTGTCAATCAAGTTGCTTATAGTTGTCTGATAATAAAGTCTATCCGATAATGCCGGTCAGGTAGAGGAAGATGAAGAAGATGCAGACCGGAGCGATATAGCGCATGCAGAAGATCATATAGGGCCCCATCGCGCCCTTGAGACGGCCATTGTTGGTAATCTGGTCGCGGATGACCTTGCGGTCGAGGATCCATCCCACATACACTGCCGTGAACAGGCCACCCAGCAGCATGAAGATGTTGCTGGCAGCATAATCCATCATGTCAAAAATATTCTTGCCCCACAACTTGATATCGGCGAGCACATTGAACGACAACGCAGCCACAGCGGCAAGGATGAATGTAATCAACGCCGTCCAGAAAATGGCACGCGGACGCGAAACATTGTGCTCCTCCATGATGAATGTGATGGGAATCTCGCTCAGCGAGATGGTCGAAGTCAACGAGGCAAAGAACACCAGCAGGAAGAACAGCAATGCCCAAACATAGCCACCAGCCATCTGCTGGAAAATACCCGGCAACACCTCAAAAATGAGGCTCGGTCCGGCTGTGGGTTCCATATTGAAGGAGAATACGGCAGGGAAAATCATCACACCCGACAGAATGGCTACCAGGGTGTCGAGCGAAGCCACCGTTATGGCATCCTTGACCAGCGAGGTGTCGTCCTTGAAGTAGGAACTGTAAGTCACCAGGCACGATATGCCGATTGACAGCGAGAGGAACGCCTGACCGAAGGCCACCAGAACCCCTTTCCAGGTGAGTTCAGAGAAATCGGGCCAAAACAGGAACTCGAGGCCCTTGCGGGCTTCCGACATAAGCAACGAGTTGACACAGAACACGATAAGGATAACAAACAGCAGCGGCATCATGATGCTCGACACGCGTTCGATACCCTTCTCGATGCCGCGGCTCATCACCATGAAATTAATCACCAAGAAGAGCATCGTCCATCCCACACAGCGCCAGGGATCAGCGATGAGGTTGCCGAACATCGTGGAATACTCATTGGCAGAGTGTCCGCTCAGGTTGCCCAGAGCCGCCTGAAACAGATACTCTATAATCCAGCCGCACACCACGCTATAGAAACCTATCACAATGAAACTGCCCATGATGCAGATGTAGGTGAACAGGTAGTATTTCTTACCCGGGGAAAGGCTCTTGAGCGCCGCCTTCATGTTGCTGTGGGTAGAGCGTCCGATAATGAACTCACTCAAAATCACAGGAATACCCATTACCAGGATGCAGAAAATATAGATCAGGATGAAAGCCCCACCACCATTCTCACCAGCCTCATAAGGGAAACGCCAGATGTTCCCCAGTCCCACAGCGGAGCCCACTGCAGCAGCAATGGCTCCGAGCCGTGTAGCAAAACCTGCTCGCTTGCTCATAGTATTGTTTCAGTTTATAGATATGTGGCAAAGGTAGACAGAATCCGTGAAACGGGCAAGCCCTTGACAAAAAATTGTGGCTGCACGACATCCCGTCGTGAATATATCTCATATTGAGCGGAATTGCGGAACGGGGTCTACGGGACGCGGGGCGCGAGAGGGAGTGGGTTGGTGATGACGCTTGTGGGAGCGTTCACGCTTGGGTTTGCCGGGTTTGGACTGTTTTTGGGCAGCGGGGTTCGACGGTTGGTGAGTCGCGTTGACCGAGTCCACCTCCTGCTTGAAATGCTGTATAGCGGTTGTGGCGGGCACGGTGTCGTTGCGACACGAGCGCAATGCAGCCATCGCCGCGAGGAGCATGGCCACAATAACCAGCACGACGACGGTACCACGCCGTTCACGCCTTGACATCTGCCACAAGTGCCGTGAGTCACCCATTGGGGTACAAAGATAGTACAAGCCGAATACAATGGCAAGAAAAAGCCAGTTTTCTTGCATTGTTGAGGCGAAGCCTATCTTGCCCGAGCACCCTACAGTGCGCAGGGAACGATAGTGCAAGCCGAATACAATGGCAAGAAAAAGCCAGTTTTCTTGCATTGTTGAGGCGAAGCCTATCTTGCCCGAGCACCCCACAGTGCGCAGTGGACGGCAAGTATTAACGGGAAAAGGGGATTTTTGGACAGTTTTTTTAAGAAAAGGAGGTGGTTAACTGCAAAAATGATTACTTTTGCAGTTTGGAAAACAAAATTAAATCAAATAACACAATATGAAATCTTTTATCTTGTCGATTCCCAATGGATTGCTCACGGCTATCGCCGTGGTGATGGTATTGATATTCACCTTTGTGGAGAACCCATTCGGGATAAATGCCTTGAAAATCTTCCCCTATGCTGAACAAGTGGGGCACTTTGTGCTCTATCTGCTGGTGGCTCTTGTGATGATAATTGATTATGCCAAGGCCAGGTTGCCTCATCACAGCAAGGTGAACCAGGAGATGGCCATTGCGGCCGCAACTATGGTGCTTGCCCTTGTGATGGAGATCGGGTTGATGTTCTCGACCAACGGCCTCAACTATGACATCATGAATGTAGTGGCTGCCGCACTGGGAGCTGCTCTTGCGTTCGTGTTCTACCACTTCTGGCTGCTGCACCCACTGCGCCACTACCTGTATCACTCGATTCAGCACCACTGGCGCTATCAACACCGCCGCAAGAAGAAATAAGCGGGCAGGAAAGCGGTATCGATGTCGTGGCCAAATCGTTGATTATTTTAGTCTTAGATTTAACGGATTACAAAAGGCTTCAAGGTCGATATCGTTTATCGGTTTAATGAGCGAAACCGATAGTTTAATATCATTGGTCCCCGGCAGTAACAGGGGGCGAAGAGGCTCAGACAAAACACGAATCAACCCAAGCAGTCGTTAAGATATGATATTCTCGGACAAAATCAAGCAGTTGCGCATCGAGAGCGGCAAACGCCAAAAAGACCTTGCTAAGGCCATCGGCGTGGATGTGCCGGCCTACAGCCGCTATGAACACGGTGAACGGCGTCCCAAGCGGGAGCAGGTGCTTAGGCTTGCCCGCATCTTCAAGACCGACCCCGATGAACTGGTTGCCATGTGGCTGGCCGACGAGGCCTACTCGCACATTGCCCATGACAAGATGGCTGCCCGTGCCGCTGAACTGTTGCGCGGCATGCTTGAGGGAGAGTCAGCTGCAGCTAGTGAGGATATTCCTGTTAAACCCGTTACCACAACGGTGGCTGTAAAACGGGGCCTGGTGGCAAGCATGGGCCGCTCGGTGATGCCGCACTATGAGCAGGGCGATGCCGCCACAGTGATGCGGCGCATCGAGGACGACAGCATCGACTGCATCGTCACCACCCCGCCCTACTGGCGCCGACGCAGCCAGGGGACCGAGAGCATCAGCGCGAGAACCAGAGAAGAATATGAGAACGACTTGCTGGCGACGATGGCCCAGGCATGGCGCGTGCTCAAACCCACAGGCTCGTTGTGGCTCAACATGGGTGATGACACGACCGACGGCTTTGTCCAGGGAATTCCATGGCGCGTGCTGCTCCAGATGATGGATACCCAGGGATGGCACCTGGTGAACGAGGTGGTGTGGAACAAAACCACGACATCGCCACAGGGCAGCCAGGACCACCTGCGCAAAGTGCATGAGTTGATGTTCCACCTGGTCAAGGACGAGGATTTCTACTATAATGATGAAGAGCTGCGCCGCACATTCGCCTTGATTATGCATGGCAGCAAGGGGCAAGGCAGGGTTCCCAGGGGCAAGGCGCACCAGCTGATGGTTCCCAGCGATGTGTGGACCATCGGCGTGCAGCGTTCGGGCATCGCCCACTACTGTGTCGCCCCCGACACGCTCTACCGCTTGCCGCTAGTGGCCACCTGTCCCCGCGGGGGCATTGTCCTGGACCCGTATTGCGGCACCGGCACGGCGTGCAAGATTGCCTATGAGATGAACCTGCGCAGCATCGGCATCGACATCAACCCCGAGTATATCAAGAAGGCCATGGCAAGCACCGAGGCCAAGCCGCTGAGCCTGTTTTGACACCCCGAGACATTCATCCAGAATATCTAGGATATCCAGATTATCCAGAACATATAGAGCATCCGGTCGTCTGGATGCTTTTTGATTGCTGAATTTTTTGTAATTTTGCCGTCAAATTACAATCGTAGAATGATTTCTATTCAAGGACTCAAAGTGGAATTCGGCAGTCAGGTACTGTTCGAGAACATCAGTTATGTCATCAACAAGCGGGACAAAATCGCGCTTGTGGGAAAGAACGGAGCCGGCAAGACCACGATGCTGCGCATCATCACCGGTGAGCAACAGCCCACGAGCGGCACTGTCGCCCGCCAGGCCGACATCACCATCGGCTACCTGCCGCAGCAGATGCAACTCAAGGACGAACTCACCGTCAAGCAAGAGGCTGCGAGGGCGTTTGAGCATGTGCAGCAGATGGATGCCGCCATCGACCGCATGAACACGGAACTGGCCGAGCGCACTGACTATGACAGCGCCGACTACCAAGAGCTCATCGAGCGAGTGGCCGAGAAGACCGAGTTGCGCTCCCTGATGCAGAGCGAGAACATCGAGGCCGAAATCGAGAAGACCTTGATGGGCCTGGGCTTTGAGCGCAGCGACTTTGACCGCCCCACTAGTGAGTTCAGCGGCGGTTGGCGTATGCGCATCGAGTTGGCAAAACTGCTGTTGCGGCGGCCTGATGTGCTGTTGCTCGACGAGCCGACCAACCACCTGGACATCGAGTCTATCCAATGGCTGGAGGCGTTCCTGAAAAACCGTAACGGAGCCCTGTTGCTGGTCTCACACGACCGAGCCTTTATCGATAATGTGACTAATCGCACGATTGAGATTTCGCTAGGCAAAATCTATGACTACAAGGTGAGCTACAGCCAGTTTGTGGAACTGCGCAAGGAGCGCGTGGAGCAACAGATGCGCGCCTACGAGAACCAACAAAAGCTTATCCACGATACCGAGGACTTCATCGAGCGTTTCCGCTACAAGGCGACCAAAGCCGTCCAGGTGCAGAGCCGCATCAAGATGCTGGAGAAACTCGAGCGCATCGAGGTCGATGAGGTGGACCGCTCCCGCATGCGGCTCAAATTCCCGCCTGCGCCACGCAGCGGTGACTATCCTGTCATTGCCGAGGACCTGCGCAAGGACTACGGCTCGCTGAATGTGTTCCAGGGCGTGACCTTTACCATCAAGCGCGGCGAGAAAGTGGCCTTTGTCGGCAAGAACGGAGCCGGCAAATCCACCCTGGTCAAGTGCATCATGGGCGATATCCCCTATGACGGCAAACTGCAAATCGGACACAATGTCAAGATCGGCTACTTTGCCCAGAACCAGGCGCAACTGCTTGACGAGACGCTGACGGTGCACGACACCATCGACTATGTGGCCGTGGGCGACATACGCACACGCATCAACGACATCCTGGGCGCCTTCATGTTCGGCGGCAAAGCCGCCGACAAAAAAGTAAAGGTGCTGAGCGGCGGTGAGAAGAGCCGACTGGCGATGATACGCCTGCTGCTGCAACCCGTCAACCTGCTCATCCTCGACGAGCCGACCAACCACTTGGACATGCCCAGCAAGGATGTGCTCAAGGAAGCCATACAGGCCTTTGAGGGCACGGTCATCGTCGTTTCCCACGACCGTGATTTCCTGAACGGCATCGTGGACAAGGTGTACGAGTTCGGCGACCATCGCGTGCGTGAGCACCTGGGCGGCATCTATGATTTCTTGCAGAAAAAACAACTCGATTCCCTCCAGCAGCTGGAGGTCAAGAGCAGCCCTGTGGCAGCCGTTGCCGAGGAGTCACAGGAGCCTGCCAGCCAGGGCAAGATGGACTACCAGCGACAGAAAGAGCGTGAACGCCGCATCCGACAGGCCGAGAAAAAGGTAAAGACGCTGGAAGCCCGCATCGCCGAACTGGAGCAGCAACTCGCCGACATCGAGGACAAACTGACGACAGCTGGCACCGAGGACCTGGACATTTACTACACCCACTCCAAAATCAACCGCGAGCTCGAGGAGGTAATGGCTGAGTGGGAACAGGCAGGCGAAGAGCTGGAGAGAGTTAGGGGTTAGGAGTTAGAAGTTAGGAGTTAGGAGTTAGAAGTTAGGAGTTAGGGGTTAGGAGTTGATGTTGAGGACGGTAGCCATCAATAGCAGGAATGCAGGGGATGAGGAATTGAGACGGCTCTACGAGACGGCATTTCCTGTCGGGGAGCAGATCCCCTATGACGACCTCATCCACTTGCTCGATGTGATGGACATCGACTATACCGCCTACTACGAGGGCGAGATGCTGGTGGGTCTGATGATGGTGCTGCGACTACCCAAGTACAACTGGGGCTGGTACTTTGCCGTTTGCGAGCCGCTGCGAGGCAAGGGATACGGACAACACATCTGGTCGACAACGCTCAACAAGTACCGTGGCGGGAACCCGTTTGTCATCGACATCGAATCACCCCTGCAATCCGATGCGCCCAACCCCGAACAACGGCGGTGCCGCCATGCTTTCTACCTGCGCAACGGCATGAAAGACACCGGAACCAACCGCACCTATAACGGCATCACCTTCACCATCCTGTCCAACAGCGATGAGCCATTCACGCTTCAGGACTATGACGAGATTGTCACTGCCCTGCGAGCCGCTTGGGAAAAAATGCCTGGCAGACAATAATAAGACTATTTAACTCTTTTGGCTTGTCCAATTAGTCCCTATCGGCTATTTTTGCGGTATGAAACGGGCATTGGCAATAGCATTCCTGACCGTTGCGCTGACAGGGCTTGCTCAGGAAAACCAGACGATCAAACTGCAGTTTGACCAGTCCAAGATAAGTCCGCAGTTCACTATGCCCGAACTGCCGACGGCCATCGCCCCCGTCGCCAACATCAAACCCACTTTCAACGCCAACCTGCCCACCGCCGACGACCTGAAGCTGGATTACCAAAACTTGTGGGCCGACTCCCTGGTCATCTATCAGCCCAACTGGAATGACAGCCACCTGACAACTTCCACCCTACCCCATTTCCGCTACGATACCAGCCCCTATAGCCGCGACTGGGCGGCGGGGGGTGTCATCACCCGTGTGGGCAGCGGTTACTTGACAGGTAGCGGAAGCCACACGACCTATCCCGGCATGGGCAACACGGCAAGCGCCAGCGTCGCCTACACGATGCCGCTGGGCGACCGCATGCAGTTCACGGCAGGCGTGACTGGCAGCAAGTATCACTTCGACCATACGGCATGGAATGACTACGGTGTGTTTGGCAATGCCTCGTTCCGACTCAACAACCAGTTGACGCTCAACACATTCGGGCAATATTATGCCCGTCAGCAGTTCCACTCGGTAGCAGCAATGCCCTTCCTGGGCAGTTCATCCTACGGCGGCACACTGGGTTGGCGCGCCAGCGACAACTTCTCACTCGATGTGGGCGCACGGCGCATCTACGACCCCTACACGGGCCAGTGGCGCACCCTGCCTGTCGTGCAACCCACCTTCAACCTGTTTGGCGCACCCATCTCGTTTGACGCCGGCCCGCTGCTCTTTCAATGGCTTGACAACCTGCTAGGCAACGGCAAGAAACGCCGCGACTGGGACGATGCCAAGTACCACCCTGTCACTGTCCCTGATGCCGTGCTCAAGCAGCCAGGCTTCAACCCCAACAGCCCTGTGCCCATTCCTGACGCCTTCCGTCACTGATTACCGTTACAGTGCCTCATGTTAGCCATTTGCCGACCACTCTGCCCGGCTTGCACAACCGTTCCCTCCAAGAATTGAGCATCTTCATCAGACTCTAAGAGGGTTTTATGGTTTTTTAGGCCAATGGATTTTGGCAGATGGGAAAGATGTTGTAATTTTGCACATTAAACCCCATGATAACGGGTTTCGCGCGCACCTAATGGTAAAAAAGAGTACTATAGCGGACATCATTAAGGAGGATTTATCGGCAATCTGGTCAATCCTGAACAGCGAGGAGAAGCACCTCATCGCTGAGAATTTCGTCATCCATAATTACCGCAAGGGTCAAATCATTTATGCCGAGAAGGACGAGCCGGAATTTCTGTGGTGCCTTATCAAGGGTAAGGTAAAACGCTTCAAGAACGGCGTGGGCGGCAAGCAACAGATCCTGCGGCTGTATCGTCCCATCCAGTACTTCGGATACCGTGCATGGTTTGCCCACGAGCCCTATGTCGCCAGCACCATGGCCATCGAGCCGTCGCAGGTGGGCACATTGCCCATGACCGTGGTAAAGAAACTCATCGACGGCAATATCAAGCTGGCATGGTTCTTCCTTCACGAGTTGTCCAAGCATCTGGGAGGCAGTGAATCCAAGGTGGTGACACTCACCCAGAAGCACATCCGTGGACGCTTGGCCGAGGCATTGTGCATGCTGGTTGACAACTATGGCTATGAGGACGACGGCAGGACATTGAAAATCTACATGGCACGCGAGGACCTCGCCAACCTGTCGAACATGACCACCGCCAATGCCATCCGCACCCTCTCGACCTTTGCCCAAGAACGCATCATCACCGTTGACGGCCGCCGCATCCGCATTGTCGACGAGCCCACATTGCGCAACATCAGCCGATTTGGATAAGCTATGATTATCGCTCAGCAAAAACGCAAGGAAAACATTGCCGAATATCTCCTCTACCTGTGGCAGGTCGAGGACTTGTTGCGCGCATGCCATCTGGACATCGACACCGTAGACAAGGCCATCATCTCCCGCTATGATGTCGATGACAAGACACGCCACGACATCAGGGAATGGTATGAGTCGCTCATCAAGATGATGGAACTGGAGAATGTGCGTGACAAGGGTCACATACGCGTGTGTCACAATGTGCTCATCCGCCTGAATGACCTACACCAGCAATTACTCGCCGACCAAGGCCGGTTCCCTGACTACCATGCCGACTACTATCGCACCTTGCCCCACATCGTGCAGTTGCGGGCTTCGCTGCCCGAGCAGGAACGCCCCAGCGAACTCGAGACCTGCTTCAACGCCCTGTACGGGGTAATGCTGCTGCACCTGCAGGGAAAAGAGATATCCCAGGACACCGCCGCTGCGGTATCCCAGATTTCACATTTCATCGGCTTGCTTGCCGCCTATTACAAACGCGACGAAGAAAAGCCGCTGTTCGGCGACGACTTAACCGACATCTGACAAATGGAGACCATCAACATACTCATCACCGGCGCCAACGGCCAACTGGGCCATGAGATGCGCAATGTGCTGGCCGATGACAAGCGCTACAATGCCGTCTTTACCGATGTCGCCGGCGACAACATCACCATGCTCGATATCCTCGACGAGGACCAGGTAGAGCAGATTGTTGTCGACAATGCCGTTAGTGTCATCGTCAACTGCGCAGCCTATACTGCCGTTGATGCCGCCGAGGATGACGAAGCCACAGCACAGCGGCTGAATGCCGATGCCGTGGGCATTCTCGCCCGTGTCGCCAAGCGCCACGGGACACGCGTGGTACATGTCTCGACCGACTATGTATTTGACGGTCAGGGCTGCATCCCTTATACCGAAGAGATGCCAACCAACCCGCAGTCGGCTTACGGCCGCACCAAACTTGACGGCGAACACATCCTGCTCGACACACTGGGCGACGATGCCGTCATCCTGCGCACCGCCTGGCTCTACTCGCCCTACGGCAAGAACTTCGTCAAGACGATGCTCGCCCTCGGCAAGGACAAGCCGGCGTTGAAGGTCGTGTTTGACCAAGTGGGCTCTCCCACCTGTGCCCGCGACTTGGCCAGAGCCATCGTCACCGTCATCAGTGCCGACGAGTGGCATCCCGGCATCTACCACTACAGCAACGAGGGTGTCATCTCATGGTATGACTTTGCCCTCGCCATCCACCAGTTGGCAGGCATCACCACCTGTGATGTGCAACCCTGTCACAGCGATGAGTTCCCCGCCAAAGCCCATCGCCCTGCCTACAGCGTGCTCGACAAGACAAAGTTCAAGACCACCTTTGGCGTGACCGTCCCCTATTGGCGCAACAGCCTCGAGGACACCATCAAACGACTCTAAACACTAAACAATAAACACTATAATGTCCCTAACTACTGAAATCACCCGCCGCCGCACCTTTGCCATCATCTCCCACCCCGATGCCGGCAAGACGACATTGACCGAGAAGCTGCTGCTCTTCGGTGGAGCCATCCATGTGGCAGGCGCCGTGAAGTCCAATAAAATCAAAAAGACCGCCACCAGCGACTGGATGGAAATCGAGAAACAACGCGGTATCTCGGTAGCCACCTCGGTCATGGGATTCAATTATGGCGATTACAAAATCAATATCCTCGACACCCCTGGTCACCAGGATTTTGCCGAGGACACCTACCGCACCCTGACGGCTGTCGACAGTGTCATCATCGTCGTTGATGTCGCCAAGGGTGTGGAGACCCAGACGCGCAAACTGATGGAGGTGTGCCGCATGCGCAACACGCCAGTCATCATCTTTGTCAACAAGCTTGACCGCGAGGGCCGGGACCCGTTTGACATCCTCGACGAGCTAGAGCAAGAGCTGAAGATTGATGTGCGCCCCTTGAGTTGGCCCATCAACATCGGTGCCCACTTCAAGGGCGTGTACAACATCTATGAGCACAACATCAGCCTGTTCAAGCCCGACAAGCAGCATGTAACCGACCGCGTGGACATCAGCGACATCAACGACCCCGCCATCGACGCTGCCGTGGGTAAAGCCGATGCCGAGAAACTGCGTGCCGACATCGAACTCATCGATGGCGTGTATCCCGACTTCAACACGCTCGATTATCTGGATGCCAAGGTGGCACCCGTGTTCTTCGGGTCGGCCTTGAACACCTTCGGCGTGAAGGAGTTGCTGGACTGCTTCGTACGCATCGCCCCGTCGCCCCGCCCCGTGACAGCCATCGAGCGCACCGTGGAGCCGGGTGAGGACAAGTTTACCGGCTTTGTGTTCAAGATCCATGCCAACATGGACCCCAACCACCGCAGTTGCATCGCCTTTGTCAAGGTTTGCTCGGGCGTGTTCCAGCGCAACGGCAACTACAAGCATGTGCGTAGCGGCAAGAGTTACCGCTTCAGCGCCCCGACGGCCTTCATGGCCCAGAAGAAGGAAATCATCGACGAGGTGTATCCCGGCGACATCGTGGGCTTGCCCGACAACGGCATTTTCAAGATTGGTGACACCCTGACCGAGGGCGAAGAACTACACTTCAAGGGGCTGCCCAGTTTCTCGCCCGAGATGTTCAAGTACATCGAGAACAGCGACCCGATGAAGACCAAACAACTCAACAAGGGCCTGGAACAGCTGATGGACGAGGGCGTGGCCCAGATGTTCATCAACCAGTTCAACAACCGCAAGATTATCGGTACCGTGGGACAGCTGCAGTTCGAGGTCATCCAGTACCGCCTGCTGCACGAGTACGGCGCCCAGTGCCGCTGGGAGCCCATCCACCTGTACAAGGCCTGCTGGATCGAGAGCGACGACGATGAAGCCCTCGAGGCCTTCAAGCGGCGCAAGCACCAATTCATGGCGCTCGACCTCGAAGGCCGCGATGTGTTCCTTGCCGACAGCAACTATGTCCTGCAGATGGCCCAGCAGGATTTCCCCAAAATCACCTTCCACTTCACCAGCGAATTCTAATATCATCACAGAATACATGAAACCAAAACCCAAAAAACAATGGAGAGACTGAGAAGATTATATGAGCAATATGTGGGCAGCGAACCCACCCAAATCGTCCTGATGGACAAGGCCGGTTCCAACCGCCAGTACTACCGCATGCACGGCGAACGCTCGATAGTGGGCGTCATCGGCGAGTCCCGAGAGGAAAACGACGCGTTTATCTACATCGCGCGCCACTTCCGCGAGCAGGGGCTGTCGGTCCCCGAGGTCTATGGTGTGAGCGATGACCACATGGCTTACATCCAGGAAGACCTGGGCAAGAAGCCTGAGAATATCCTGTGGAACAAGATTCGCCGCAGTTCAATCACCCACGCCTTTACCAGCGATGAGAAAGAGCTGCTGCGCCGCGCCATGCGCGACCTGGTAGACATCCAGTTCCGCGGTGCCCAGGGCTTTGACTACGACCACTGCTATCCCGCCAAGTGCTTTGACGAGCGTTCCATCAAGTGGGACCTGAACTACTTCAAGTACTGCTTTCTCAAAGCTACTGGCGTAGTTTTCAATGAGGATAAGCTGGAGAACGACTTTGAACAGTTAACCCATGACCTGCTGGCAGTTCCCAGCGAGACCTTCATGTATCGCGACTTCCAGTCGCGCAATGTCATGCTCGTGGGTGATGCCGACAAGCCTGCCGACTGCAAGCTGGCCTTTATCGACTTCCAGGGTGGCCGCCGCGGCCCGTTCTACTATGATGTGGCATCGTTTGTGTGGCAATCGCGCGCCAAGTATCCCGAGGACCTGAAGAAGGATTTGGTGGAAGCCTACCTTCAGAAACTCAAGCAGTATCTTCCTGACCTCGACGAGAAAGTGTTCTATGACAACCTGCGTCTGTTTGTGCTCTTCCGCACGCTGCAGGTGCTGGGTGCCTATGGTTTCCGCGGATACTTCGAGAAAAAGCCCGACTTCATGAAGAACAGCATTGTGCCTGCCGTGGCCAACCTGCGCCGCCTCGTGGCCACTGCCAAGTTCACCAAGTATCCCTACCTGATGCGCATCATTGATGAATTGGTCAACCTGAAGGACTTCGTGAGTGAGGACAAGGGCCTCACAGTCAGGGTCATGAGCTTTGCTTACAAGAAGGGCATCCCACATGATGCATCGGGTAACGGCGGCGGATTCGTGTTTGATTGCCGAGCCCTGAACAACCCCGGCAAATACGATAAATACAAGGCGTTCACCGGTCTGGACCAGAATGTCATCGAATTCCTGCAGAAGGAGAGCACCATCGACAAGTGGCTAGAGCATGTCTATGCCCTCGTCGACGAGTCGGTAGAGCGCTATGTAAAGCGCAACTTTACCGACCTGATGGTGTGCTTCGGCTGTACGGGCGGTCAGCACCGCTCGGTCTATGCCGCCGAACATCTAGCAGAACACATCCACGATAAGTTTAATGTGCGTGTCGAGCTCTCCCACCGCGAACAGCCCGACCATGAGCGCACCCTCAACCCCGTCGACCGCCAATGAAAGCACTGATATTTGCAGCTGGTCTGGGCACACGCCTGCGCCCATTGACCAACGACCGCCCGAAGGCAATGGTCGAGATTGCCGGCAAACCGATGCTGCAGCATGTCATCGAGCGTGTTGCCGCAGCAGGCTTTAACGACATCACCATCAATATCCACCACTACGGGCAGATGATCATCGACTTCCTGGAGGAGAACGACAACTTCGGCATCAATCTGCACATCAGCGACGAGCGCGGCCTGCTGCTCGACACGGGCGGTGGCATCCTCAAGGCGCGCCAGTGGCTCGATGGGGAAGAGCCCTTCCTGGTACACAACACCGACATCTTGAGCACGCTGGACCTGAAAGCATTCTACGACTATCATGTGGAACATGATGCCATGGCCACCATTCTCGTCAAGGAGCGCAAGACGCAGCGTTATTTCCTGTTTGACGAGAACGACCGCCTGTGCGGCTGGACCAACAAGGCAACAGGCGAGTTCAAACCCGACCCTGAAAAACTGCAGGGAATGCAATTAAAGGAATTGGCTTTCGGCGGGTTGCATGTCATCTCGCCACGCATCTTCCCCGAGCTGGAGCGTTACCATCGTCGCTGTGGCGAAGACAAGTTCTCGATTGTGCCATTCTACATCGGGATGTGCACCCATCACCTGATCCACGGCTACCACCCCGACGGCGACTACCAGTGGCTTGACATCGGCAAGCCCGAGACACTCGCCCTGGCCCAGCAACTCCTCGAAGGGAATTAAACCATTCACTTCAAATCCCGTCTATAACAAGGAACTACTTATCACAAGCAAGGATATGAAAAAGACATTAATCATCGCAGCCATCATGCTGCTCGTGGCAGGCACCGTATCGCTCGACGCCCGCACCAAGGCCAAGGCCAAAAAATCCAACGCCGGCACCACCCAGGTCATCTACACCGGTGAAATCGCCAAGAAGGTGGTCGGCTACAACGGTCCCACACCGCTGAACATCACCATCAAGAACGGTGTCATCGAGAAAATCGAAGTGCTTGACAACCAGGAATCTCCGGGTTACCTCAAGCGTGCCAAGGACAAGGTGCTGCCTCAATACATCGGCAAGACCGTCGCCGAGGCCAAGAAACTCAAACCCGACATTGCCACCGGTGCCACCTACACCAGCGAGGCCCTCATCAAGAACATCCAGATGGGACTGAACCAGGCGAAGTCCACTTCGGCCAAGAAAACGGCCACCAAGAAGGCTACCACCAAGAAGAAAGCGACCAAGAAACGCCGCTAACCACACTTGGCCCAATGAAGAGTTACCTGGAGCTGAAAGTGCCCATCCGCTATGAGGATTCCTGGTTCAGTGAATTGAGAGATTTGCTGGACGGTGTGGACATCCGCTGGCAGCGAGGGTATTATCACATCACAATGGCCTTTCTTGACTTTGCGCCTGATCATGTAAACTTGAATCCAGGACTGAATGGTATACTGGACGACGCTATCGCACCGTCCATCACATTCGACAAACTGGATGCCTTCGCTTCGGGCTATCACAGGCAGGTCATCCACCTCACGACGACCCAAGCCCCTGAGGATTTCTTGGTTCTGGTCAAGGACATCAGGCGTTATTTCATGGACAAGGGCTGCGAAATCCAATCAGACTTCAGGCTGCATGTCACCCTGGGCAGGGTGCAGGACCCGAGGATGAATGTGCGGAAACTGCAAGACATCATCAGTCAAGTGGACTTGCCCTCATTCACCATGGAACTCAAGGATGTAGAATACCGCGTCTTCCGCGGCAAGACCCTAGGCACCTGGCAACTCGCCCGGTAGCACATCACAATCCCACAAAACAAGCCGCAGGCACCAAACAGTGTCTGCGGCTTGTTTTTACATTCAGTAACTGAACTTACTCGGGATTGGTCATGACCTCATAGATGACCTTGGCATTCTCGGCAACCGTCTCGATGGGCGAGCCGGATGGGATGACACTCTCGGTCGATGCCATGTCAGGGTTGGCATACTGGTCAATAATCTCACCGTCTTCACCATAAACCGAAACCTGCACGATATTAAAATTGTTCCAGTCGTCGGTGAACTTGTAAAGGGTCAGTTTGTAGGCCACCGTCTTGTTGTAGCCGCGGTCACGGGTATAAAAAGCACGCGACTCGGGCAAGTCAAACGAGTTGCGCACCCACACCAGATAACTCTGGCCATTGTCGGTGGTGGAAATCTCGGGATTAATCGCCAGTGTTTCCCCTCCCTCGCTCAGGACATCAAACCAGTCGGTCGCGTGGGCAGCAGGCGCTACAAGCATCAGCGCCATGAGCGCCATCATTTTCAAAAAGAATTTCTTCATTGTCTATCGATGATTAATGTGTTTGATCTGTGGCGGCAAAGGTATATATTTTTACGGGTTTCCTTGCCAGAATTAGAAATTTTTCACACTCATTTTTCAAAAAAGTTGTCCAGTCGAGACTACTCGCACCTTTTTTTCGGTAAAAAAATTGAAAAAACAGTCTAAATCCTTGTGCATATCACCCAAGACCATTATCTTTGCAGCAATATGATACTTTTTTCCTAGCAAGGCTGCTTCGTCGTGAGACGGGGCGCTTTTTTTCATATTCATTGGAAATTCAGCTTATTTGTTGTAACTTTGCGCTCATCAACCAATCCCATCAATAGATTATGAAAATCAAGTTATTATTCACGGCACTGTTCATCGGCATGCTGATGGCCAGTTGCTCCACCCAATCACAAGACACCAACAATATGAAAGAGAAACCCGTGGCCGGCACCGACGGCAACAAGTACTTACCCTACGACCAGCGCACCGGTGACGAAGCAGTCGTGTACTTCACCCGCAACCTGAGCGCCGAAGGCCTTATCATGGCCTATGAGCAGGTCAACAAGACGATTGAAGGACGCGTGGGCGTGAAGTTGCACACCGGCGAACAGAACGGTCCCAACATCATCCCCAGCGAGTGGGTCAAAGCGCTCATGGAGAAAGACCTGAAAGGCGCCAGCATCATCGAGACCAACACCTACTATGAGGGCGACCGCTACACCACCGACCTGCACCGCAAGACGCTGCAGGTGAACGGATGGACCTTCTGCCCCGTGGACATCCTCGACGAGGAAGACACCGTGACACTGCCTGTCGTGGGCGGCAAGTGGTTCGACAAGATGTCGGTGGGCAGCCACCTGAAGAACTATGACTCGATGGTGGCCCTCACCCACTTCAAGGGCCATACCCAGGGCGGATTCGGCGGCTCGAACAAGAACATCGGCATCGGCTGTGCCGACGGCCGCATCGGCAAGGCTTGGATCCACACCACTCCCGGCCAGGACGACCAGTGGGACATCAAGGAGGAAGAGTTCATGGAGCGCATGACCGAGTCGACCAAGGCAACTATCGACTTCTTTGGTCCTCATGTGACCTACGTGAACGTGATGCGCAACATGTCGGTATCGTGTGACTGCGAGGGCCTTGAGGCTGAACCCGTGGTGACCCCCAACGTGGGCATCCTCTCGTCGACCGACCTGCTGGCCATCGACCAGGCCTGCATCGACATCATCTATGCCATGACTGCCGAGGAGCATCACGACATACTCGAGCGCATAGAGAGCCGCCACGGCCTGCGTCAGTTGTCCTACATGAAGGAACTGGGCATGGGCCATGACCGCTACATCCTCATCGACCTGGACAACGGTGGCAAGCGCATCACCGCCCAAGAGGCCGCTCAGGGCCTGAAGCCCTTCGTCCAGAAGAAGTAGAAACCCCACATAACAATTAATAATCCCACTTTTTTACCAAAAGTGGGATTTTATTTTGACGATTCGGGTTTTTGCTCAAATGTTGTCTCTTTGAAAGAGACCAACAAACATCAACTTTATTAACCGAACCCGGTATGTGCGACGAAAAGCCATCACAGTATGTGACAGCCAATGCCTCACAGGATGCAGTATAAGTTTCAAGACAATGGTGTCACGGCGTTGTCATCACGAGCCGGTAAGGACCATCGAGATGAGTGAAGTCACATCGCTGATATCGATGAAGTTATCGCCATTGATATTTGCCTCGGCGGGGCAATCATCAGTGCCTGTAAGCACATAATTGATCAGCAAGGTGACATCGTTGATGTCGATAGCGCCGTCGTGGTTCACATCGCCGGGTTGGTAATCCTGTGCGCCACCGAACAACACCACATGCCTGCTCCTGCTCCATGAACCGACGGATCCATCGATGTAATGCGCCTTGACACGGTAATAGAATGCGCCGCCAGGAGTAAGTCCGGTAAAATTGCAACTATGACCGGTAAGGCCAGTAACGAGACGGTAACTGTCGTCGCCCTCCTCATGAGGGGCACGCATCGTGAGAGCCTCATTCTCTCCAGCATAAACCTGAATAGTCTGGAAAACGGGAAATCCTCTCTGGCCGGCAATGGTAATCTGATCGATTTCATTGCAATCAATCACAGCGACATACTGGGTGAAGCCGGTTCCTCCAGGAGCAGTGATTTCCAGCTCACCGGCTCCAGTCGACACCATAAAGCGCGAGGAGCTTTGAGTCATGGCCGACTTTGCCATCACCACCACGGTCACCTTGTCATAACCCGACAAGTCATAGACGGGTGAGATGAAAGAACTCTTGTTGTTGATTGACACGCCTCCATTTTCACACCAGAGTCCGTTACCTGCAAACGTCCAGCCTTCGGGCAGCAAATCCTGAGGGTAGTCAGCATAGTTTGTGGAATTCTCCACGACATCACTCCAGTCTGTTTCTCCGATAAGTGTATAACCCGGTTTGGTATTCACCTCAACAGTATAACTCTCGACATATTTGGCCAAGGTCTCATCAGTCCAGTCGGCTCGGAATCCCGTCAAACTGATGAAAGCGCTGTCGGCAGGCAACATCACGGGAGTATAGACGTCCAGTACGGCATCACCCGTGAGAGATATCGTCACATCTTCGGCATCAGGGCTACTCAGGGTAACAACAGCCGAGTGGTGTCCCACTTCACGCGGCGAATAGGTCACCGTGACCACCGCACCTGAATCAGTGTCAGCCAGTGCGACACTGGAAGCATCAAGCGAGAATGAACCGCTCTCGTCGGTGAGCGTCATCGTCACATCGCCAGTCAGGCATTTGCCCCGAACGATGAAAGAGTCGGTACTACTCTGATCCACATAGCCAGTCATGTCGAGTTGATAGGGCGTCGCCATGATGGTGGGAGTGGTAATGGGAGGCTGGAGACCAATGATCATCTGCTGCTCGATGTTGAAGGTGTAACTCTTATAACTGAAAGCATTCAAGGCAAAATCTCCGTTGCCTATTCCGCTCCAGCCCCAGTTGACATGATAGGTATTGCTGGCTTCAGTGTAGCCATCGACATTGAACGCATGTCCGCTCCAGCCACGCTCGCTGTCATAGTCATAGGCACAATAGACCACCGGGCGTCCTTCAAACAACTCTTTCTGGAGCATTTCGGCCCACTGCTGGTCGGTATAGATCTGCTGCATTTCGTTTCCGAAACCATCGGCCAGAGATTTCATGACAATGTCGGCCTCCTCGTCATAGCCGAAGAACTTGGCCGCACGCAGGATGTCGCTTCCCTGTGCGCCGCTGCCGTCGGGGCTGTAACTCATATGCTCAGCCTGACCGACATAACGCATCAGCCATGCGACAGCATCACCCTGCTCGGTGGTATACTCCCCCTCGTTATACTCGTCCAGCATATTGTCCCAGTCAAATGTCGTCGAGGTCAAGGCGGGAACGGCGGCACCATTATACGTGTTGATGTAAGAAGGCACATCAGGTGTCGGTCCAACGGGGTACTTCCAATAATAGAATACCATTGAAAGCGATGTGGCAGGACAGCCTGTCAAACTCACGGCGCCATTAACGACCGGGCAGTAAGTATTATAGGGCTCAATCTGATCCCACAAGGCCGTCAACATCGGGTGAACGGTTGGCGTTGTCCATTGCTGGTTAATGCGAGGTTTCTCAACCTCCAATCCCGGGTTAGCCTTCAGGAACTCCATTTGTCTCTTATAGGTACCGAGCCAGAAGCGCATATTCTCAGGCATCCGACTCATGTCCAGCGGGCGGTCACCATAAGCAAGAATCTGCTGGGCGCGATCGTCACCGGCAACAATTACAAAACCATATTCGCTATTGAAAATAAAGTAAAGCGGCTTGTCTGCCCGAGTGCCGTAGGGCTCGGCATGCAGCAATGAGACAACACCTGCCTGATGCCCGGCAAATCGATGACCGTCAGTACTACTCATGATGAAATCACGAGCCACCTTTTGAGCCGTAGCCAAATCGACATCGGCAGCCATGGCCTGCAAACAAGCTATCATAAGCATCAGAACCAGCAAAAACTGCTTCTTCAATGAGTGCAAACAAGCGATAAGAGATAGAGACTTCCTGTACATTCCATTCGACATTTTTATTGAAAATAATGCGCAAAGATACAAATAATAATCACGCTGACGCATCGCCTCGCCACAAATACTACATGACCGAAACAAAAATAAAAATAATTTTGGGGATTGGGGAAATTGCATTAACTTTGTCAGTTTGAAAGAAACTAACAAACATCAACCATATAAACCGAACCAAGTATGTACGACGAGAAATTATTACAGGAAGTGACCGCAAAGGCCCAGACATGGCTTAGTGACAGCTATGACGAGAAGACGCGTGCCGAGGTACAGGCAATGCTCGACAACGAGGACAAGACCGATCTGGTCGAGTCATTCTACAAGACGCTGGAATTCGGCACCGGTGGCTTGCGCGGCATTATGGGCGCCGGCTGCAACCGCATGAACATCTACACGGTGGGCAGCGCCACCCAAGGCCTGGCCAACTACCTGAACGAGGCGTTCAAGGACATGGACCAGATCTCGGTGGTCGTGGGTCATGATGTGCGCAACAACAGCCGCCTGTTTGCCGAGACGGTCGCCAACATCTTCAGTGCCAACGGCATCAAGGTGTACCTGTTTGAGGGTCCCCGCCCCACTCCCGAGGTCAGTTATGCCATCCGTCGCCTGGGTTGCCAGAGCGGTGTGAACATCACGGCATCCCACAATCCCAAGATTTATAACGGTTACAAGGCCTACTGGGACGACGGCGCACAGGTGATTGCTCCTCACGATGTGAACATCATCAACCATGTGAACGCCATCACCGATGTGAGCGAAATCAAGTTCAATGGTAATCCTGACCTGATCCAAATCATCGGCGAGGACATTGACGGTCCCTACATCGAGGAAATCCACACCCTGTCGCTGAGTCCCGAGGTGTGCAAGCGCCATCACGACCTGAAGATTGTTTATACCCCCATCCATGGCGTGGGACGCGACATCATCCCCCGTTCAATCCAGCGTTGGGGCTTTGACAACATCATCCACATTCCCGAGCAGGATGTCATGAGCGGCGACTTCCCCACAGTGGACTCTCCCAATCCCGAGATGCCCAGTGCGATGCAGATGGCTATTGCCAAAGCCGAAGAGGTACAAGCCGATTTAGCCCTCGCCAGCGACCCCGATGCCGACCGCATCAGTCTGGTCATCAAGACCACCAAGGGCAAATATGAACTCGTGAACGGCAACCAAATCCAGATCATCTTCCACTATTACCTGATGGTGCGCAACCGCGAACTGGGTATGCTCAAGGGTGACGAGTACATTGTCAAGACCATCGTGACCAGTGAGACCATCGCCAAGATTGCCCGCAAGGAAGGCATCAATATGTATGACTGCTTCACGGGCTTCAAGTGGATTGCTCAAGTCATGCGCGAGATGGAAGGCAAGGGACGCTACCTGGGTGGCGGTGAGGAGAGTTACGGCTTCCTGCCCGAGACCTTCGTCCGTGATAAAGAC
>Ga0310695_10000211_pt1 | contig 155031 bp, 132 predicted proteins | sample RumenRJG_04DNA_FD_203882 | JGI IMG/M metagenome (GOLD analysis project Ga0310695, IMG submission 203882) | Bovine rumen microbial communities from Lethbridge, Alberta, Canada - RJG_04 (v2) (version 2) | ecosystem: Host-associated > Mammals > Digestive system > Stomach > Rumen | place: Canada...
TCTTCAGTCGGATCTCCATTATCTTTGCGTCCATCTATTACCACCTTTCCTGGATATAATATCTCAGGAATCAGTGTAGCGAATCGGATCTTTCTGCGATAGACGCTAAAACTTTACCGCTTACTTTACAAACTCTAACGCAATCATAAAAAAACCATCCGGATTTTAAGAGTTTCAAAAATCCGGATGGTTCTTATGTTACATTTTACAGTTGAATCGGTCATCTGATCCTGAAAGGCTCTTTCTCAGACAGACTCCGCAGCACTGACCTTCACGGTTATAGTATACGTTTTACCATTTAGTTTGGTCGTCAGATTTGCTTTCCCCGGGTTAAGGGCATGCAGACGGCCGTATTCATCAATGAAGGCCACGAAATTATTGGAACTCTTAAAGACCACGGTCTGATAAACTCCCTTGCTTTCAAGCTTATATACCCCGTTCTTTTCGGCATCAAAACTGTATTTTGAAGGTTTTAAGCTGACAAGTCCGGCAGCCATCCAGACAGGATCTTCAACGTATACCTTAATTGTGTAGTCAAAGCCCTTTCCGGTCATATATGGGTCATAATTTCCGGTTATGGTTGCTGTTCCGCTTACCTGTCCAGCCACGATCTTCCCTTTGTCCATATCCGCTATGCTGCTGTCTGAGGTCTTCCAGTCAACTTTCTTCATATCCAGGTTCAGGAATGACCATTTTTTGGCTTTTGAGGTGTTAATAAACACCACATGTGTCTGTGGAGCCTTTACCGTTATGGTAAAATCCAGAACCTTACTCTTTTTATCCACAGCCTTAAGATCAGTTGTTCCTACCCCAATGGCTGTTATCGTTCCGTTTTTATCTATATATACAACATCGTTTTTCCAGCCGGTAAGCCTGCCTTTACTGTTGTATACCTCACTTAATGCCGAAGAAGATGACCATTCTGCTCCGCTATAGGTAAATCCCTTAGCCGGGATCTTAGCCTTCTGAAGGGGCTTAAACAAATACGCACCTCCGGTTTTTGGAATGGATCCGGTATTATCCTTAACCGTGATCCTGCAGGTAAAGGCCTTTCCGTTAAGACAGGCAGTTATGACAGCGCTTCCCTTTCCGCCGGCATAGACGGTTCCCTCCTTTACCCTTGCGCATTCGGGATTTGAAGAATACCAGAACACGGAGTACCTGTCTTCATCTCCGAGATCATCAAATCCTATCTTTAACTGCTGTCCAGTAATAAGAGTCCGGCTTTTAACATTCAGTTTCGGATCAGCAACATGTGCCGTAAAGACTCCTGCCCCGTCAGAAGAAGTAAGGGTTGCCTCTCCCTTTGCTTTGGCTGTGATCTTATACTTTGCAGATACACTGACCTTTTTCTTATCCGAGCTTTCCCATGCATATCCGGGATCCAGAAAATACTTCTGCCCTTTGACCAGATAGATATCCTTATCGGAATCCTGTCCGATGCAGGTATCAAACGCAGAAGGCTTATTTCCCGAAACAGGAGGAACCGGTGTGTCCGGAACATCGGGCACATCCGGCACATCCGGGATCACAGGCTCCGGTGCCGGAGACGATCCGGTCACTGTCACCCTGCAGGCAGCGCTTTTAATACCTCCGCAGGCAGCGGTTATATCCGTTGTTCCCGCTGAAAGTCCCTTCACTGTTCCCTTCTCATCCACACTTGCTACTGAAGGATCGGAGCTTTTCCATGTAACACTATTAAAGGTGGACTCCTTCGGAAGAACTGTTGCCGTTAAGGTTTCAGATTTTCCGACAGTCAGGGACAGGGAGCTTTTGTTTAAGGTGACCGATTCAACGGGAACATCCGTACTGTATTCACTGAGATCCAGTGTTCCTGACAGTTCGCTTTTTCCGGTACTTGTCTGTGGACTTGTGTAAAGGTCATACTTTAGGTTTATACCCTCTATAATGGCTCCGTAGATATATCCCTTTCCCTTTTCGGCAGCTGAAAGGGTATATTTTGTCTGCGGCGAGCCGCCGTTTTTGTCTATCACAAGAACCTTGTCGGGCGTTGTGACCACAAATTTATCACCTATGGCACCCAGACCGCTGAAATTATCCAACCAGTAGCTGCTGCTGCCCCAAACATTCCATTTGGCCGTATAATCGGCAAGCTTATTACTGTTTCCTGTCAAAAAATCATACTTATATACGGATGCTTTGTCGTAGTCCTTCACATATGCACCCGCATTCCCGATCATGGGTACTACACCCCTCGTTTCAAACCAGGGTGCATCATCATATTCCGTGCCCCCGATTATCGTATTATATATTTTTTCTCCCTTGGTATTGACCCAGTCTGTGGAGTTATGTTTACAGTCACTGTAAAACCGGTCTCTGCTTCGCATGAAGTTCTCATGTCCGCAATAATACCTGTATTGCTTTTGCGTAGATCCTGCAGGATCATCCCAGGTACAGTCGATATAATACTTTTTTCCACCCACAGTTATAATATTCCAGGCATGGTTTTTAGCATCACTTGAAATTACATCACACTCAAACCCCTCATCTATCCGGTTCATAAGATACTGATAGGCTTCGGAATAGCCCTGACAGACAGCGGTATTCTCCACCAGGACATTATAGGCATTAAATTTATCACCCGGCACATTCCCCACAAAATAATAATCGGTATGTGTCACTATGTAGTCATGGATATAGAGAGCCTTTTGAAGCGGTGTCCAGGCCTCTTTGACTCCTGAAAGGATCAGGTCGCCGGCTTTGGTGAACTTTTCCAGATCTGCAGGAGAATAGTTTTCGTCAACATCTAAGCTGATTGTCGTATAACATCCCCCCGAATAATAATAGCTGAAGGCACCTGTCAGATAAAAAAACTCAGGATGGGCATTGATCACGGAGCTGATGAAATTGGTATCGCTTACAGGTATACCGTAGGAACCGAGCTCAACCGTTATTGTTGACTTTCCGTTCCATTTTTTTACAGCATCCTCGATCGCCTTTTTCGCCCCGGAATAGTTTGCCGAACCATACGCGCCTTCTTCACCTGTCTGCTCAGGAGATTCTGCTTTTAATATGGCACCCCTGTGTATGAGCTTATCCGAAAGATCCACATAGACCATCTGAGTATCTTCACTCCGGTTTTCGGATAAAGCTGCATCCCCGGACAGGGCTGCCACTTCATTTTCCGATAATGCGTTATCCTCCGATATGCCTGCCGGTTCGTTTTCTGATAATACACCGATAACATCAGCGGATAAGGTTTCAAAAGCATTTTCGGATATGACTGCTGTCTTTTCTGCTTCCCCACCCGAAATTTCATCGGCATAGACCTTAAGGGAACCAAACCCCGAAACACTCCCCATAATGAGAGAAAGTGGAAGAACAAAGCTGCCCATCAGTCTGAAAATCAATCTGTTTCTTTTCATGATCCCTGCATCCTTTCTTAAATCAAATGCTGATTGTACCCAACCAGTTTTTCCTTCTGGCTCCTGCTTAACCTTTTTATGGCATATTCCCGGCTCATGGCCTCGTTTTTGGTTTCAAATTCCTCTGAGTAGATCAGTTTTACGGGCAGACGGCTCCTGGTATATTTAGCCCCCTTTCCCGAATTATGGATCCTTACCCTTTTTTCCGGATCATCCGTATATCCCGTATAAAATGTGCCGTCCGCACATTCGACTATGTAGGTAAAATAGCTCACCCTCAATACCCTGTCAGTTTGCATACAACCACGAATCTACCGTTATCCTGTTCGTAATCGCAGGTTGAAAGCATCAAAAGCCTGTCTCCCCACTGGGCATCCACTCCCGTATCATACATTGAAAGAGCCTTGATATTGTCTACTCCCGTCATGAATTCCAGTTCATCCCGGGGGTCAATGAAATCGTAGTATCTGAAGCCTATGTCCTTATCCTTATAGACCCTGGATTCAAAGGCCGCCATGACCGTATAGGTGCCGTAATCATAAATTGTATTGAAGGTTATGGTGGGATGAGCCCTGGCATATGCCTCGCTTTTATATTCATCGAGGTTTCCGAACATCTTTCCCGATTTCATGTTGTGACCATATATAATATAGTTCACGGTCGGCTTTATCACGTCACATCTGTCGTCCATGAATATGGATCCGTTCCTGTCCTCCTGCTGGTCAAAATTATGATTGAGATAGTATTCGCCGTTTCCCGCAAGGGATTTCATGACCGGATAGTTTATATCCGTTCCGTTTATGGTAAGCCAGCCGATTATATTCTGGTTCTTGGTAAGAAGAGGCTTAAACTCCTCTAAGATCACAGGCTGCCAGTCCACCTCCTCTGCTTCTTCCGGCTGCGGGGTTTCCTCTATGGGTACCACCTGGTGGGAAGAATTCGGAGCCTCCACCCTGCTTGCAAGCTTATCGACATCATCCTGGGTACGCTTCATCTGGTAATAGTACCAGACCGCATATCCAAAGCATGCCACAGCGATCACTATGCATATTATCCTGATAATCCTGTTCTTCATAAAGTCGTCAACAGCCCTGGCCGTTAAGACCAGGGCCGATCCTTCAATCAATCCCGTAAAAGCCAAAGTTATATAGTTGCATCATTTCACAGTAAGAAGATCTGCAACCTCCTTACGTTTGGGTGCCTGAGGCTCCTCTGCCGGATGACCCAGGGCAACAAGAGCCGAAACCGACTGTCCCTCGGGTATATCCAGGATCTCACGAACCTTGTCTTCATCATATATTCCCATGATCACGGTTCCAAGCCCCGCTTCATATGCCGCAAGGCAGAAAGCCTCTGTCTCTATCCCGGCATCAAATGACTGCCAGTGAGTTCCCTTTGAGGTTGAAAAGGATCCGTCCCTTTCATATCCTGCCCTCTTGTCTACGGTGGTGATGACTATGAGAGCGGGTGCTCCGTTTATGATATTCTTATTTCCTTCAAAGCCCATGACTGCATCCGAGGCAACCTTCCCCTTTAAGCCCTCATCAAAAACAGCCACATACCTGATGCTCTGGGAATTTTTCCAGGTGGGAGCAAAACGGGCGGTCTCCACCAGTTTTTCCACATCACTTTGTGATACCTTCTCATCCGTAAACCTTCTTACGCTGCGTCTTCCTTTGATACAATCCAATGCATCCATAAAATACCTCCTTTACTTCACAACAATATTGATTATCTTACCCGGCACATAGATCTCCTTGACCACATTTCCGGTGATCTTTCCCTCAACTGCTTTTCTTCCTGCCTCTATCGCATCCTCTTTAGATGCATCTGCTGCGATATTGACGGTTGCACGGAGCTTCCCGTTTACCTGAACGGCTATCTCGACAGTATCTTCCTTCATCATATCCTCATCATAGGAAGGCCAGCCCTGGGCAAAGACCGAATCAGAATGTCCAAGATCCTTCCAGAGTTCTTCTGCAATGTGAGGGGCAAAGGGAGCAAGCAGCTTAGTATAGGTTTCGGCAGTCTCCCTGTCGATCCCGCCCTTTCTCGACAGTTCGCCAAGCTTGTTATTAAATTCCATGAAGCCCGAAACAACCGTGTTTAACGAGAATGAATCAAGCCTTGTGGTTATGGTATGTACCAGACGGTGCCTGAGCCTGACAAGCTCGTCCGTGGGCTCGATGAAGTTATCCAGATTGTCCTGAACCAGATTCCAGAACTTTGAAAGGAATCTGTACACACCGTCGATCCCTCTGTCGTCCCACTCCGAATCCAGAGCAGGAGGACCTACAAAGAGTTCATAAAGCCTTAAGGAATCACAGCCGTAATCACGGACAAGGTCGTCGGGTGAAATGACATTACCCATGGACTTTGACATCTTGACCCCGTTCTTTCCCGTGACCATTCCCTGGTTGAAAAGCCTTGTAAAGGGCTCGTCAAAGCCCACAACTCCTATGTCATAAAGGAACTTGGTGTAGAACCTGGAATAAAGCAGATGCAGGACTGCATGCTCAACTCCTCCGATATACATATCGACGGGAAGGAATTTATCCGCTTTTTCCCTGTTTACCAGTTCTTTACTGTTCTTATTATCCACGTAGCGGAGGAAATACCATGAGGACCCTGCCCACTGGGGCATTGTGTTTGTCTCACGTTTTGCATCCTTTCCGCATTTGGGACACTTGCAGTTAACCCAGGAATCAATGGCTGCAAGGGGCGATTCTCCCGTTCCCGTGGGCTCGTATTTTTCAACATCCGGCAAAGTCAGGGGAAGCTCTTCTTCAGGCACCGGCACATTACCGCAGTCGGGACAGTGTACAATGGGAATTGGCTCTCCCCAATAGCGCTGTCTTGAGAAGACCCAGTCACGGAGCTTGAAATTCTTCTTTGCCCTTCCGAAGCCCTTTTCTTCTACAATGTGAGGTGCTTCCACCTTAAGCTTTGCAGATTCCATTCCGTTCCACTCGCCGGAATTGATCATTACACCGCTGGCCTCAGTATAGGCCTCGGTCATGTTCTCTATCTCTTTTCCGTCCTTTGCGATGACCTGGATGATCGGTATGTCGAATTTCTTTGCAAATTCAAAGTCTCTGTCATCATGAGCCGGCACGCACATGATGGCTCCCGTACCGTAATCGGAAAGCACGTAGTCCGAAAGCCAGATGGGGATCTTTGCGTTGTTTAAGGGATTGATGGCATAGCTTCCGGTGAACACACCCGTCTTTTCCTTGTTCTGAAGCCGGTCCACATTGGATTTGTTTGCCGAATCCGATATGTATTTTTCAACCGCAGCCCTCGTTTCATCATTGGAAAGTTTTGATGCGAGAGGGTGCTCGGGTGCCAGAACCATGAAGGTTGCCCCAAAGAGAGTATCGGGTCTTGTGGTATAGACAGTTATGGTCTCATCTGATCCGTCGACCTTAAAATCCACCTCTGCGCCATAGGATCTGCCGATCCATTCGGTCTGCATCTTCTTGACCTTTTCCGGCCAGTCAAGTCTGTCCAGGTCATCCAGAAGTCTGTCACCGTATTCTGTTATCTTAAGCATCCACTGCTTAAGATTCTTTTTTGTCACTTCAGTGTGACAGCGTTCGCATTTCCCGTCCACCACCTCTTCATTGGCAAGTCCGGTCTTGCAGGAAGGACACCAGTTTATGGGCATCTCCTTTTCATAGGCGAGGCCTTTTTTAAACATCTGAACAAAGATCCACTGAGTCCATCTGTAAAACTCCGGATCAGTCGTATTAACCTCCATATCCCAGTCATATAAAGCAGCGATCTGGTTGATCTGCCGCTTAATGTTGCTCACGTTTTCGGCTGTGGAGACAGCGGGATGTATCCCGTGCTTTATGGCATAGTTCTCTGCGGGAAGTCCGAAGGCATCCCATCCCATTGGATGTATTAGATAGTATCCGTTCATCAGCTTATAACGGCTCCACACATCGGAGATGACATAGCCTCTCCAGTGTCCCACATGAAGTCCGTTTCCCGAAGGATAGGGAAACATATCCAGGCAGTAGTACTTTGGCTTTTTCCCGTCGTCCTTATTTACGGGATCCTTTTTCCAGTTTTCGGTCCATCTTGCTTCGATTTCCTGATGATTGTAGGGTTTAGACATTTTTTCATCTCCTCTAAAGTTATATTAAGATGTTGAGGTAAAAGGCACTTTCCCCAACCGATTTCACGAATTGCTCCGTTGCTGAAGCGCAGTAACGAAAGTTAAATGCGGTGATAATTTTAAACCTCTTTGATTTCATTGTCAAAACTGTGGATCCGGTCACTGTTCAGACCCTTATATCCGTCGCCTTTCTCATGATCTTATCCAGTTCTGCCTCAGCTTCGCTCAGTCTGTTGGCCGGAATGTGCGAAAAATATCCAACAAGTTCCTCATCAAACTGGGTGCCGGCATCCATCCTAAGGACAGTCAGTGCATCCTCCCTGATCCCGGTAGGCTTATAAGAACCGCCAAGTATGATGGATGAATAGGCATCAGTTATGGCAATGATCCTTGCTTCAAGAGGTATCTGATCTCCCTTAAGGCTGTAGTACCCCTTTCCGTCTATCCTTTCATGGTGATATTTTACCCATTTTGCTACATTTTCAAGACCTTTTATCCCGGAAAGCATCATCTCACTCCTGTCAGTGTGACTCCTGACTAAGAGCATCTCTTTCTTCTCAAGCTTACCCGGTTTTTTCAGGATCTCCTCCGGAACAGCAAGCTTTCCGATATCATGGAGCAGCGCCCCGTATTTTAATTCCTCATCGTTTATCTTAAGCTTGAGATTTATTGGCAGATAGTCATAGAAACAGGAAGTGAGAAGATATACATGGATCCCGCCTGCTGCCAGCTCCGGCCGTTCAGCCTGAAGAAGGCCGAAAAGAGACCTGACTATCTCAAATGTCCTCTTTTTATATCCGGCCATCCTCCGGATCGTAAAAACCTGGAAGATGATCAAAAGGATTATTATGATGACTAAAACGATCATTAATGCTGACATATCCCTGCTCCTTATTTTTCTGTGACCGGTAGCTGTTCAGAACCCTTCGGTTTTAAGAACTGTTCCGAATTGCTGCCAATAATCTTTATTAATTAATTTGAAAAGACCATCTGGTGTTTTCCTGCTTCCTTTGCCTGATAAAGTGCCCTGTCTGCATTCATATAGGCCTCATCAATATCGTGATCATCCTCTGCGATCTCATATATCCCCACAGACGAACGGATCCCGTCAAGCTCCCCGGACTTAATTCCGACCAGTGTGTCAAGTATGCCCTGCACCTCGTCTCTGACTACGTTTCTGTTGGTCCTGTTCCTTAAAAGGACAATATATTCATCCCCTCCGAGCCTGCCTGCAAGCGAAAGCTCGTCCTTTAATACCCTGTCCTGAAAGCTCCATTTGTCTCCAAAATCTATATTAAAACCCTTTAAGAGAGTCCGGCCCATGATCTGTATCGCCTTGTCCCCCATCTGATGTCCCAGCCTGTCGTTGATCTGTTTGAAGCCGTCGAGATCAAAGAGGCACAGAACCATATAATCCTCATGAGGTGCCTTAAGGATCTCTCCTGCCATGGAGAAAAACCTTCCCCTGTTCAAAAGAGATGTCAGAGTGTCAAAGCTGCTCCTGATCTCCAGACTTCTCTGGATCTCAATATTTTCATAGAACATGACATATCGGGATATCCTCATGTGCTGAAAGGCATAGTGAAGTGCCAGGGCGAGGATCATGGCCACGGACACATTGAATATATCCACATAAAAGATCGACATGGGCTTAAAAACATATGAGCTGTAAAAAAAAGCCCCGCAGCAGACGATTATCACCCCTGCGGCACATAAAAAAGTCTGGACATATGACAGGGCAAGAACCACCAGCATTACAGGGAAGGCAACGGCAGCCATATAAGGCTGAATGACCGACATGTAGATTCCGTAAACGGTAATCACGAGAACATTTGCCGAAACCACGATAACCTCTTCTGTCAGCGGCTTTTTCTTCCTGAAGAGCATCCAGAGCTCCCAGACAAGGGTAAAGGCAAAAAAGACCGTATATACCCATGCATCACCTGTCATAACCGAAAACAGCCTGTTAAAAGACATCCCAAACATGACCAGACTCATGACCAGAAGCCAGATGTTCAGGATATGAGCATGTTTCCTGTTGGAATCCAGGATAAGATCCCTGCATCTGATATATGTATCCCTGCTGTAGCCGTAGTAAATCAGGCTCTCAAAATTCATTAAGCAGATCCTCCAATCTTTCCTGGGCTGCCATGAGCCCCTCATCCACTGATTTCTGCCCGTTTATCATGTAATCCATCTCCTGCCCCAGGATACCGTAGAATTCAGGCCACTCCACCATGATCGGTCTGTATATGCCGTTTTCAAGCGCGTTGCAGACCTCCCTGTACTGGGGATAGTCCTTAAGCACCTCTTCATCCTTAAGGGAAGAATATCTGCAGGGAACCCCTCCGGAGGGGATGGTGGATCTTTGAACTTCCCTGTCCATAAGGTGTTCCAAAAGCTTTACCGCAAGCTCCTTGTTTGTTGAATTGTTTGGGATCCCCAGCGCCCAGATACCGTACACATTGGCATTGTAGGCTCTGCTTTCCATATTTTCCTTGCCGGCTATGGCACAGTAATCAGCTGCGGATTTCTTTGCGGGAGTGTACCATCCCGGCCATCCTATGGCCATTGTGGCGGCATTGTTTGCAATGGCCATGACCAGCTTATCCCTGGTCTCTGCCTTTCCCGTATTTATGAGCTCAATGTAAAAATTCATGGCTCTCTTAAATTCCGGTGTGTCAACGGTGGGCTTATTTTCCTCATCAACCAGCCAGCCTCCGAAGGAAAGAAGAACTGGCAGAAAGTCCACAACGTAATTATTGTTAGAATCTCCCCTGTACATAAAGCCCAGATTCCCGATGCTTTCGGAGCTTTTGCATATGGTCAGGATGTCCTCCATGGAAACCAGATCCGAGGGTTCATAGCCTGCCATCTTCAGGAGGAATCTGTTATATAGAAGAACCGTCACATTTCCGTAATAGGGAGTCAGATAGGTCTTTCCCTCGTGATAGCAGATCTGCGTCGTAGCCGGAATGATATCGTCATCGAGCTCATATCCAAGCCCGCCTAAGTCAGCCAGCACCTTCCTGTCCGTATATTCGGCCATCCACGACCCGTCAACCATGCAAAGGTCATAGGATCCCTCCGTGTTATCGGAATCGTTGGTCACAAGTGAGTGGAGATCGTCCTCGGAAAGTTCCAGAACATTGCATCGGACTGCATTTTCTTCTTCAAAGGCAGGGAGGCACTCCCTTATGACATCTGAATAGATCCCGGATCTTAAGGCAAGCGTAAGTTCCGGAAGCCCGTCATTCGGATCTTCACTCTTCCTGTCTGCGCAGCCTGAAAAAACACATCCGCAGGCAAGGACCAGTGACAAAACGATACATAGGATTTTTTTCATTGTAAAGAATTCCCTGAAACCAGCCATATCAGTTCATTTTACCAGATTTCCGCCCTCATTTCCATAATAGAGTCCCTGTCGTTACTGTTTTACTGTTCAGTCCCGGGCCACGAGCGACTAAGCCTGCCGACGGAGTCGAGTGGCTCGGGCAAATACACGGATTTAGCAGGTTCCATCACCTTCTGATCCTGTAGATCTCGTGTGAGTTTGTCTGTTTTTTTAACTCATAATTGGTAAATACATAGTCCCTTATGTCCTCGTCATCAAAATCCTCCATCTTTTCTGAGATTATCCATTTTGGCTTTTTTACCTCAAGATAAGCCAGCACATTCTGCTTAATGACCGGATCGAGGTGCAGGAAATAGGGGAGGTTTACCGGGTACCTGTTTGCGGGAAAGGCCCTGTTGATCTCATAGATTATCATTCCGGATTCAAGGTTATAAACCTCGTCTCTTTCGTAAAAGGGAATATAATCCCAGGTGTCGATGCAACCCTCGTAATAGGAATCCCCCGGATACTTCAGATACATCAGGTTCTCGGAAAGCTTGTCAGACACGGGCAAGGCATACATAAAAAGGATCATGCAGACAAGGGTCTGAACACATAAAAGCCTGTAAAGACATCCTGCACGGATCTTTATCCTCTTTCTGTCATCCCCCTCCTCATACTTTTCAGTCTCCTCATCACATCCTCCTTCGGACAGAAGATCCATGTAGCTTATCCCTTCTATCAGCAGCAGGACAAATACGGGTATCTCCGTAATGAAGTAATAGGTATAGGGGGTTCCCAGATGAAGAGCCAGATAGGTGATGACTGAAAGGATCATAAGGAAGATCCTCCTGTATGAACACAGGGGATCCTTTCTTTTTATGATCAGTCCCGTGATCAGTCCGGCATAGCATATGCTTAAGTTTCTTTCCCATTCGATCGAAAAGGTCTCATAATAGTCCGTGGAACGCTTAAAGGCAAATTCAAAGGCACAGTAGATAAAGTCCTTAAAGGCTCCGTTAAAGATAAAATAAAGGCACACCGGAAGGGCTATGGCGACCACACCGAAAAGGAACATAAGAGCCAGTCCCGGGATAAGCACAGCCTTTTTTTCCCTGATCAGAAGAAGGCAGACAGTAAGCGCCGCCGCAATTACCGGTGCCGATACCGTGATCTTTGACAGAGCCATGACCCCAAAGGAAAGGCCGAAGAAAAAGGCAAAGGACGGAGCATTTTCAGTATTCCCCTCCTCCATAAAACCTTTTATGAAAAGCAGGAGGATGTAAATGCAGGCATAGTTAAATGCCATCAGGTATTCTTCACAGGTATTGCCTCCCCAGAGCAGGAATACATAGACAAAATAGTAAAGGATCAAAACGAGGGCGGATTTTTTCCGGCTCAAAAAAAGCCTGCACGATCTGTATATGAAAAAAGATGAAAAGGCAGATGCAATGCACTCGATCAGAAATATCCCGTTCCTGCCCTTTATCACAGCCTGACCGATGGCCTCAATAAAGAAAAAGACCGGTCCCTTAAGGTCGAAATAGTCTCTGTAGGGAACAAAACCTTCGGTGATGGCTCTTCCCATCATTGAATACCAGGCGCTGTCATAGCCGTACATCTCGGGAAACAGCGGGCTGGTCCAGCTTGCCGACACAAGCACGAATATGCAGCCGCTTATCATAACGGCTGCATATTCCAGGATACTGATCATTTCTGAAGGTTTAAGTTTAATCTTCTTCACTGATATCTACAAGCTTATCCTTCCTGGCCTCGATCTCCTTCTGCTGAACATCAAAGGGAGCCTGCTCATATCTGTTGAACTCATATGCATACTCTCCCGTTCCTCCGGTCATTGAACGAAGATCGGTGTTATAGCCGAAAAGGTTGGATTCGGGGATCTCGGCTTCGATAGTCTGCTTTCCGTTTCCTGTGGGATTCATTCCCATAACCCTTGCGCGGCGCTTGTTAAGATCACCCATAACATCGCCGGTGTAGGCATCGGGAACAGTGACCTTCAGGGTTTCGATGGGCTCTAAAAGCACCGGCGTAGCCTTAAGGAAACCATCCTTAAAAGCCATCCTGGTTGCCATCTTAAAGCTCTGCTCCGAAGAATCCACCGGATGGTAGGAGCCGTCATAGAGGGTGGCCTTTACACCCACAACGGGATAGGCTGCAAGCGGTCCTCTGATGACCGAATCGGCAAGTCCCTTCTCCACAGCGGGGAAGAAGTTCTTTGGAACTGCTCCTCCCACAACCTCTTCGGTAAATTCAAAGGCTTTGTTAAGATCACCCGATGCGGAAAATCTCATCTTAACGTGACCGTACTGACCATGACCGCCTGTCTGCTTCTTGTATTTTCCTTCAACATCACTGTTGCCGACAATGGTTTCGCGATAAGCCACCTTGGGCTCGGAAAGAGTGATCTCTACCTTATAGTCATTTAAGAGCCTGCTCTTAACGATCTCAAGATGCTGGTCACCCATTCCGACAAGCAGCGTCTGCCTGTTCTCACTGTCGTTAATGTTCTTTAAGGTCAGATCCTCGGCGGTCATCTTGGAAAGTGCCTGGGAGATCTTGTCAATGTCCGCCTTGTTCACAGGCCTGTATCTCATGGCCGTGTAGGGTGTGGGGATCTGAAGCATGGGATAATGGATGGTGGTCTGTTTGGTTGAAAGAGTGTCACCCGTGCGGGTTTTTTCAAGCTTTGAAAGGGCTCCTATGTCTCCGGCATGGAGTTCGGGAACCTCCGTAGTCTTTGATCCGCACATTGTGTAGAGCTTGGAAACCTTGACCTCCGCATCCTGAGCGTCATTATAGAGCACATCTCCTGCCTTTATGACGCCGGAGGCAACCTTGATGAGCGAATATTTTCCAATGAAGGGATCAATTATGGTCTTGAATACAAAAGCACTCTTTGCCTTCGAGAAATCATAATCGGCCTCAAAGACCTCACTGGTCTTTGTGTTGATCCCGGCAAATTTCCTGCCCTGAGGAGAAGGAAGATATTTAACTATATCATCAAGAAGGGTATATATTCCCTTCTCCTGGGTGTTGGATCCCACAGAGATCGGAACTATGGTCCCGTCACACACAGATATCTTAAGTGCTGCCCTGATCTCGGCATCGGAGAAGGTGTCCCCGTTAAAATACCTGTCCATGAACTCATCCGAGGTCTCTGCAACGGCTTCCATGAGTGAATCCCTGTAAAGTTCCAGATTATCCTTTGAATAGTCAGGGATCTGAGCCTCAACAGCCTCTCCCTTGTCATTCCACCTGTAGCCCTTCTCAGCAACAACGTTCACATAGCCCACGAATTTCTCATCCTCCCTGATGGGAAAATGGAAGGGTGCGATCTTCTTTCCGTAAAGGTTCGTAAGCTCCTCCAAAACGTTCTTGAAGGAAGCATTATCTATATCCATGTTGGATACATAGAAGCATCTGGGGATATTGTATTTTTCACAAAGCTCCCAGGCCTTCTTTGTTCCGGGCTCAACTCCCGATTTTCCGTTGATCACGATTATTGCTGAAGCCGCTGCGCTAAGAGCTTCCTCCACCTCCCCGACAAAATCAAAATATCCGGGAGTATCCAGAATATTTATCTTGCAGTCATCCCACTCAATGGGAATAACGGACGTGCTAATCGAAAACTTACGTTTCTGCTCTTCCTTGTTGTAGTCGCTGATGGTGTTGCCGTCATCGACTTTTCCCATCCTTGTGGTAAGGTGGGCAACCTTTGCCATGGCCTCCGCAAGAGATGTCTTTCCGGCTCCGCCATGTCCCAAAATCGCAACGTTTCTGATCTTGTCTGTTGTGTATACCTTCATACCGCCCTCCAATAAAAATATTTGTTTGCCGGTGATAAAACACCTGCATAAACCTGGGTTCAATTTTACTAAAAATAAGCAGATTTTACAAGAAATAGTTGGATTAAAAATAGTTATTGTACAAAATGACCATAGAGGTGTAAGATATTTCTGTAAGATTAAAGGACACGGAGGTTATTGATAATGGCAGTTAATGAAAGACGCAAGGAAAGAAGAAACGATCTGAGCATCAGGATCAAGATAAACAGGCTGGATAAATCCAGCAACGAGCAGATCCTTGTTGATGTGCTGGATGTTTCCAAGGCGGGAATCGGTTTTATCAGCGACGCCGAGCTTGAAAGCGGGGCGATCTACGAGGCAGACATCACGATCTGGACGGGAGACACCATCCATGCCTTCATAGAGATAGTCCGGGTCAGCGCCCAGGAAGGCGGCGGGATCTACGGCGGGATCTTCGTGGGAATGCCCGAATCCGACTGGGCAAGGATCAGGGTATACGAGACCTATCAGGATTACGCCGAATAAACTGCCTGTAAGGTCACAGTGCCGCCGGAGGACTTTCACATCTGAAGCTTTTTCATATCTTCATAAAATCCGGGATAGGATATGTTCACACATCCCGGATTTTTTAGTGTCACCTCTCCCCCGGCGATCAGAGATGCCACGGTAAAGCTCATGGCTATCCTGTGGTCCTTTTCGTCTTCTATCACCGCACCGTGAAGCTCGCTTTGTCCCTTTATCACAAAGCCGTCCCCGGTTCCTTCGATGTCCGCTCCCATGGCTTTAAGGCCTTCTGTCATAAGCTTTATCCTGTCAGATTCCTTAACCCTCATTTCTTCCGCATCCCTGATAATGGTGGTGCCCTCTGCCTGAGTTGCAACAACCGCTATCAGCGGAAGCTCGTCTATGAGGGTCGGGATCAGTGGATCTTCTATGGTGACAGATGTCAGATGCGAATATCTCACATGAATATCCGCCATTTTTTCACCTGCCTCTGTCCTTTCGTTAAGGATCTCAAGGTCTGCTCCCATCGCCTTAAAAACTCTGATGATCCCATCCCTTGTGGGATTTATGCCCACATCTTTTATCAGTATGTCGGAACCCGGCACGATAAGACCGGCTCCCATAAAATATGCTGCGGAGGAAATATCCGCGGGCACGGTCAGTTCCATCCCCTTAAGCTCTCTTCCGGGTCTTAACCTTATGGTTTCCCCCACGGTTTCGATGTCAGCGCCGAAACCCTTAAGCATGAGCTCTGTATGGTTTCTTGAAGGGATCTTCTCCTTTACCGAAGTCTCCCCCTCTGCCAGAAGTCCAGCAAGGAGTATGGCGGACTTAACCTGGGCCGAAGCCACCGGCATCTCATAGTCTGTGCCCTTCAGGGCTTTTCCCCTGATCTTAAGGGGGGCACAGCCGTTATCATATATTGATGAGATATCGGCTCCCATAAGGGCAAGAGGCTCCATGACCCTTTTCATGGGTCTTTTTCTTATGGAGGAGTCTCCGTCAAGCACACATTCAAAGTCCTGACCTGCAAGGATCCCGGATATCAGTCTGGTGGTAGTCCCGGAATTTCCCGTATTTAATACGGAATCCGGTTTTTTAAGCCCCCTTAAGCCTGCCCCTTTTATCCTTAAGGTCTCTCCGGAAAGCTCAATTTCCACTCCCATGGCCTTAAAGCATTCTATGGTCGACATGCAGTCTGCACTTTTTAGAAAGCCGCTTACGGTGGTAATGCCTTCCGCAATGCTTCCAAGCATCACGCTGCGGTGGGATATGGACTTGTCCCCCGGTACCCTTATTTCTCCCCTGAGAGCTACTTTCTGATCTTTCATCTCAATCTACCCTATTATGGAATCCCTGTAGCTTTTTGCCTCATGAAAAAGGGCATGCAGCTGCTCACCGTCACCTTTTGCTATGAGGTCTCTGACATTTTTCAGCTCATCTATGTATTTATCCATCAGCACCCTTATGTTCTCACCGTTTGAAAGACAGATCTGTTCCCACATGGTGGGATCTGACGATGCAACTCTTGTTATATCCTTAAATCCCCCTGCGGCCGAAAACCTCATATGCTCTTCGGGTGTATCCTCATCCTTCACCAGCTTTACCAGGGTATAGGCTGCCATGTGGGGGACGTGAGAGATCCCGGCAACAATAAAATCATGCTTCCTGTAGTCAACAGTGACGGGTTTTGAACCGAAACCTTCGATGAGATCAGTAAGCTTTTTTACGTATTCTTCATCCACACCCGGTGAAGGAGTCACATAGTAATAAGCTCCCTCAAGAAGCTTCTCCGAGGCATTGTCGTATCTTACCTTTTCCTTTCCCGCCATGGGGTGACCGCCTATAAAGTTTGCACCGGGGAGCAGTTTTTCGACGGCTTCATGGATTTCCGACTTGACAGAGCCCACATCCGTTATAATGGTTTCCTTTCCGGCATAAGGCTTTAGTTTTTCAAGAAAAATAATATTAGTATGCACAGGTGTGCATAAAAAGATAAAGTCACAGCCTTCAAAGGCATCTGTCACTTCAAGGACACCCAAATCTATCGTTCCCTCGTCCTTTGCAGCCTTAAGACTGTCCTCAGACCGGTTCAGGGCTACGATAAAGCTGTCAGGCTGCGTCCTTCTTATGGCTTTTGCTATGGAGCCCCCAATGAGCCCCAGACCTATTATCCCTGTTTTCATTAAATCTCCTCTTTAACTTACTGCCTGTGTCATGAGCAGAACCCCAAAAAACGGATAGTTCTTCTTCAGATTATAAGCATTGCATCTCCGAAGGAAAAGAATCTGTACTTTTCCCCGATAGCCGCCCTGTAGGCATTTAATATGTTTTCTCTTCCCGCAAGTGCCGAAACCAGCATCAAAAGTGTGCTCTCCGGAAGATGAAAATTGGTTATGAGCCCGTCTGTAAGCTTAAATTCATATCCCGGATAAATGAAGATATCCGTATCCATCTCGCAGGAAGACAGATCAGATCCTGCCTTTGCAGCAGATTCTATAGTCCTGCAGCTTGTGGTTCCGACACAGATCACCCTTTTTCCCGCCCTTTTCGTTTCATTGATGAGCCCGGCTGCTTCTTCCGAAATCCTGCAGAATTCGGTATGCATGTGGTGCTCAAGAATGTTTTCGGCTTTCACGGGTCTGAAGGTTCCAAGCCCCACATGAAGAGTCACAAAGGCCTGTCTGATGCCTTTTTTTGACAGATCATCAAGGAGTTCCTTTGTAAAATGCAGACCCGCCGTGGGAGCGGCAGCCGATCCGTCATATCTGGCATAGACGGTCTGGTACCTGTCCTTTTCCTTAAGCTTATGAGTGATGTAAGGAGGAAGGGGCATAAGTCCCAGCCTGTCTAAGAGTTCCTCCCAGATACCATCATAGAAAAACTTTACAAGACGGTTCCCGTCCTGTAAAACCTCTGTGATCACGGCCTTTAAGAGTCCCTCTCCAAAGGAGACCGTGACTCCCTCCTTAAGCTTCTTCCCGGGCTTTACTATGGCTTCCCATATATCATTTCCCCTGTTTTTCAAAAGAAGGATCTCCACTGCCGCGCCGGTATCCTCCTTAACTCCCAGAAGCCTTGCAGGAATGACCTTTGTGTCATTTAAGACAAGGCAGTCACCCTCCTGAAGAAATTCTCCTATTTCATAAAAGAACCGGTGTGAAAATTTACCGGTTCTTTTATCGAGTACCATCAGTCTTGAGTTGTCCCTCTTCAAGAGGGGATCCTGAGCGATGAGCTCCGGGGGGAGATCATAGTAATAATCGCTCTTTAACAGTTTTTTTTCCGTCATGATCTGAGCTCTATCTTCATGGATGAAAGGCCGTTCAGGATCTTCTTAAGAGCGGCATTGACTTCCTCATCCGAAAGCGTCTTTTCCCTGTTCCTGAAGACCACGGTATATGCCATGGACTTAAAGCCCTCTTCTATCTGACTGCCTTCATAGATATCAAAAAGCCTTACCTCCTCCAGGATCTTTCCCCCTCTCTGGATGATCATATCCTCTATTGCACCCGCCTCAACCTCTTTAGGTACCAGCATGGACAGATCCCTGGAAACGGAGGGGAATTTGGCGATGCCCGAAAAATGCCGCTCAAAGGTAGCTCTTTCCACGACAGAAGGCATATCCAGCACTGCCAGATATACAACTGCCTTTGCCATATCATAGGCCTTGCAGGTTAAAGGATGAACCTGACCCATATACCCTATGACGCTGCCGTCATAGATAAGTTCGGCCTGTCTTCCGGGATGAAGATAGGGTCTTCCCTCCCTCTTTTCATAGTGGAGCCTCTTTTTCATTCCCGCTTTAAGCAGGAATTCCTCTACAAGTCCCTTCAGGGAATAGAAATCCCCTTCTCCGTAGAACCCTAAAGTCAACTGCATCCTCTCATCCGGAAGTTCCGTCAGGGGAAGGCTTTCGGGAATATAGATATTACCCAGCTCATAGAGCTTCACATCCTTATTCTTCCTGTTGAAGTTTGAGGAAAGTGAAGTCAGTATCCCGTTCAGGGGCAGTGTCCTCATTATGGAAAAATCAACCCCCAGGGGATTTGAAATGGTTATGGCCTTTCTTTCCGGCGCATCACCGGGAAGCATAAGCCTGTCAAAAACAGCCGGGCTTTCAAAGGAATAGCAATAGCCCTGGGAAAAGCCGTAGCTTTCGGCAACGTCCTTAGCCAGGTTTTCCACTCTGATCTTAAAGGGCAGGGCTCCTATGGAATCGGAGGTTCCCGGAAGCGTCACGGGGATCCTGTCATAGCCGTAGAAACGGGCTACTTCCTCCGCAATATCCGCAAAGCCCAGAAGATCCTGTCTGAAGGTGGGACAGATCAGCATATTTGACTCCCTGTCTAAGCTTACCTCTACCCTTTTAAGATACCCGATCATATCCTCTGCGGGTATATCTGTTCCCAGAAATCTGTTTATCCTCTCAGGCTCAAATTCTATCCTTTTTTCCTCTCTGAGACTGTCGTGGACATCAACCCTTCCGCCGACAACCTGGCCGCAGCCAAGCTCCTCGACAAGCGAACATGCCCTTTCCATCGCAAGATATGCATTGTTTTCATCGAGTCCCTTTTCAAAGATCCCGGAGGCATCCGTTCTGAGACCGATCTTCCTTGCAGACTTCCTGATGTTGGTCCCGTTAAAGGTAGCCGCCTCAAAGAGAACTGTCCTGACATCATCGGTGATCATGGAATTCTCTCCTCCCATGATACCGGCAAGTCCGACAGCCTTTTCGCCATCGCAGATAAGGAGAGTGTCCTTATCCAGAGTCCTTTCAACGCCGTCAAGGGTTGTAAACTTCTGACCCTCTTTGGCCCTCTTAACAACTATCTTCTTTCCTGCAATGGTATCATAGTCATAGGCATGCATGGGCTGCCCGTATTCAAGCATCACATAGTTCGTGATATCCACAAGATTGTTTATGGGTCTGATACCGCTGGCCCTGAGCCTCCTTTTCATCCATTCGGGAGACTGTCCGATTTTTATGTTCTTAACCACTCTTGCAACAAATCTTGTACACAGATCCTTATCCAGGATCTGAACGTCAATAAAATCCTCCGCCTTTTCGGAGTTTCCGGTTTCCTTTACCTCGGGATAAACAAAGGGCTTGTCAAAGGTAGCCGCAGCCTCCCGGGCAATACCCAGAACGCTGTAGCAATCCACCCTGTTTGAAGTGATCTCATATTCAAAGACCGTATCCCTGAGCCCAAGGAGCTCAATAGCATCCTCCCCAACCTTTGAATCGGGAGGAAGGATATATATGCCGAATTCCGGAGCATCCGGATAGATGTCCCTTGAAGACCCCAGCTCCTCTATGGAGCACATCATTCCGTTGGACTCTATCCCCCTTAATTTACCGGCTTTGATCTTAACTCCCTTTTCCGGAAGTCCTCCGTCGTGGTCTCCGGCTACGGTTCCTCCGCTCTTTACAATGGGAACAAGATCCCCCTCACTTACATTGGGAGCTCCTGTGACTATCTGGATCGTCTCATCTCCTATATCCACCTGACAGACGATAAGCTTATCGGCATCTGGATGCTTTTCGATCTTCAAAATCTTTCCGACAACGATATCCTCAAGATTTTTATCCAGTTTCCTGAAGCCCTCAACCTTAGTGCCGCTCAGGGTCATGGCATCCATGAATTCCCTGTCCGTGCACGAAAGCTCCGGTACAAATGCTTTTATCCATGATAACGGTGTATCCATCTTTAACCTCCTGTATAAGCCATAGTTTATATCTGACTGAATGCTGACGCCTGTCCTTTTTCCGGTGTTGCGAAAACCTGCACGACGGTAAAACAGGCTCCTTAGTCAGCCGCAGTCCGGTAATGATTCAGAACTGTTTTAAAAATCTTATGTCGTTTTCATATAAAAGACGCATGTCGTCGATCTCATACTTAAGCAGGGCTATCCTCTCAAGTCCGATCCCGAAGGCAAAGCCCGTATATTCCTTTGGATCGATCCCGCTCATTTCAAGGACATGGGGATGAACCATTCCGCAGCCTAAGATCTCGATCCAGCCTTCTCCCTTGCAGAATCTGCAGCCCTTTCCTCCGCATTTGAAACAGCTGACATCCATTTCCGCCGAGGGTTCGGTAAAGGGAAAGTGATGAGGTCTGAACTTGACCCTGGTATCCGCACCGAAAAGCTCTCTTGCAAACACCTCAAGGGTCCCCTTAAGATCCGAAAAAGAGATCCCCCTGTCAATGACAAGACCTTCGATCTGGTGGAAGGAGGGGGAATGAGTGGCATCCACCTCATCTGACCTGAACACCCTTCCGGGACTGATCATCTTTATGGGAAGTCTTCCCTTTTCCATTTCATGAACCTGGGTTCCGGAGGTCTGTGTCCTTAAGAGGATGTCCCCGTTTATGTAGAAGGTGTCCTGCTCATCCTTTGCGGGATGCCCCTCAGGTATATTCAGGGCTTCAAAGTTGTAATAATCCCTTTCCACCTCGGGTCCTTCAACTACCTCATAGCCCAGACCCATAAAGATCCTTTCAAGTTCCTCAAGGGCAATGGTGTTGGGATGCCTGTGACCAAGCTCCCTCTTTTTTGCAGGGAGGGTGACATCTATGGTCTCTGACTTAAGTCTTTCGTTAAGAGCAGCAGCCTCCAGTCTTCTTTTTGCCTCCTCCAGGGAACGTTCTATGGCATCCCTGGTCTCGTTTACAAAGGCTCCGATCCTGGGCCGGTCCTCGGCTGCAATGTCCTTCATGCCCTTAAGCACTGCCGTCAGTTCACCCTTTTTTCCAAGGATGTTTACCCTCACCTCATTTAAGGCATCCAGCTGTCCCGCCTCTTCTATCTGCTTTAAGGCCTTGTTTTTTATAAACTCCAGATTTTCTTTAATCATCTCACTCCTCCTGCTATCTATGAGCCTGCCTGCATCCTTCTTTGCAGACCAAATCATAATATACCGTTAAGTCTACATATTTGCCCGCAGGTTCCCGCCCCGCTGCGGTCGGTGCCGGACAGACGTCCACCGGATGTTTGGCACCACCCGACTCCATCAGCACACTGATGTGGCTCGTGACCCGAAACCGAACAGTAACAATCATACCACATTTGAAACCATACAAAAAGCATTTTTTTACACAGCAAAACAGAACCGGTGAAACCACCGGTCCTGTCACAGATTCTTCTAAGCGGTACAGACCAATCCGAACCTTATATTCAGAAAGGAAGAGGCCATGCTGAAGGATTTAATGCAAGGAACACTGCCTTTGCCTGAAGTGCTGCATTAAGAGCTGCGGTAGCCTGTGCGATCGCTGCGCTTCCTGCGTTAACAGCTGCGGCATACTTTACTGCACATGCAGCCTTAACATTTTCAAAAGCTACGTGAGCTGCCATTGCTGAATTTGCTGCTGAAGCATATGCTGCCTGCTTTGCTGCCTCATCCAGATGAGCCGAAGCAGCTTCCTTTGCCTTTGCGTTTGCTATGCCTGCTGTCCAGTCGCAAAGTTCCTTCTGCTTTCCGATGATGATCCCGTTCACCTTGGCAAGATCTGCTCTCCTGAAGGCTGCAAGTGAAACGGCCGAGTCATAGTTGATCTTTGCAACATTGCAGTCAGATGCTGCCTTGCCGAAAGCATAATTAGCCTTGTCAGCCTTGATCATGGCATTAGCTGCGGCATCAGCTGCCTTAAGACCCTGAGCGTAGCAGCTGTTGAGCTTAGCTCTCTGCGCATCGCAGGCAGCCTTGTCAGCTGCAACCGTGCCATTATAGATGTTTCCGATGACCTTCATGCCGTCATCATATGCCTTTTTAGCAGCTGCTGCCTCAGCATGAGCTGCATCGTGGAAGGCAACTGACTGAGCTGCTGCAGCATCAGCAGCTGCTGTGGCAACTGCCATCTCATCAGCCTTCTTCATAAGTTCAACTGCTGTAGCGGTCTGCTGATGTACCCTGGCATCGATCTCACCGCCCTTGCCGAGATACTTTTCAAGACGTGCCCTTGTTGAAGCAAGTGCGGCAGCCTGAGCCTTTCCGGCATTTGTATAGATAACAGAGATATTTCTGGTGCAGGCTGCATTGCTCTTTGCGGTCTCTGCTGCATAGTAAGCTGCAATATCCTTCTGTTCAGCAGAAAGCCTTGCATTGATGGCTGCTACAGTAGCATCCTTCTGTGCATAGGCAGCGGCAACCTCGTTCTTCTCCGAAGCCTTGATGGCATTCTGAAGAACCTTCTCCTCATTTTCAATGGCAGCCCTGTTTGCATTGTAGTTTGCCATTAAAGCAGCAAGCTCAGCATCTGCATTAGCCTTAAATGCAGCTGCTTCAGCAGCCTTTGCGGCAGCCTTCTGCAAAAGAGCATCTTTCTGAGAAATCTCGGCAGCATTTCTGGCTTCCACCTTTGCTGTCTCAGCAGCGCAGCCTGCGATCTTGTTTGCAAGAGCTCCCTGCTGGGCGGCAGCCTGTCCTGCTGCAACGGCAGCGGCATCGGTCTTTGCCTTGCAAAGATCGGCAGCATTTGCTGCTGCAATACGTGCCTGCTCTGCATTTGCCGTAGCATTGATCGCATTCATTGCGGCACCCTGAATCTCATTTGAGTTGCTGACAACAGTGTTGTAGGTGTTGACAGCTGTTGCAACCATTGCTCCGTTAAGAGCGTTCTGTGCTGCCCTGGCATCATCCACCGGATTTGCCAGTACAGGAATTGCAACCATAACTGAAAGCGCTGCTGCTCCGATTAAACTCATGAAACCTTTTTTCTTCATAATTTGTTTCTCTCCTTCTTATAAAATAATAATGTACCGCTCAGAACCAAAGTGACCGTAAAATAAACATAATATCTTCCGGTCACTTTGATCCTGAACAGCCGTTCAGGGTCTTAACCACCCACAAGTGTGATTATATTAAACATTATGTGAATATAACAAGATTACATAAAACAGCAATTTCCCTTGTTATGTAATCAGGTCTGTCCTGAAAAAATAAAAAAACGCACGATATTGTTTTATCAAAAAAAATAACTACAATATCGTGCATATTTTCAGTTCCCTTTTATGTCGATCAAGATTTACATAAATCAAAAAAATTTTTTTCAGATTTTTTTTGCAAATCTCATGAACGCCTCTATTCCCTCATCTGTCTGCTTATATACACCTGCATCCTCAAGAACCTGCATAAAAACAAGTCCTATCTCCTCCCTGAGGATGTCGTCAATATGATCCCCGTCAAAACTGTCATATTTGGGTCTGAATTCCTCAACCCATTCAGCATGCTTTCTGATCTCTTCGTTTTGCGACACATCCTTTCCCTCAAGAAGATACTCCCTTAAAAGAGCCATTTCTTTTTTCAGGCGGCTGGGAAGGATTGCAAGACCCATGACTTCGATGAGACCTATATTTTCCTTTTTTATGTGGTGCAGCCTGTCATGGGGATGATAAAGTCCCAGAGGGCATTCCTTAGTGGTTATGTTGTTCCTCAGAGTCAGGTCAAATTCATAGACCCCCTCCTTCATCCTTGCGATGGGAGTGATGGTATTATGCTTTTCCCCGTCTGTTTCGGCAAAGATAAAGGCATCTTCATCGGTGTAGGATCTCCATTTTTCAAGAATGATATCCGCAAGCTCCGTCAGTTTTTTTCTGTCAGAAGACCTGAGCCTGATGACAGACAGAGGCCATTTTATGATCCCCGCTTCCACATCCTCAAAGCCCGAAACCTCGAACTTCTTAAGATAGCCGGCTCTTGCCATGGGAAAAACATAGTTTCCCCCCTGAAAATGGTCGTGACTTAAGATAGAGCCGCCGACTATTGGAAGATCCGCATTGCTTCCAACTGTATAGTGGGGAAACATGTCTATGAAATCAAAGAGCTTTTCAAAGCAGCTCCTGTCTATCTTCATGGGAACATGATCCTTATTGAAGACTATGCAGTGTTCATTGTAGTAAACATAGGGCGAATACTGGAAAAAGAAATCCTGGCCGTCAAGCCTTATGGGTATTATCCTGTGGTTTTCCCTTGCCGGATGGTTCATCCTTCCCCTGTAGCCTTCATTTTCGGCACAGAGCTGGCATTTCGGATAGTCCGACTGGGGTGCGTTCTTTGCGGCGGCGATGGCCTTCGGATCCTTTTCCGGTTTGCTTAGGTTTATGGTGATGTCAAGTCTTCCGTATTTCGTATCCGTTGTCCATTTAAGATCCTTTTTTATCCTGTATTCCCTGATGTAGTCCGTGGCCTTTGAAAAATCATAATACCAGTCGGTAGCCTCCTTTGAGCTTTTTTTAAGAAGCTCCGAGAATTTTGAACGGACAAAGGAGGGTCTCGGAACAATACAGTTCATGAGCTTTGTATCGAAAAGATCCTTTGCTGTCCGGTTATCCTCCGTGATATTCCTTAAAACCGCATCATCCGTCAGAACCTTAAGGATATCCTCAAGGTTTTCCATGTTTTCTCCATCATCTTCCTCATAGGAATCCATGTCCATCACATCCAGCAGCAGATTGGTGGAATAGATCCTCTCACTTTCATCTATCAGCCCCCTTTTTATCCCGTATTCAACCAGACTCTTTATCGCTGTATCAGTTGCTGCCATATCAGTTTTCCTCCCCGGATCATTATATTTCGATCGTTACTGCCATAAATCTACGTATTTGCCCGCAGGTCTCCGCTTTGCGGGACTGAACAGTAACTATTGATCAGCTGTCGGTAAAGCTCTCCCCTGTTTCCGGTACAAAGACACGGTCATCAAAGGCTGTCTCCTTTTTCTTTGCGTCATTTTCCGCCTTTTTTGAAAAGATCCCCTGAGCGTAGACCGTCTCTTCCCCAACTCTCCTCTTGACCTTAAGGTAGAGTCCGTTTGTCTGCACGGAAGCCTTCACATTGTCAGAAAGCTGGGTGTTCAATATGAAGATCAGCTCCGACTTGAGTTCCTCCCTTTCAACAGGAAAGAGTATCTCAACCCTTCGTTCAAGATTTCTGGGCATCCAGTCGGCTGAGCCGCAGAAAAGCTCTTCCTTGCCGGCATTATAGAAATAGAAAATTCTTGCATGCTCAAGATATCTTCCCACGATGGACCGGACTGTGATATTGTCGGAAATGCAGGGAACGCCTGCTCTTAAGGAGCAGATCCCTCTCACGATAAGATCGATGTGCACCCCCGCATTCGAGGCTTCATAAAGAGCCTTTATAATGTCGGGATCGCAGAGGGAATTTATCTTTGCGATGATCCTCCCCTCTCTTCCCGAAAGGGCATTCTCCCTTTCGCGGTTTATGAGATAGAGAAATCTTTCCTTAAGCCAAAGGGGAGCAACCGACAGCCTGTTCCAGGCAAGGGGTTCAGAATATCCCGACAGCATGTTGAACACTGCAGTCGCATCCTCTCCGTAGGGCTCCGAACAGGTAAAAAATCCTATATCCGTATAAAGCTTGGCTGTTGAATCGTTATAGTTTCCGGTTCCCAGATGTACATATCTCCTTATGCCATCCTCCTCCCGTCTGACAACAAGGGTGATCTTTGAATGTACCTTAAGCCCTTTCAGTCCGTAGATGACATGGCATCCCGCCTGCTCCAGCTTTCTGGCCCAGATGATGTTGTTGGTCTCATCAAATCTGGCCTTTAATTCCACCAGAACAGTCACCTGTTTCCCGTTTTCCGCCGCCTCCGCAAGTGCGGCTATGATGGGAGAATTTCCGCTGACCCTGTAGAGAGTCTGCTTTATGGCAAGTGTGTTCTCATCCCTTGCTGCCTGACGGACGAAATCCACCACAGGCTGAAAGCTTTCATAGGGATGGTGAAGAAGAATGTCCCTTTCCCTGATGTTCTCAAACATATCCTTTTCGGGATCGATGTACAGGGGAGGCTGGGGTGTAAATGGCTTTTCCTTGAAGTCCTCAAAGCCCTCCAGGGAATAAACCTTCATAAGGACTGTAAGATCAAGAGGACCGTTTATGAAATACAGATCGCTCTTTTTGATACCCAGTTCCTCTGTCAGAAGGCTTAAGAGCCTCTCATCCATGCCTGCCTGAGCCTCAAGTCTGATGACCTGGCCCCACTGCCGCTTCTTTATCTGTTTTTCTATCTCCGTCAGAAGATCCGCGGCCTCATCCTCATCAATGGTGAAGTCCGCATTTCGCATGATCCTGAAGGGTCCGGCAGTTATGACCCTGTAGTTCATGAAAAGCTTGTCAATGTTCCTTTCGATGATCTCTTCGAGAAAGATCACATCCGTCATATCCGAATCCCCGCCGGGGATCTCCACTATCCTGGGAAGGACCGAAGGAACCTGTACCATGGCAAATTCAGTCTCATCCTCGTCTCCCCTGATCAGGGCACCGATATTTAAGGTCTTGTTTCTGATGAGGGGGAAGGGTCTTGAAGAATCCACCGCCATGGGAGTCAGAACCGGATATACACTCTGTTCATAGTATTCATCCACATATTTCTGCTGTTTCTCGGTCAGCTCCTCGTGGGACTTGATGACATGAAGTCCGGATCTGTTCAGCCCCGGAACGATCTCCCTGTTATAGGTCGCATACTGTTCGGAAACAAAATCATGGGTCACCTCGGAGAGCCTTGTAAGCTGGGCAGAAGGCGAAAGCCCCGCAATGTCCGGCTTTTTATAGCCCGCGTTATCCATATCCTTAAGGGATGCCACTCTCACCATAAAGAACTCATCAAGGTTTGATGCCGTTATGGCCAGAAATTTAAGGCGCTCAAAAAGCGGGGCATTCTTGTCCCTTGCCTCGTTCAGGATCCTTTCATTAAACTGCATCCAGCTTAATTCACGGTTGATATAGTGATCCGGATCCGAATAGATGGAATCCTTCTTTTTCTTTTCCTCATTATTTCTTTTCTTTTTCACTCAAGACCCCCTTAAAAAAAGAAACTATCTGACCTTAAGCACCGGACGTAAGCCGAAGACCTCCTCAAAGGTATCGGCTCTTTCGAAAAACAGCCCCTTCTCCACGATCAGGTTATCCCTGGATGAAACGGTGATCACAAGCTCTCTGTTTTTGATCTCGGATCTGATATTGTCATAGGTTTTTCTGGTGCTCCTTGAAAGACCGGTGGCAACCCTTAAAATGGCTGTGAGCTTCACCGCCGTCCTGTAGCCTTCTTCATCAAAATCCTTCCCCTCAAATTCGGAATAGGAAATATCGTTGGGATAGGAATTTCTGACCCCGGTGGCAACTATCACCCTTTCCATATGCGAGATGCCGATTATCTCGGAACCCATGATGATGGCATAGGAAGCCTCGGCAGGTGAGCTCATGGTCACATATCTTCCCACATCCCTTAACCGGGCCATCAGCTGAAGCAGGAGTCTTTCCCTTTTTCCGAGACCGTGAACCTTCTTTGTTCCGTCAAATATGCTTAGTGCTGCATTCACGAGTTCACCGGAAAGGGTATCGGAGCTCACATATCTTCCTGCGATGAATTCAGCTGAGGACAGGATATCCTTTTCAAAATCATGAGACGAAGTCATGAACTTATTTCTTTCCGCATAATCATAGGCGATGCCGTCTGAGAGTGACACTCCCGGAACCCAGATCTTTTCGGCATCTGTGGCATCGATAATATGATTGATTATGAGGGAGGAAGGCAGGAGCAGTGTCGCACTTTCCTCCGAAACTCCAAGATATGCCGCCATCTGATAGGGGCTCTTCTTTCTGAGCTGCTCAAACTGCTCCATGTAGAGGGATGCAGGCACGATATCCGTGGCCTTTTCCCCTCCCACCCGTCTCATGATGGCAGAAACATAGTCATCTATGATGATAACGTTTTTTATGTCATATTCCCGAAGATAGAGCTTCTTGAATATGTGGAGCTCATTCAGGATTATCTCCGAAACATACTGCTCATAGTGGGACATGTCCGGCTCAAGCTTTGCGATCTTATCCCTGATCCTTAAAATACCAAGGTGGAGATTGACCGAGGTTATCAGCTTCCCCTTGTTGAATATGGATATCTGGGTGGAGCCTCCTCCGATATCCACAAAGATAGTCCCCTCTTCTATCAGCCTTTCAAATCGTTCACCCTTTAAGGCAACGGACTTGTATTCAAGAAATCTCTGTTCGGAATTGCTCAGGATCCTGATGTCAAGCCCCGTCCTCAGCTTGATCTGATCCAGGACAACATTGGTGTTGCTGGTCTCCCTTAAGGCCGACGTTCCGAATGCCCTGTATTTTTCCACGTCATAGGTCTTCATGACATCCACGAAACCGCGAAGGATCTCGCAGAGGACATCCATCATCGAATAGCTGATCATCCCGGTGTGATAGGTATCATCGCCCAGGTCTATCCTGCGTCTTACATGGTCGAGCTCCTTAAGACCGCTTTTGACCCCCATCTCGAAGATCTTCATTTCAAGCTCATAAGAGCCTGCATCAATAGCAGCAAATAGTCTTTTCATATCTCGATCGTTCCCTTAACATAATCGATGAACTGCTGTGCCGTTCTTCCCGAAAGCCCTCCGTGACTCAGTTCCCATCTGTTTGCCTCAAGCAGAAGCCTTTCCTCATCCATCCGTATCCCGTTCCTTTTTGCCAGGGTCAACACTATCTTCCTGAAATCCTCAGGCGAAGGTTTTCCGAAATAGATGGTAACGCCGAACCTGTTGTAAAGAGACAGTTTCTCCTGAACCGTATCGCTTTCATGGATGTCATCATCCTCTCTTCTGTCCAGCTTGTCCCTGAAGTTCTCATGGATAAGATGCCTCCTGTTGGAGGTGGCATAGATCAGGATATTGTCGGGTTTTCTTTCAAGTCCCCCCTCGATCAGCGCCTTAAGATATTTATATTCCGTTTCGGAATCCTCAAAGGAAAGGTCATCCATATAAATGATGAACCTGTAATTTCTGTTTTTGATCCCGGCAACAAGGTCATTCAGATATTTAAACTGGTGTCTGTACACCTCTATCAGGCGCAGTCCCCTGTCATAATAAGCATTCATTATCCCCTTTACGGAGCTTGACTTGCCGGTTCCTGCATCTCCGAAAAGCAGACAGTTGTTGGCCTTTCTGCCTGCTACAAATGCTTCGGTATTGTCGATGAGTTTTTTCTTTGCAGACTCATATCCCACAAGATCCGACAGATTGACGTGGGCTATCCGTGTGATGGGAACGATCTCAAACCTGTCCGGGTCCTGCCCTATCCTGAAAGCCTTGTTCAGGCCGAACTTCCCTACCCCATATTCCCCGTAAAATCCTATGAGGGCATCAAGACACTCCCGGGGGTCTGCAGCCTGGGACAAAGTCCCCGCCAGTTCAAGGATCCGGTTCCTGATCCTTTCATTAAAGGTCTTTGTTCCCCTGTCCATAACGCTGTAATCCTTAAGAAGGCCAAAGCATTCCAGACCGTATTTTTTATCCAGAAGACCCAGATCTGTCCCGAAGAGCTCGTAGACAGCCTCAAGGTCATTTAATGCCAGCTTTTCAAGTGTTCCTCCGGGACTGTCCTGCATCTCACATGCGCACGAGAAGCTGTTTTCGTCATTAACCAGAAGATAGGACAGATAGGCATGAAAAAGATTGCCGGTAAAGCCCAGCAGATCCGACACATGAACCAGGTCTCCGCAAAGACCTGCAGCCTCTGCGGCAGTCCCCTCTCCATCAAAAAGGTTCAGGATCCCCTTAAGGATCCGGTCCCGGGCAAGTTCTTTGTACAGAACGATCCTTTCGGTGATCATTTTCTACTGCTCCCCATATTTTGTTTCACAATACTTGCATCTGTAGATCTCTTTTTCCGGATCTGCCAGCACAAAGATCTGATCCAGCCCCTGCTCAATGGAGGTTATGCATCTCGGATTTTTGCACCTGATTATATTCTTAACCTCCCTGGGGAGGGTAAGCCTGGGCTTGTCGATTATCTCGCCGTCCTTTATGACATCCACAGTGGCCGTGTGATCCATAAAGCCAATGGTTTCAAGATCAAACTGGTCTATGGGACATTCGACCTTGATAATATCCTTTTTACCCATCTTTTTCGAGGCTGCATTGGTAATGATTGCCACCGAACAGTCAAGCCTGTTGAGTCCAAGATCCTTATAGAGCTTCATTGCCCTTCCTGCATGTATGTGATCGATCACAAAACCCTCGTAGATCTTTCCAACATTCAGTTTATATCTTGTTTCGTTGCCTGATGCCATGATTTCCTCCCTCAGATCTAAATCTCAATTTCAAGAAGCCTGCAGATCAGCGCCATACGGATATACATGCCGTATTGAACCTGTTCAAAATACTTTGCCCTGGGATCCTCATCGACCTCAACCGCGATCTCGTTAACACGGGGCAGGGGGTGCAGAACGATCATGTCCTTCTTGGCAAGCTCCATCTTCTGCATATCAAGGATATAATAATCCTTCAGTCTCACATAGTCTTCTTCATTAAAGAATCTCTCCCTCTGAACCCTTGTCATGTAAAGAATGTCAAGATCTGCCATGGCATCCTCAAGTCTGGTGATCTCCCTGTATTCAGCCCCTTTTTTCTTTATCTCATCTATGATATAGTCCGGAACCTTAAGCTCCTCCGGCGATATCATTATGAATCTTACATTCTCGTAGCGGAGAAGAGCCCTTATCAGAGAATGGACAGTCCTGCCGAATTTAAGATCCCCGCAAAGACCTATTGTCATATTGCTGAAGCCCCCTTTGAGGGCTCTGATGGTCATCATGTCCGTGAGCGTCTGGGTGGGATGATGGTGTCCCCCGTCTCCCGCATTAATCACCGGGATGGTTGAATGGGCGGCAGCCACCATGGGAGCTCCTTCCTTGGGATGCCGCATTGCCGCGATGTCTGCAAAACAGGAAATGATCCTGATGGTATCCGCGACACTTTCGCCCTTTGCGGCTGAGGAAGAATCCGCCGATGCAAAGCCCATGGTCTGACCTCCCAGATGAAGCATGGCCGCCTCAAAGGAAAGCCTGGTCCTTGTGCTCGGCTCATAGAACAAGGTAGCTATTATCTTACCGTCACAAACATGGGCATATTTCTGCGGATCGGCCTTTATCTTTTCGGCCATATCCATAAGTTCCTCCAGCTCCCCGGCGGAAAAATCCATCGGTGTCATGAGATGACGCATAAATTCCCTCCATCTTCTGCAAATTTAAGGATCCTGTATCAGTTCAGAACCCTTCCAAACAGTCTTAAAGGCTCTGAGACCGTGACCGGTCCAAAGCCTTTTTTTATCATTCCCTGATCTGTCCGTTACCCCTTATCACGTATTTATAAGAGGTGATGGCTTCAAGCCCCATGGGACCCCTGGCATGGAATTTCTGGGTGCTGATGCCTATCTCGGCTCCAAGTCCGAACTCCCCTCCGTCGGTAAATCTCGTTGAAGCATTCACATATACGCAGGCCGAATCGATCTCTCTTAAAAATCTTTCGGCATTGTCTTCATTCTGAGTGATTATGGCCTCGGAATGCTTTGTGGAATGCCTGTTTATGTGCTCAATGGCCTGGTCGATATTGTCAACTATCCTCAAAGAGACCACCGGACCTAAAAATTCACAATAGTAGTCCTCATCGGAGGCGGGTCTGATCCCGGGTTCGAGCTCAACAGCCTCCCTGTTTCCCCTGATCTCCACGTTTTTGGAATTCAGCCTTTCATAAACCATGGGCACAAAGCTGTCTGCTATCCCGGCATGCACCACCAAGGACTCACAGGCATTGCAGACTCCCATCCTCTGGGTCTTCGCATTATCGATTATATTTAATGCCATATCCTGATCCGCGCTTTCATCAACATAAATATGGCAGTTTCCGGTTCCCGTTTCAATCACGGGCACCGTGGCATTTTCCACCACCGATCTTATGAGACCTGCTCCGCCTCTGGGTATCAGAAGATCCAGATACCTGTTCAGCTTCATGAATTCCGTTGCGGTCTCTCTCGATGTGTCTTCAATGTAAAGTATGGAATCACCGGGAAGCTTTTCTCTTTCAAGAGCTCTCCTTATGGATGCAACGATCGCCTTATTGGAATTGAGGGCATCTGATCCTCCGCGAAGGATGACCGCGTTTCCGGTTTTAAAGCAAAGCCCGAAGGCATCAGCCGTAACGTTGGGACGGGATTCATAAATAATGCCCAAAACCCCCATGGGAACCCTTATCTTTTCTATCCTTAGGCCGTTAGGTCTCGTATTGGTCTCAATGATCTCACCTATGGGCTCCTTTGACTGGCTTAGGATGTTCAGACCCTCCGCCATATCCCTGATCCTTTTCTCATTCAGGGTGAGCCTGTCGATAAGTGCATCGCTGATCCCGTTCAGTTTTGCGGCATCAACATCCTTTTTGTTTTCGGCAAGGATCTCTTCAGTATCCCTTACGAGGGCAACCGAGGCAGCTCTCAGTCCAAGATTCTTTGATGCTGCATCAAGGATATTAAGCTTTACCGAGGCTTCCTTAGCCCTTTTTCCAAGGCTTTCCAGATAATCCAAAGAATTCTCAGTCATATTCTTCCTCTCCGTTTTCCCAAATACATTTTCAAAAATCAATTCTACCCGTTAGCCTTAAAGATGTCAAAATGTAACTGTTCGGGACATACCCGGGCTTTAAACCAACATCAGAGTGGATCTGTAAGCCGGGTTTTGTGCGGTTTTAAAACCGTGACGGTAATCTATCTAGGACTGCCGTTACCGACAGCCTCCAGCGAACCACCTGAAAGCAGGCCGGGCAAGCCTGTGGCTTTCTGCTTGTTCTTGCTTCGGATGGGGCTTGCAATGCCGTCTGTGTTACCACAGACGCGGTAGTCTCTTACACTGCCTTTTCACCCTTACCGGAAGGAAAAGCTTCCCTCCGGCGGTTTGTTTTCTGTTGCGCTTTCCCGCGGGTCACCCCGGGCGGACGTTATCCGTCATCCTGCCCTGTGAAGCCCGGACTTTCCTCGTTGCAGGCCGGTGTCACACCGCTGTCCTGCCCCGTAACCGTCCGATCCACTCTGTTTTTTTATCCCTGTCCCTTCAATCTCTTAACAGATACTTTTTTCAGACATTAAAACAGGAACCTCCGATAAACTCCCTCACAATAGAGTTGTGGGGAATGTCGGCCGTATCTATGCTTAAAAAATAATCCAGGAACTTAAGCAGTCTCTTTGCTTCAAAATAAGCCGGATCGTCCTTTTCTATTCCGAAAAGGAGAGGCTCAACAAAGGGCTTAAGAACCGCCAGTTCATAGAAAAGATGAGAATTGAACATGGCATCCGCACTCTCCTGGAAGGGGAAAATGTATTTTTCCTCCCCCCTTCTCACCGATGCCCACATGTTCAGTGTTCTTGAGGCCGATGCTCCCCTGGTCCTGTAATCACGGACAATGCGGCGAAGCAGCCTGCCGTCGGTGGTGGGGATCCTGTTATGGTCATCCACATTAAGCGTTGTCAGGGCACTTATATATACCTTGAACTTGCTGCTGGGAGGCAGGGAATATGACAGCTTGTCGTTGAGACCGTGGATCCCTTCGATGACAAGGACCTCATCTGCTGCAAGCTGGAGGAAATCACCCTTGTATTCCCTTTTTCCCACCTTGAAATTAAAGGACGGGATCTCCACCTTTTCACCGTTTAGCAGCCTTGTCATATCCCTGTTAAAGCCTTCAACGTCTATCGCTTCCAGGCATTCAAAGTCATAGTTTCCGTCCTCATCCAAAGGCGTGTCTTCCCTGTTCCTGAAATAATTATCCAGGGCAATGGGATGAGGCTTAAGCCCGTGAGCCGTAAGCTCCACCGAAAGTCTGTGTGAGAAGGTGGTCTTACCGGAGGATGAAGGACCGGCTATCATGATGAACCTGCTGTCCCCCCGTTCCTTAACCGCTTTTGCTATCTCGGATATGCGGCTCTCATGCAAAGCTTCCTGAACCAGGATGACCTCCTGCATCCCGCCGGAGCTTATCCTGTCGTTAAGGTCACCCACCGAGCCCAGACCGATCATCTCACCCCAGTCATTTGTCCTGATCATCGTGGCAAAGAGCTTCTCATGATCCTTAAGCTCAGGCACCACCCTGGGAGCCTTTCTTTCCGGCATCTGAAGGATCATGCCCTTTTGATATCTGAAAAGGTCGAAATATCTGATGTAGCCTGCCGATGGAAGCATGTATCCGTAGTAGTAGTCTTCAAATCCGTTCAGGGAATACATATTGATCGAAGAGCTCCTTCTGTATCTGAAGAGCTTCTCCTTATCCGTCTTCTTCCGGTCATGAAATCTTTCCATCATGTCGTCAAGGTTATGGGAAGTCTTGATTATGGGCATATCCTCCCTGACCATCTCATGCATCCTGTCCTTTACCTTTGTGATGAGGTCATCCGTTATCTCAAAGCCGCTCCTGCAGGCTATGTAATATCCGGCTCCGATGGAAAACTCAACCTTCAGAAGATCCGTTTGCTCCTCTCCAACGATCTCATAAAAGGCCGCAAGAAGGAGCATGGTTGCCGACCGCTTATAGGCTTTATGTCCGGAGGTCTCCCTTGTTGTCACGAATTTCAGCTCGCAGTCCCTGTCCGGGCAGTGAAAAAGCTCCTTCAGTCTGCCGTTTGAGATAACGAGAGCTATATCATTTTCGTAGTCCTTCTGAAAATCCGCAGCGATCTGCCTGTAGGTCGTATTTTCCGGATATTTATAATCCTTTCCGTTTATCCTGAGACTAAATTCTTTTTCCATTTTCACACCACCCTGAAGGGAATCTCCCTGTCATCTTTGAAAATTTCCAGTTCCTTTGTGTTGTTTTTCAGATAGTCTGCAATATAGTCAATAAAGATCCGTTCAATACCGAAATGGCCGGCATCGATGACAACAAGTCCCTTCTCCACTGCATCGAGACCGTCATGATGTCCGATATCTCCCGTGATCAGCACCTCAGCTCCCTTTTTTACAGCCTCATCAATTGAGCCCGAGCCGGAGCCCGGCATTATGGCCGCTCTTTTAACTTCCCTTTCAAGGTCTCCGAAGACCTTGACATTTTCTATTGAAAAGGCATCTTTTACTTTAGCGCAAAGCTCCTGCACACTCAGTACTTCCCTGAGTTCCCCGATCCTTCCGAAGCCCTCGTCTTCAGATGTTTCCTCCAGCACCTCACAGTTTTTAAGCCTAAGCTTCAGGGCTGCCTCTTCCCCCATGCAGCTGACATCAAAGTTGGTGTGCATGGCAAAGCAGGAGATATCATTTTGTATGAGCTTTATTATACGCCTGCCGGTAAAATCATCGGCTGTGACCCTTTTGATCCCCTTAAAGATCAGGGGATGGTGTGTTATTATGATGTCCGTTTCAAGTGAGATCGCTTCGTCCACGACCTCATCGGTGGCATCCAGGGCTATCAGCACACTTTTTATCTCCCCTTCCCTGTCTCCCACCAGAAGTCCCGGATTATCCCAGGCAGAAGCCAGTCCTTCATCTGCGATCTCACGCAAAAGTCCCATAAGCTCACGGCATTTCATATCTTTCAACTGCCTCCCTGTAAATGTACAGTTTTCTTTTATATTCAGCCAGGCTTTCCGGGTCTATCATCTTATTCCCGCAAAGTCCCTCATATAGGGAAAGCCTGTTGATCAGAAGCTTCTTTTTCAGATCTGTCCTTTCATCGAAAAAGCGGGGTCCCAGTTCATAATCCATGTCACTTTTGCAGGGATCTTCTCCCTTTTCGGCCCGGATGACAAAATAAAACTTATCCTTATCAAAAACCGTCTTTTCTTCCTTTATGCACAAGCCCGTCCTGCCCAGATATCTTCTGAAGCCTTCAAGCTTTGACTGGGGCGAAAAAACAAACCCGTCAAACAGATCCCGTTTTAAGGGGCTGTCGTTTAATATCCTTTCTATCAGCTCTCCCCCCATTCCCGAGATCAGAAGAGTCGAGCTTTTCCGGCCTTCTTTTTCCTTCTCCACATCGATGCCTTTAAGACCATCCGAAAGGATGAAGCTCATTCTTTCGGAAACCCCGGCCTTTTCTGCATTAAGTCTTGCCGCTTCAAGAGGTCCTTTTTTCACATCCGAAGCCACGGCCCTCCCGAAAGCGTTGCTTTGAAGAAGGCTTATGGAAATGATGGCATGGTCACAGCCCACATCAAAAAGAATGTCCCCCTTTGAACAAAGGCCTGCTATGGCTTCCATCCTCTGCGAAGGCTTCAGGCTCATTCAAGATAATCCTTCAGCTTTCTGGAACGGGACGGATGCCTGAGCTTCCTTAAAGCCTTGGCCTCGATCTGCCTGATCCTTTCCCTTGTGACATTAAACTGCCTTCCGACCTCCTCCAGTGTCCTCGCCCTTCCGTCATCCAGACCGAATCTGAGCCTCAGAACCTTCTGCTCACGCTCGGTCAGGGTGTCCAAAACCTCATTGAGCTGCTCCTTTAGGAGTTCAAAAGCAGCGGCATCTGCAGGTACTGGAACCTGCTCATCCTGGATAAAGTCACCCAGATGGCTGTCTTCCTCTTCTCCTATGGGAGTTTCCAGAGACACCGGCTCCTGGGATATCTTGAGGATCTCGCGCACCCTGTCCACAGGCATGTTCATCCTTTCGGCTATCTCCTCGGGGGTGGGTTCCCTTCCCAGTTCCTGAAGGAGCTGTCTTGAGATCCTGATCAGCTTGTTTATGGTCTCCACCATATGAACAGGTATCCTTATGGTTCGGGCCTGGTCGGCTATTGCCCTTGTTATGGCCTGCCTTATCCACCAGGTGGCATAGGTGGAGAATTTGTAGCCCTTGCGGTAGTCAAATTTCTCCACGGCTTTAATAAGACCCAGATTTCCTTCCTGGATAAGATCCAGGAAAAGCATGCCGCGTCCCACATACCTTTTGGCTATGCTTACAACCAGTCTCAGGTTTGCCTCTGCCAGTTTCTTTTTTGCATCCTCATCGCCTATCTCCATCTTTTTTGCCAGCTCGATCTCTTCCTCGGCCGTAAGGAGGGGCACCTTTCCAATCTCCTTTAAGTACATCCTGACGGGATCCTCGATGGAAACCGAATCCGGAACGGAAAGGTCAATGTTCTCAACATCGATCTCTTCCTCCTCGTCCAGGGTCTCGGTATCCACATCCTCGTCGTCATCCACCTCTTCGACCATCTTTAAGACATCGATGCCATTGGTCTCAAGCACTTCCCAGATCCTGTCATACTGTTCCTCACCCAGCTCGATCCCCTTGAAATGGTCAATGATATCCTGGTTTTCAAGGACATTTTTCTTCTTCTTTCCCTTTTCAACAATGCTCTTCAATTTCTCGTCAAATTTTTCCTGCATGGATTCTTCCATAATGTTCACTCCTCTTTGTTTTTTTGATCCGCTCTGCGCGATCTGCCCTGCTGCAAGCTGCCTTCAGGGAGTAAGCGCAAAACCGGATCCTTTATGTCAGGTCTGTGTAACTGTCCGGAACCCTTCGGTTCCTGAACAGTTACAGGTCTGTTACAGTTCTATCCTTAAGCTTTTCAGCCTGTCCATAGCATTTCTGATGCGAAGCTTTTTTGCAAAGGGGCTTTCACCATCCTCTTCATCCGAAGCCTCGCTCATCCTCTTTAATGATTCCTCCTTGATCCTCACAACAAGATCCGTCAAAGCCCTGTTTTTTTCCTCCCTGGATTCTATGGCCTCAAGCTTTGTGCTGAAGATCTCCGCCACCTTCCGGTGAGCCTCCTCATCCTCAAATCTGTCCATGATGGAAGCAGGATCGCATTTGCCCTCATTTAGCTGGTCGTAGAGCAGTCTGGCAGTTTCCCGGGTCACGCCAAAGGTAAAGTCGGAAGGCTCCAGGTATTTCTTTACTTCTCCAAAGATACCCGTATCATCCGACAGCCAGGTCAGAAGATAGCGCTCTGAATTCAGGGTTTTGTCATCATCCTGCCTTTGTCTTGCACTTTCGTTTCTGTATCCCGTGACCCTTACCGGTCTTTGAAGTCCCCTTGCGGCCTCGTTGACCACCGCTTTTTTCAGGGTGTTTTCATTAGTCATATATTTTGCGGCAACCGAGCTTATGTAGCTGTCCCTTTTTATCTCGTCTTCGATTCCGGCAAGCTTTAATGCACAAAGTTTCAGAAAAGCCGTCCTGCCCTCAGGATCCTTAAGATCAAAATCCCCCTCAGACATCCTCAGATCAAAGAAAAAGGCATTCTCGGCATTATCAAGTCTGTTCTGAAACTCCTCTGATCCCAGGTTCCTGATGAATTCATCCGGATCCTTATAGGGCTTTAAGTCGACCACCCTGGGGATAAGCCCGGCCCCCGTACAGAGGGGAATGGCTCTTAGGGCTGCTTTAACGCCCGCGCTGTCGGAATCATATATAAGCCTGACCTGCTTTGTATATCTGTAAAGAAGTGAGGCATGGGATGAGGTAAAGGCAGTCCCTAAAGATGCAACGGCCTCGGTAAAGCCCGCCTGATGCAGGGATATGACATCCATATAACCCTCGCATACTATCCTGTAGTCCTTTTTGGAATGCCTGGCCACATTCAGGCCGTACATATTACGGCCCTTGTCAAAAACCTTTGTTTCCGGCGAATTAAGGTATTTGGGCTCTCCGTCTCCCAGCACCCTGCCTCCGAAACCGATCACGTGATTGTTGATGTCCATTATGGGAAACATGACCCTGTTCCAGAACCTGTCGCTCATACCGTATTTTTCCGAAATGTTGCAGAGCCCCGCTTCTTTTATTATTTCCGTGTCGAACCCTTTTGATCTGAGATAGTTGACCGCGTTTGAGCCTCCTTTTCCCGAAAAACCCAGGCCGAAATTCTTTATGGTGGCATCCTCCACACCTCTTTTTCTGAAATAGTCCAGCCCCGTCCTTCCGGCCTCAGTCTTCATAAGCTTGTAGTAGTAGACGGCTGCTTCCTTATTTGCTTCAAGGATCCTTACCCTTAAGGATGCTTCCTTCCTGTCCTCCTCGGTCTCACCGGTTTCGGGAAGGGAGATCCCCGCCCTGTCGGCCAGGTATTTTATCGCTTCACTGAAGGAATAGTTTTCATACTTCATTATGAAGCTTATTACGTTTCCCCCTTCATGGCATCCGAAGCAGTAAAACATCTGCTTTACGGGAGAAACGGAAAAGGAACCGGTTTTCTCACTGTGGAAGGGACATAAGCCAAAAAAATTCGCCCCCTTTTTTTGGAGTCTCACATATGTGCCGATCACATCGACTATATCATTTGAGGTTCTGACATTTTCAATAACATCATCCGAATATCTCATAATCCATGTCCATCCCCGCTTTTCCTCAGTCTATCCATGATTCGGGAACATAGAGCCTGCTGTAGAGATTTATGGCATATCTGTCTGTCATTGATGAAATATAGTCACAGCAGATCCGTTCCAGCGGATCCCCGGTCTTTGCCATCAGAGTCTTATATTCAGCCGGCAGTTTGTCCGGACGGTTGAAAAAATAAGCATAAAGGGATTCGATGAGATTCTCCGCCTTGCTTTCCTGATTCTTGGCTTTAGGGTTTGTATATACGCTCTCGAACATATAGTTCCTGAGTTCTGTCATGGCCTTTGCAGCAGGCTCCGACATCTTTATGTCGTCCTGCCCACGGCTTTCCATCACTATGTCGTGTATAAAGAAATCCAGCCTCTGGGCTGTTCTGTAGCCTGCCACCCGTCCTATGCTGTCCGGAACCGTATCATCGCTTAAGATCCCTGCCCGGATGGCATCATCCATATCATGGTGCATATAGGCTATCTTATCGGAAAGTCTTACTATCCTTCCCTCAAGAGTAAAGGGCATTCCCTCCGTCTGGTGGTTCAGTATTCCGTCCCTGACCTCTTCGGTCAGATTAAGTCCCTTCATATCCCTTTCAAGAACATCCACTACCCTTAAGGACTGTTCAGAATGAACAAAACCGAGAGGACAGACCTTTTGAAGGGCTCTTTCCCCGGCATGTCCGAAGGGCGTATGTCCAAGGTCATGACCCAGAGCTATGGCCTCAACCAGGTCCTCGTTAAGCCTGAGTGCCTTGGCAATGGTCCTGGCATTCTGAGACACCTCCAGCGTGTGGGTCATCCTTGTCCTGTAATGATCCCCCTCCGGGGTAAGAAAGACCTGTGTCTTGTCCTTTAAGCGCCTGAAGGCCTTTGAATGCAGTATGCGATCCCTGTCTCTTTGAAAGACGGGTCTTATGTCGCATTGTTCCTCCTGTCTTTGTCTCCCCCGTGATCTGACGGAAAGACAGGCATATGGACTCAGAGTCTTTTTTTCAAGTTCTTCAAGATCTTCTCTGATCGACATAGATTCACCGGTAAACAGCCTAACACAACACTAATATACCTATTCGACAAAAATACGGAAATTCCTTTATTTTTTTAGGACTATAGCCTGTGAGCCCTTTCCCGGCTTACACGGATCCCAAAAAGGCAAAAAAGAAACTGTTCTGAAAGGTTACGAAAAAAGTTCCCTGAAGATGTGGATCTTGAACATCCAGCCCCAGACAAGGACAAAGCCGGAAATAACCGGCAGAATAAAGAAAGGCCAAAGAAAAAATTTTTCAAACTTATCCCGCCTGACCAGAAAGTAGTCCGTGATGTTTACGATCATCAGTGAAAGATAGGGATGAACAAAAAAGAGAAAAACTTTCTCATAATTCCTGTACAGAAGCCAGACCGTTACGATCTCGACCAAAATAAACGTTCCGAAAAGATGAACCCTCCGGTTTTTATTCCTGGCGGAGACCATGAAAAGACAGGCAGAAAACAGAATTCCCTCTAATATGCATATAAGGATCCAGAGTACCCATCCCATTTTTATTTTTTCTCCTGGGACTGCTTATACTTTCTCTTGGCTTCATACATACGTTCGTCTGCCCTTTTTACGGTATCGCCGATATTTCTGTCCAACAGCACGTCAAAAAAAGCGGAGCCGTAGGAAAAATTGATATCCGTCCTGTTATTGTCAGCAATATCCTCAAACATCTTCTTTTCAACATCAAAGAATACCTTTTTTTCCTTGCCGGCATAGATTATGGCAAACTCGTCTCCTCCGAGCCTGTAGATATCGGCGATCTTCCCGAAATAGTTATTAACGAAATTTGCACTGTTTATGATATATTTATCACCCTCTGCATGTCCGAGAGTGTCATTGGTGTGCTTAAGATTATTAAGATCCAGCATTGCAGCCACAAAGCCGGACATGTTTTCGTAATCGTCCGCATCCAGCTCTGCCAGTTTTTCTTCATAAGCCTGACGGTTTCCCATTCCGGTCAGGTTGTCGGTAAAGGCCAGCTGCCTGTACACATCCGCCTGTCTTGTTGAAAGCACGAACCTGAAACCGCTTCCGATGGTATCATAGGCAAGACAGAGGATAAAGATCAGCATTCCGATACGGGAAAGCTCAGCCGCATCCATAAAATTTCCGATGATATAATACCTGAGCATATCAAGAAGCATTGATGCAGCAAGGATCACCACCCCGACAGAACCCACGGAGAATTCCATTGCATTGGCTCTCTTTTTCCTGATGAGCTTAACATGCTCAACTACCATGCCCACAGCGCATACCAGTATGCATATATGGGTAAAGACCATCGAAACGCTTAAATCCATCACTCCCGTAACAAAAAGCAGGTTGCATAAAAAGAAATTTATCACGGGGATAAAGGCCAGATTTCTGCTGACCCTGGCAATCTCAGGGACATTGCTCTCGCAGTAATAGAGAAGGAGAGGCATAGGCAGCAGCATCATGACCTCAAAGGTCACGGTTGACAAAAAAGTCATGTTATCAAAGACAAACTCTGAAATGCAGGTTTCGTTCAGAGACCAGAGACACACTCCCGCCTCAAATACAAAAAGATGCAGCAGTCTGTCATTCCTGAAGAGCCTTCTTGTGAGGATCCAGCCTAAAAGCATGAAAATAGCGGACAGAAAAATGAGTGCGCTCGTTATGATACCCACCCTGTTTTCCTTTAAGATCATGCTGACAAGACCGCCCTGGCTGCCGATATACACCCTTCCGGTCGCTCCGGAATACTTCTTTTCCGGAGAATAAAACTGAAGTCTTATATGCTTTCCCCTGTATCTGTCTTTTAAGGGGATGAGGATCCATGCATTTCCGGGAAGGGAAAAAAGACCCTTCTTGTCGGCACCGAAGCTGTAAACCTCCCTGTTGTCGATGTAGACCCTGGCAACCGTATGGGTGATCCTGAAGAGAATAAACTGTCCTGTTCTCGTTTCATCACCCATCTTCTTGTCAAGTTCCAACGTGGAGGCAGCTTTTCTTTTGCCCGAATAGGGAAGGGTTACCCCGCTTGCCACAAGTTCTCCGTCCTGTATCACCTTCCATCCGTAGTTATATTCCCTGCAGTCCCCGAAAAGAAGCCTGGCATCATCCCTTCCCGCAAAGAAAAAGGAAAGGATGACCACCACAAGCGCGATCACAAGACAGAATGCATGGAGCAGATTTATCTTTGATGCTAGCCTGTTCAGCTTTAATTTGTCGAAAAGCCTGTCAGATTTCAAAAATCCATCCTTCGGGTGCTTCTTCGGTTCCCATCTGGATACCCGTCAGGGTTTCATAGAGTTTCTTTGTAACAGGACCCATTTCCTCCATTCCCGCAGCAAAGGTGAACTCCCTGCCGTGGTCATTTATCCTTCCGACAGGTGAGATGACAGCCGCTGTTCCGCAAAGTCCGCACTCACTGAAATTACCCTCAAGAACCTCCTTCAGCGTTACTTCCCTTTCCGTAACCTTAAGGCCCAGATATTTTTCCGCAACTATCATAAGGGATCTTCTGGTTATTGAAGGAAGGATGGAATTCGACCTGGGGATCACAACATTTCCGTCCGTATCCACAAACAGGATGTTGGCACCTCCGGTTTCCTCGATCTTTGTCCTGGTTGCGGGATCAAGATATATGTTCTCCGCAAAGCCCTCATTATGTGCAGTCACTATCGCATGAAGACTCATGGCATAGTTAAGCCCGGCCTTGATATTTCCGGTTCCCCTGGGTGCTGCCCTGTCGAAATCGCTGATCTTCACGGTTATGGGCTTTGCCCCGCCCTTGAAATAGGGTCCGACAGGAGTAACAAAAGTCCTGAACTGGTACTCTGCTGCTGGCTTTACGCCTATAACCGGGTTGATGCCGAACATATAGGGACGGATGTAAAGAGTTGCTCCCGAGCCATAGGGCGGAACCCAGTCCCTGTTGGCGTCAACCACCTTCTTAATGGCATCCAGAAATCTCTCCTTGGGAAAGACGGGCATTTCAAGCCTTTTTGCCGAATCCGACATTCTTTCGGCATTAAGATCAGGTCTGAAGGTCACGATCCTTCCGTCCTTTGTCTCATAAGCCTTAAGGCCTTCAAAAACGGTCTGTGAATACTGCAAAACGCAGGCACACTCGCTCATGACGATCATGTCGTCTTCCGTAAGTCTTCCTTCATCCCACTTTCCGTCCTTAAAATCGGACACATAACGCTTATCTGTTACCATGTAGCCAAAACCGATGTTTGACCAATCAATATCCTTCTTTGCCATCTGTCTGTTCTCCAATCATAAATTATATTTTAATATAAAACACATTTTAGTTCTTATCCCCTGATTTTTCAAGTTCAGACTTTTCCTAAAACAAAAGTGTTTCTGCCGGCGCTAAACGCATACATGCAAAAACACTTTCATTATACAAAACGATTATTGAAAAGCCGATCGGCTTAATTCAGCCCTTTCTTGCAGCCTCTACCTGCTTCTGAACCTCAGCGGCATAGTCCTCTTCCTTCTTTTCCATGCCTTCACCCACTTCAAAACGAACGAATCCGGTGATGGTAAGATCCTTATTTACTGATTCGAGGTACTTGGAAACGCTCTGCTTGCCGTCCTCAGCCTTAACATATACCTGATCCATGAGGCAGATCTCCTTTAAGCGCTTGGAGATACGGCCCTCAACAAGACCGTTGAATATCTTGTCCCCAAGATAGGTCTCCTTACCTTCCAAGGCAAGCTCTGAAAGCTTTGCGGCTGCCGCATCCGAAAGGAAATTGAAGAGATAGTTCATGTTGCTCTTCTTTTCCTCATATATTGCGATATCCTCCCCGGTCCAGTGCTTCTCTTCAACAGCCCTGTCGATGAGTTTCTGAAGAATGGGCTTGGGAAGCGTTGCGGGATCATTAAGGGCGCTGTCTATCGTGATCTCCTTCTCCTTTGCAAGCTCCTCATCCGAAATATCGGATTTGCGGCAGAAGCTGGGATTCATGGCAGCGACCTGCATTGCAATATTCGTAAGAGCTTCCTTTACATCATCGCCCGAAGCTCCCTTTGCGGAAACGATAACACCTATCCTTCCGCCGCCATGAATGTATGTGGCAACACATTCATCCGAAAGTCTTTCAAATCTTCTGACCGAAAGCTTCTCTCCGATCTTTGAGGTCTTTTCGATAAGAAGTTCGTTAAGGCCGTCCTTTCCGAGAAGCTCAGCCACATCCTCGCCGTTTTTTCCGCCCTTTAAGCCGGAAGCAAGAGCCGTATCCGCAACCTTCTGTACGAACTCCTGAAAGATCTCGTTCTTTGCAACAAAGTCTGTCTCGGAATTAACCTCAACAACCACTGCGGTATCACCCTCACCTGCAATGCGGCAGATACCTTCTGCTGCGATCCTGCTGGCTTTCTTCTCCATCTTGGCAGCTCCGCTCTTTCTTAAGAACTCTACCGCCTTATCCATATCTCCGTCGGTCTCGGCAAGTGCCTTTTTACAGTCCATCATGCCTGCACCGGTCATTTCTCTCAGCTCTTTAACTGTAGCCGCTGTTATTGCTGCCATTGTCATTTCTCCTTTATCAATAAAAACACAATCTTATCCGTTTCAAACTGGAGGGTCTGTTTATTTTATGCTTCTACAGCTGTCTCCTCTGCTCCCTCTTCCAAAGCCTGGGCATCCATATCCTCTCCGGTCACACCCTGATTAGCCTCGATGACAGCGTCAGCCATCTTTGACACGATCAGCTTCACTGCCCTGATAGCATCATCATTACCGGGGATCACATAATCGAGTTCATCGGGATCGCAGTTGGTGTCGGCAATTCCGATAAGGGTTATTCCGAGGGCATGAGCCTCCTGAATGCAGATGTGCTCTTTCTTGGGATCCACAACAAAGATCGCATCGGGGATACGCTTCATCTCCTTGATACCGCCCAGATTTCTCTCCAGTTTTTCCCATTCCTTCTTTATGATGAGAACCTCTTTCTTGGGAAGCTTCTCAAAGGTTCCGTCCTGTGACATCTGCTCGATCTCCTTGAGCCTTCTGATCCTGGACTGAATGGTCTTGAAGTTCGTGAGCATTCCTCCGAGCCATCTTTCATTAACATAGAACATTCCGCAGCGTTCTGCCTCACTCTTAACAGAATCCTGAGCCTGCTTCTTTGTTCCCACGAAAAGAATGGTTCCGCCGTTTGCGGCAATGTCGCCTACGGCATTGTAGGCCTCGTCAACCTTTCCGACAGACTTCTGAAGATCGATGATGTAGATGCCGTTCCTCTCGGTGTAGATGTAGGGCGCCATCTTGGGGTTCCATCTTCTCGTCTGGTGTCCGAAATGTACTCCTGCCTCCAGGAGCTGCTTCATAGAAATTACACTCATTTTTTTACCTCCGTTGGTTAAATGATCCGCACTTCCTGCAGATTCCCGACCTTACGGCACCGGGGGAATCCCTTCGGAAATGCTTTATTGTTCCTGTGCGCAAATCCGCACAGAAGTGAATATTACCATAATTTATCCCTGTTTGCAAGCCATAAATCCGTCTTCATTTTGATGTTATTATCTCCGCAATGTCCCTTGCTGAAGCCCCGGCGGGAATGGCATGCACGCCCACCACAAGATGTCTGTCATAACCGTTAAGGCAAAGATACCGGTCAAACTGCATGGCATCCGGCACGATTCCCGCCTGCTGAAGCTTTTTGGCAACAGCCGTGGATGACTCACCCTTTACAATGGTGACACCGGAAGATTCTGCCTTCTTCTCCGATGAAGACGAAGTATTTTTGTCCGATGAAGACGAGGTCTTTTTATCTGATGATGACGAAGTCTTCTTATCTGATGATGAAGAAGTCGTTCTGTCTGATGATGAAGAAGTCGTTCTGTCTGACGATGAAGAAGTCCTTCTGTCTGATGATGAAGAAGTCCTTCTGTCTGACGATGAGGAGGTCTTTTTATCCGATGAGGATGCCGCCTTCAAAGGGCTGGGGCTGCTGCCCCTGCCCGCATCCGAAACAAGCTCCTCCCTGTCCGTTTCCTTATCCCCGTCCGGGAGAGCGCCGGTCTTCTGAGCAGGTCTCTGATCCTTTTTTCCAGGCTCAAGGGCACTTTCCGCACCTGCCCCCTTAAATGAGCCGGTGGCTCCGGGATCCTCCCTGTTACCGGTCTGTTCTGAAAGTTCAGCCTTCAGGGAAGGAGAATCGGAGGAAACCTGGAAAGATGCCGCCTGGGATGAAACAGTCCCGGAGGAGACCGTTTCAGCTGAAACAGTTCCCGAAGAGAGGGTATTTCCCGGCGAAAGCTCCACTGATGCCCCTGCCCTGGGTATCCCGTCCCGGCTTTCAGACATTTTATCCTCATCAGCCTTTTTTGCGGCGCTGTCTGCCAGCTGCCTTGCCTCAGAAAGAAGCATCTCATCCTCTTCCACCATTCCGAGGGCCCTGGCCCTGACACGGATCTCATCATCCGTCAGTTCTGCGGCGCTGCCTCTTTTTCCGGCTGAGATTATAAGAGTCGAAACGACTATGCCAAGACCCAGCCCTCTTAAATAATGTCTGAGTCTCATTCCTCTCTCGCCTCCATAAGTCCGATCTTTAACCTGACCTCTCCCACTCCTATGCCGAACTGTCTGGCTATATCCACATCAGAAACTCCGCTTTCATGGAGTTCCATGATCTTTCCGTTTAGTCCCTCCTGTGAAACGGCACCTGTTCCGGATTTTCCGGTCTTTACGCCGTCAGAGCTGGGAGCGAACATTTTCGGTATCTTAAAGCCCCGGTCCTGATTGTCTTTTTCCTCTTCCTCATGCACCTGCTCATCCAGGCCGTAGGCGGCACGTCTTTCTTCCTTAAGGGCATTTTCATGCCTTGTAACGGCTGCCGTAGCATTTCTGCCCACTCCGCCGGCGATGGCAGCCTTGAGGGCAGGTCTGTCCTTGGCAGAGGGGAAGGGAACGGATTTATTGACACTGTCCACCTTTCTGACCGTGTTCTTGATATCTGCAGTCTTCTCGTTCAGCATATCATAAAGAAAGAGAACCTCCTTATGATTTCTCTCTATCTCATCCGTCACCGTCTTTCCGTATTCATTTATAGCCATGATCTTCTCGTTTGAAAGCTTCTCCATGGCTCTTGCAGCATCGTCCTGAGCTATCGAGCATTCGGCACTTACAGTATCTCTGATCCTTTTTGCTGCCTCATCAACACATCTGTCGGCAGCCTCCTTAAGGCTTTTCTGCGCATCATCCACATCCACACCGTCAGCCTTTGAATCCTTCATTTCAGGAACGATAAATCCCGCCGCAAAAATAACTGCTCCAAGTACAAGGAGCAGTATCTCAGCAATACTCATATTGAAATATCAAATCCTCCCTTTTTCTTGACGACGACCCTTCCGTCACCGCCCTCCTTCTTCTTTCTCCTCATTCCTCCGTCACCGGCGTACTCATTTCCGCTTCCGCCGTTGTCTTCTGTGGAGGTATCAACATTCTGCTGTTCCTGCACCGAATGATCCTTGATTTCGGTCTGCTCATCCACGGTGTTCTCCACCGCATTCTGCATGAGGGCAGCCTTGTTGTCATCGTTTTGTTTATATACCGAAATGTCCTGGGAAACCGACACGGTACCGTTTAACATTATAGGAGAGATCGCCATAAATAATACTCCGTTACATTGCCAACATCTTCACATCACCGTTTTCTTTTCTGAAACGGCAGAAATGGTAGTCCGTTTTAAGAACCAGCGAGGATTCGGAGATTACCAGCTTCGTACCCGCATGAGCCTGACCGGTGACAACTATCTGGGCAGCCGTGTCCGTGTCAAATTCCACGGAAAGCTTTGCAAGCTCGGCATTATTTGCACTCATCTGCTCCTTCTGTTTCTTTAATTCCGCCGATGCTGCCTGCATTTTGACGATCTGGTCGGGAGGGAGCTTTTCACCCTTCTGAAGCCTCTGGGCAACAGCCTGCAAAACAGGCTCCATCCTTGCTATGTTCTTTCTGAATTCCTCATTATCCTTCTGAAGTTTCGCGAATCTGACCTTAAGCTCCGGGTCGATGCCTACCTCTATGATGGTGTCCACGCCCATATCGGATCCAATGGTCTTTGCGGATATCTCGTTTCCGGATCTGACATAGCCGCCGGTTATGAAGCCCTTCTTTCCTTCAACACGGATCTTGTCTCCCGCCGAAACCTCACTGTTTAATATAAGCTCCGACTGGATGTTACCTCCGGCAGATACCTTCGCGGAATTAATGTACTTGGTAACCACATTTCCCTTTGCCCTGACTTCGCCCTTAGTCATGCCGTTAATGCCCTTTGCAACGGATATGCTTCCGCCTGCCTCGACACTGGCAGCTTCAATTATGCCTCTGATCTCTATGTCTCCCGTGGCCTTCAGTTTATATCCCGTGGACACGTTTCCGGCAACCCTGACATTTCCCTCAAATTCAACATCACCCGTGGAAACATCCACATTTGTGAGTTCAAGGACACTCGAAACAAAAACGGTGCCTTCTATAAGGTTAACATGACCGTCAACATTTGAGATGAGCCTGGTTCCGTCCTCTGAGATCGAAAGATCCTTTCCGTGTTTGAAAGCAGCCCTTTTTATCTCTTTAGGCTGCATGAGCTCACCGTAGACATCCATTCCCGGCTTTCCGGGAACTTCCTTATGAAGGATGGCAAGCACCTGACCCTTTGAACAGGCATGAACAAGACTCAGGGCATGAAAATCCACCGAGCCGTCCTCATTGAGTTTGGGTTTTGCAAGAGGATCGGTATCAAAGCAGTATTCGATATAGCCGTCCGTTCCCTCCTGCACAGGCACACCCCTGGCTATTTCATAATCCGTGCAGTACTTTCTGTTATTAAAAAAGCTGTTTGCAGCCTCTTCATTGACCGAAGCCTTTATGTACTGGGCCTTGAAATCTCCCCTGATCTCCTCAAGATCCATCCTGCTCCCGTTTTTTGAAGGAGGATAAAACCTTGCTGTCAGACTCATCCTGTCTGCTGACGGGATAAGTAGCATGCTTTCATTGACTTCATAGCACTTTTCCCTGTTAAGCCTGAAGGACTGATCAATGTTCTTCTCAACAGCGGAAAAAAGCGACATCTTTTCGTAGCTGATACGATGGAGGTTAAGGTAATCCTCCAGTTCCTTCATATCAACCGGCCTGCCGCTTCCCTTTGAACCATAAAGGTTTATGTATGTAGAATCTGCTCTAGGATCTATCTGAAAAAAACCGTTTCTGTTCTCATCCATAAAAGAACCTCTTTTGTATCCGTCCGAAAACCTGATGGATTCCGGCAGTTACCCCCTAATTCTTTACATCCGTCAGATACCCCATGTATTTCCCAAGTTTTTCCTTCATCTTCTTAAGGGCTTTTATATGAAGCTGGGAAACCCTCGACTCCGACACCTCCAGAACGTTACTGATCTCCTTTAGGGTCAGTTCTTCGTAATAGTAGAGAAGAATGACCTTTCTTTCGCGATCAGTCAGCATCTCCAGTGCATCCGCAAGCATCTTCTTAAGCTCTGCCTGTTCAACTACCTCTTCCGGTCCGGGATCGTTTGATGCAATAGTCTCCCTTTCCGCACTCCCGTCATCGCTGCTGTTTTCATTGAACTCATTCAGCGAAACCACATTCGTGACAGCCATCTGGGACTGCCAGTCGGCATATTCCGCATCGGAAAGTCCGAGTTGACGGGCTATCTCCTCATCAGATGCACTCTGCCCCGTCTTTGCCTCTATCTCCTTAACTGCATCGTCTATCTGTTTCTGTCTCTGCCTGATGGTTCTGGGGATCCAGTCCATCTTACGGATCTGATCGAGAATGGAACCCCTTATCCTGAGTGATGCATAGGTTTCAAACTTCACATCCTTGGCCGCATCAAATTTATCAATGGCATCGATCAGACCGAAAACCCCGTAGCCCACAAGGTCGTCATATTCCACATTATAGCCCAGATACATACTGAGCCTTCCGGCTACGATCTTCACCAGAGGCGCATATTCAATTATGATCTTTTCCCGAAGCTGAGCAGAACCGGTTTTAGCATATTCCGCCCAAAGCTTCTGTCTTCCGGCATCATTCATCTACTGATATCCACCCTATTCCAAAGGATCATAAACAGCCGGGTTAAAACCCGCCATCTTCTTCCACTGTCTTTTCTTCAACGGTACCGTCACTTTCGCTGTCAATGTTTTCAGTCTCGGCTCCCTCAGCGGGACCCTTTTCGATCATCTCGCCGTCTTCGCCCACTCCCTCTTCCTCTTCAATCTCGGGAGGAAGTTCAACCCTGTCCAGGGAGATCTTTATCACATCTCCAAGAACAAGAAACAGCAGGAGACTTCCCAGAATGATCATCAGAGAAAGATGCAGGGGATAATGAAGGATGCAGACCGCAATGGCTGCCACAGCACCTCCCAAAAGGGTAATGACTGCAGGCACGGGCCTGGTCTTAAGCTTGACCGGTCTGTTCTTTTTTTCCTCCTCAAGCTCCCGGGCATGCTCTAAAAGCAGTTCCCTCTGGAGCTTCTGCTGCTCTAACTCTTTTTTCTTCTTATCCTGCTCTTTTTGAATATCATCAAGGCTTTTATTGTCTTCGGCACTCATATGGTCTTAACCGGTTTACCCACCGCCTTGATGATAAAATCCCCGGATTCGGGATAAAACTCCACCGTGCGTCCGTAATTCAGACCGGTATCTTCGGCTTTTATCGGGATCCGAAGTTCCTTAAGCTTTGCCTTAACTGCCAGGACGTTTCTGTCTCCAACCTTCATGAGCGGCGATGCGGAATTCTGAAATCCGAACATCTGGGCTCCTCCGGCGATCTTTGCAACCATCATATTTCGCCTGGCACCGGCTTTTTCCATCTGCCTGACCAGTTCTTCCACACCTGTGTCCGCGAATTTGGCGATATTTGCATTATTCTTGATCTCTTTGCTGTCAGGAAGCATAACATGGGCAAGACCGCCCACCTTGTTTCCGGTATCCCTGATCGCCACGCCCACACAGGATCCAAGTCCCAATGTAGTGATACTGTTGGGGCTGATGCACAATTTTAGATCGGCCATGCCGACTTTTATCATTTCAGCCATAAGCTTTCCCCTTTTTACGGTTAATCCTGAATAACTCCCAGGGCTCTCAAAAGCTTTCCATATGACGGAAGGTCGGGAACCAGGATGAAGAAACCGTTTAGTTCAACATCATCCGTAAATGCTGTCTGGATCAGAAGCATCTTGTCTCCCACCATCCCAAATTCTATCGCGGGAACGGAAAGGATCGCACCTGCCATATCCACAGCAAGATCCGGTACTGATTCGCTGATCGTCAGATTTGTCAGTGTGGAAAGCGAATTCAGATATGATCCGGTAATGATATTACCGATCTCCTTAAGTGCCGACTGAGCCATCTCATCAAGCTCGGTAACCTGCATTCCCATGAGCTTGCCCACAAGCGCATATGCGGATTTTTCCTCAAGAAGGAACATTATGCTCCCCTGAAGATCCCCCTCTATGCGGAGATATATACCGGCCATGATCTGTTCTTCTCCGCCCATGGCCTCTCCCAGTTCCTTGAAGTCCAGAAGTTCAACCCTTGGAACCTTCATATCAACCTTCTGTGAAAGCATTGATGCCAGCGCCGACGCGGCATTCCCCGCACCGATATTTCCTATCTCCTTAAGCACGTCATAATAAATGCCATCAACATTATTTAAATCCAATTCAGCCATCAGATCTACCTCCAATAAAGTCTCAGCGTAACTGTTCAGAACCCGTCGGTTTTTGAACAGTTGCGGCGATCTTACGTTTTAGCCGCACTTCGTGCGGGAGTAAAATCGCTGTTAAACCCGAATTTTTCTGTGGAAAGCCCACAAAAGTGCCCGGGTATGTTCTGAATATTTACGTCTCAGCTAACGTCTTTCTCACCGATGACGGCGGCAAGGTCAAGGATGGAAACCAGACCCTTGTCCGTTTTTCCCACTGCTGTAATGTAGAGCTGGCTTGTATCGTTCTTATCGGGTGTCTGTCTTTCGGTCATCGACTCGGGAAGATCCCTGACCTCTTCGACCTCGTCAACGATAACCCCTATTGCTGCGGTGGGATCAAGCTTGATTATTATGATCCTTGTCTTTCCGGTGAACTCTATCTCCGGCATGTCAAATTTAAGCCTGAGGCTCATCACCGGGATAACCTCACCTCTGAGGTTGATAACCCCCTTAAAATATGACTGTACGTTGGGAACCCTTGTTATCTGGGGAACCCTGACAATATTGTCCACATATTTTATATCTATGCCATAATGCTCTATTCCGAGATTTACAACAATATACTGAGTTACTATATCCTCTTCGTATACTTCAAGTTCTGCTGCCATTAATCCAACCTCCTCTGTTAATCATAATTCACATCTGACTAAATGCGCCGGATGTCCTTAAATACCGGTTTTTCGCTCTTACTTAACAGTCGTCTCCATATCAGATCAGAGCATTGGCATCAACAATAAGAGCAACCTCGCCGTCACCAAGGATCGTTGCTCCGCTTATGATCCTGTCGCAGTTGATATATTTTCCGAGAGATTTGATAACTATCTCCTGCTGTCCCATAAGCTCATCGACAACAAGTCCTGCAAGTGTATCCCCCTTCTTAACAATGACGACAACAAGATTCTCGTTCTCACCCCTTCTGGACTCAACTCCCAGCACATCGGAAAGCCTGATGATGGGAATGACCGTACCTCTGAGCTGGATGACCTCCTTCTGCTGAACAAGCTTGATGTCGGAAACGGGTATATCCTCTATGGTCTGGATGGAATCGAGTGAGATCGCGTATTTTTCGCCTCCAACGATGACCATGAGAGCCTGAATGATGGCAAGTGTAAGAGGAAGTCTTACAATGAAGGTGCTTCCTTCGCCAAGCTTTGTCTTGACCTCAACGTCACCGCCAAGGGATTCTATGTTGGACTTAACAACGTCAAGTCCGACACCCCTTCCGGAGATATCCGTAACCTGCTTTGCCATTGAGAAACCGGGATCAAAGAGGACATTGATCACATCCTTGTCGGACATCTGGTTTGCGGTATCCTCGGATGCATAGCCCCTTTCGATTATCTTTGCCCTAACTGCCTCCACATCGATTCCGTTACCGTCATCTCCAACCTCAATGACAACGTTATTTCCATCCTGATATGCATTGAGGAAGATGGTACCTGTCTCGGGCTTGCCCCTTTCCGCACGGGCTGCTGTTGTCTCAAGACCGTGATCTGCACTGTTTCTGATCAGGTGCATAAGAGGATCGCCGATCTCGTCCACAACTGTACGGTCTAACTCGGTGTCTTCACCGGTGATGGTGAGATTCATCTTCTTGCCAAGCTTCTTTTCAAGATCCCTGACCATACGGGGGAATTTGTTGACAGCACTCTCAATGGGCACCATTCTCACCTTCATGACCGCTTCATGAAGGTTTGTGGTCACGCTTTCAAGATACTCCACATTCTCAACTATGGCATTTCCGGCCGTCTGTCCCGAGGAAGCAGCCGAAACGATGGTATTTTTAGCAATGATCAGCTCGGATACAAGGTTCATAAGGGTATCGAGCTTTTCTATGTCTACTCTTATGGTCCTGCTGACTACCGGCTTTCCTGCAGGCTTCTTGGCTGCAGCCGGAGCCTCCTTTGCAGCCGCCCTGGGAGCGGGTGCGGGAGCGTTTTCAACAGGCTTCTCCTCCTTGACCGCAGGGGCTGCTTCAGCCTCCTGGGCGGCAGGTTCAGCCTCATCCTCACCAAGCATGTCTTCGGTATATTCTTCTCCAACGGCATCCTCGATCTCTGAAACGCTTAAGATGGCCGCCTTCACCTTTTCAAAATCATCGTCGCTTATGGCGAACAGGCTGAAGGTAAATTCAAATTTTTCATCCTCGATATCCTGTGAAGAGGGAGATGAAACTATGACTTCTCCGGATTCCTCTATAGCCTTGAAAACGAGGAAGGCCCTTGCAGCCTTTAAGAGGCAGGACTCCTGGATGAAGACCGAGAAACCGTACACATGCTTGCCTGAAACGATGGCGTCCTTAAGGACGTTCTTCTGGGTGTCATCAAGCTCGATCTTTTTGTATTCAGCCTTTTCATTTGCCGGTGAATCTGACGCAGCCGCAGCAGGCTCAGCAGCCTCTGCCTTTTTGTCATCCTTTGCCCCGTCATCCCCCGAAGCCTCTCCGTGAAGCATCCTGTTGAGCTCATTTACGATATTGTCATTATCGTTGTCGCCCTCATCCGAAGTATTCTGGATGGTATCCACATATCCTTCGATGGCATCCAGTGCCTGAAACAGAACATCCATCAGTTCGCTGGTGACACTCATCTCATTTGAGCGGACAGCGGAAAAACAGTCCTCCATATCATGAGTGAGGCGCTGCAGCCTCTTATATCCCATCGTGCCCGCCATACCTTTAAGCGAGTGTGCGGCACGGAAGATCTCATTGATAGCGTTCTGATCCTCCGGCTCCTGCTCAAGGATCAGCATCTGGTCGGAAAGCACCTGAATATGTTCCTTAGCTTCATCAAGAAAGATTCCCAAATACTGGCTTACATCCATTTTACTCCCTCCATTTTTCCTTTTTTAGAATATTGGTAGCTGTTCGGAAATCGAAGGGTTCCGAACAGTTACGATTACTGTAGAAACGCTTGCAGGTCAGGCTCTCAGTCCGACCTCCCTGGTGATCGCATCGGCGATCCTGTTGAGGGGAAGCACTTCGTTCACGAGGCCGGTGTTGGCTATGGCCCTCGGCATTCCGTAAACAGCACAGCTGCTCTCATCCTGGGAAATGATGTGAAGCTGCTTGTGTTTGATGAGATCCTTAATGCCTGCCGTTCCGTCCGCTCCCATGCCGGTCAGGACAACACAGCAGATCTTGCTGTATGACGTATCCTCAATGGATTCGTACATATAGTTGGCACAGGGTCTCACGCCCTCCCTCTTGGGCTCATCGGTAAAATATATCCTGGTGTGCCCGCCGCTTTTGGCCACCTTCATATGCCTGTCACCGGGAGCGATATAAACCTTTCCCTTTTCAAGCAGATCACCTTCCTCTGCCTCCTTGACGGAAAGTTTGCTGAGCGAATCCAGCCTTTCGGCAAGAGACTTGGTAAATCCCACAGGCATATGCTGAACTATTATGATCGGGGCATTTATCTTTGCCGGGATCAGGGGGATAACAGAATGAAGAGCCTTGGGTCCGCCCGTGGAAGAAGCAATGGCTATAAGCTTCTCGCCGTCCACTCTGACTGAGGGTCTTAAGGCCACCGGTGAAGAGGTCTTTTCAGCCTTTAATTCTTCCGAGCTTTCCCTCCTGTTTGAAGGAGCCAGAGCCGAACCGGCACCGGAAACAACAGCCAGAATATTAAGGAAATTTGCAGCAAATTCTTCTCCGGAAATGCTGGAAAGACTGTCGGGTTTTTTGATGAAGTCCATGGCGCCGAGCTCTAAAGCCTCCATGGTCCTTCTGGTACCCTCTCCCGTTTCCGTGGAGAACATCATAACATGCTGCTTAATGCCTTCCGCCTTGAGCTTTCTCAAAAACTCAATTCCGTCCAGCTTCGGCATGTTCACATCAAGGACTATTGCATCGTATCTGTTCTTTTTGACCAGATCAAATGCCTCCTGGCCGTCCCTGCACCTCTCAGGCTTGTCATACCTGCCATCACGCTCAATTATATCACAAGCCACCTTTCTCATGAGTGCAGAATCATCTACGACGAGTATTTTTTTGCCCATAAATTATTCGCCCCTTTCTCTCTTTCTCTTGCGACGTTCTTCTTCGAATATGTATTTTATAATGCTCTCCCGCTGATCCATGTCCATGTTCATGAACTGGATGTGAACCTGAAAGATCCCGCGCCTGCCTTCGATCTCCTCGGACATGATCACCCTGCCAACAAGTTCATATTCCGTATCCTTCTTTGCCGTCGGAAGGGCAAATTTAAACAGGATTTTCTCGTCCTTTTCAAATTTCTGAGGTGATATGAATCTGGCTCCTCCGCCGCTGATGTCAACGATGGTCCCGTCCTGGAGAGTCAGATCCGTATTCAGGATCTGCACACTGTTGAAATCGGTTGCCATCTTGAATTCCTCGTCATCCATCTTACGGCACTTCATGTTCAGAATGCAGTTCAGCCTGTAATACTCTCTGCGCTGGTATTTTTTCAGAGGAGATGTAAGCTCAAGGCACAATATGAATACGTTATTGGTCTTAAACCTGTCTTTGACCCTTGCATAGCACTGATAAAGCCCCGATGAGGTGTAAAAGCACAGGTCGAATTCCCTGTCCACAGGCAGAAGGATAAGCTTTGTCCCTTCCATGGGCATGTTGATCTGGATCTCGTCCTCCGAGGGAATATCATACACCCTGCTGGAATATACCTTCTTTTCCTCCTGACTGCCCTTTGCAGCCTTTTCCTCACTTCTTACATCCGTCAGTTCCAGCTTGTCGCCCGGAACCACATAATCTGTCAGCATAAAATCTCTCCTGTACCCTTAAACCCTGATCAGCTGAAATGTTTTCCCCTTACCATATTTGCAAAAAAGCCCGCCATCCCCCGCCGGTAAACAGCCTCCTCATGAGGTATGTCCATAAGGGTCATGGCGATATCCCTGAAGGCTCTTGAAGATCTTGCGTTGGGATCGGATATCGTTATGGGGCTCTGCTGCATCACAGCCTCCGCGAGCTCATTGTCCTGCGGAATGCAGCCAAGATACTCTATGTTCAGATGAAGATATCTGACAACCACCGCGTTTAGTTTCTTAAACAGAAGTTTTCCCTCATCAGAGGTGGAAACCTTGTTTGAAATGACCTTGACGGCGGATGAATCCTCCTTGAATCTGGCGTTCCTCCTCAGAGCCTTTAAGAGCGAATACGAATCCGTAATGGACGTGGGTTCCGGTGTGGTCACAAGGATCACTTCCCCGGATGCCACCAGAAATTCCATAACCGAATCGGAAATACCCGCGCCTGTATCAATGATCACAACATCCGCCAGGCTGTCCAGCTCCGAAAGCTGTTTGACAAGATAGTTGATATATTCGCTCCCCAGGTTTGTGAGTCCTGCGATCCCGGATCCGCCGGAGATGAAGCCCACATCCATGGGTCCCCAGGTAATAACATCCTTGATCCCAACCCCCTTGTAGATAAGATCCGCAAGATTGCTCCTGGGTATCGTTCCGAACATCACCTCGATATTTGCCAGACCGAAATCAGCATCGAAAATGATCACCCTCTTGCCCATCTTCTTAAACTCGACAGCAAGATTGATCGAAACGTTGCTCTTTCCCACACCGCCTTTTCCCGATGTTACCGTGATGACTCTGGCGGCCTTTTGAGGGGCGATCTGATTCTGTTTGATTATACTCCTTAGTCTTTCGGCCTGATCCATTTATCCCTCTGTTCCCGTTTCCTTTTCGGGTTTTTGTGCGGTTCCTTCCTCGCCCGGGGATCTTTCGGATCCCAGAAGTGACCTGACTATGCTTTGAGGATTAAACTCCTCGATGTCATCCGGTACATCCTGCCCGTTCGTCACATAGGCTATCTCCGTATCAGTCCTGCACCTGATGTTCAGCATGTTTCCATAGGTATCTGTTTCATCCAGCTTGGTGAAGATCAGCTTATAATCGGTCATTTCCTTGTAGAGATCGCAGATCGTAATAAGATCCCTGTATTTGGTGGTGACCGAAAGCACCAGATAGGCCTCGATCTTTGAGATTTTTTCAGCCTCGTCAAGAAGCTGTTTCATCTCACGGCGTTTCTGAGCATCTTTGGGAGAATAGCCGGCTGTATCGACGAAAACATAGTCATATTCCTTAAATTCGTTTAAGGCATCCGTCATGTCATCGCCGTTATAGGCCACCCTGAAGGGAACCTCAAGAATGTCCGCATAGGTTCTTAACTGCTCTGCCGCCTTTATCCTGTAGGTATCCGTCGTAACCAGCGCCACCTTCTTTTTGCGATTCACAGAAAAGCGGGATGCTATCTTTGCAATGGTCGTGGTCTTCCCGACTCCGGTGGGACCTATGAAAAATACGATCTTTGCCGAGCCCTCTCCGGGAGTGATCTTTCCGGTCTCGCCGAATTTAAGGATCAGCCTCTGGTAGATATTGGAAATGAGGTGATCGATGGTTATGCCCGGTTTTTTTATCTTTTCTATCTCAGCCACCAGCTCGTTGGCATATTTTTCGTCAACTTCGTTATTTATCAGGGTATTGTACATAAGCTTAATAAAACTCATGAACTCCCTGTCGCCTTCTTCCGTTTTTTCGCTGTTTTTACGGACAGGCTCATCCTCTCCGTTTTCCATCACATTCTTAAGCTGCTGCTCTATCAGGGTGTGGAGGTTATCCAGCTTTTCCTCTATTCCCCTTTCGTCGTCCTTTTTAGGAGCATCCCCTCCGTCCTTCCTGTTTTCAGCCTTTGCAGGCTCCTCATCGGGGATGACATCCCTGAAGGTCTGCTGTTCCTTCCTGGCCGGGGCAGTCCTGACCGGAACCTTAGTCACGGGTCTGATGTTAAGATCCGGGAGCTTTCCGGGATGTGCATTTATTGCATCCTTGTCCTCCTCCACGGCTGCCGTGACTTCGATCAGGGGCTTTTTCAGGAAGCTGAAGAAACCCTTCTGCTTCACCTTGCGGACATTCATGATAACAGCCTGGGCTCCCAGAGCCTCCCTTGCCGCCTTTGTCGCTTCCTCTTCAGTTTTTCCCGTAAATCTTTTGATTATCATGCCGTTATCATCCCGATGCTCGAAATATCGACATCATTTTCCACTTCGTTGTAGGAAATGACGATTATATCCTCGAAATAATCCTCAACCATTTTCTTGAAGTATATCCTGACTATGGAAGAGGTTATGACTATCTCGTTCTTGCCCATATCCTGAAGTTTCTTCAGCTGCTCCTCCGTGGCGCTGATTATCGCCTTTGTCCTGTCCGGCGAAAGGGTCAGATAAGCTCCCTGCTCCGTCTGTTTTATGGAGGCCATTATCTCCTGCTCAACCTTGGGGTCTAATGTAACAACAGTGGTCGTTTCACCGGGCTCAAAGAATTTGGCTGAGATCGCCCTCTTTAAGGCCTGCCGGCAATATTCCGTCAGGACATCCGTATCCCTTGTGGTTGCGGCATAATCCGCCATAGTCTCAAATATTGTCAGAAGGTCTCTTATGGAAATGCCCTCCTTAAGCAGGTTCTGCAAGACCTTCTGGATCTCGCCAAGACCCAGCAGCTTGGGAGTAAGCTCTTCCACGACAGAAGGATTTGATTCCTTCAGGTTGTTTATGAGGTTCTGTGTATCCTGTCTGGTCAGAAGCTCGCTTATGTGGGATCTGATGACCTCCGTCAGATGGGTCGCTATGATCGAAGGAGGATCCACCACCGTATAGCCCAGGGATTCTGCTCTTTCCCTCTGTCCCTCCGTTATCCACTTTGCCGGCAGATGGAAGGAAGGCTCAAAGGTATCGATACCTGTGATCTCCTCTTCAACATAGCCGGGATTCATGGCCATATAATGATCAAAGAGGATCTCTCCCTCGGCAACCTGTACACCCTTTATCTTTATGATGTACTGGTTGGGATTGAGCTGTATGTTATCTCTCAGTCTTATGATGGGAACAACAGTACCCAGTTCAAGAGCGATCTGTCGTCTTATCATCACAACCCTGTCAAGCAGGTCTCCGCCCTGATTCACATCCGCAAGGGGGATGATGCCGTAACCGAACTCCAGCTCGATGGGATCGACCGAAAGAAGGGATACCACATTCTCCGGCTTTCTGATCTCCTCGGCACTGGTCTCCTCCTGGGATGCGACCTCGCTTTCTACGGTCTCAACCTCGATCTGGTTCTTCATTACCCTGCCTCCGATGACAAAAAGAGCACCCAGGGTGACAAAGATCACAGGATTAAGCGGGGTTATAAGACCCAGCAGGGCTATGACGGCTCCTGCCATGTACATAACCTTCGGAGTTCCGAAAAGCTGGCCCACAAGGGCAGGCCCGAAGTCCGATTCCTTTGCCCCCTTCGTGACCAGCACACCTGTTGCAAGAGATATGAGCAGTGAAGGAATGGATGAAACCAGACCGTCACCTATGGTCAGGATAACATAGTGATTTAAGGCATCTCCGAAGGTTTCTCCCCTTCTTAAGACCCCCATGGCAAGACCGCCGATAATGTTAATTCCGGTGATCAGAAGGCCCGCCGTGGAATCTCCCTTAACATATTTAACGGCACCGTCCATGGAACCGAAGAAGGTGGCTTCATCCTGTATCTTGTCTCTTCTTCTCTTGGCCTCCTTGTCGTCAATGGCTCCGGTGTTAAGGTCCGCATCTATCGCCATCTGTTTACCGGGCATGGCATCGAGGGTAAATCTGGCCGTAACCTCGGAAACACGCTCGGAACCCTTGTTGATGACTATAAACTGGACTATGAGCAGGATTATGAATACGATACCCCCGACTATGAGGTCATTTCCGCCCACGTACTGACCGAAAGTCTGCACCACATTTCCGGGATTTCCCGTGGTCAGGATCAGCTTCGTTGACGAAACGTTCAGGGAGATCCTGAATATGGTCGTAAAAAGCAATATGGTGGGATAGTAGGACATATCCAGCACTTCTTTCACAAAGAGAGTGTTGAAAAGTATGGCAAAGGCTATTGCCATGTTCAGCGCAAGCATCACATCCAGAACACCGCTGGGCAGTGTTATGATCATGAATATGAACGCCGACAGAAGATATATCGCTATTCCCAGATCCTGTACGGAAAAGGTCTTCTTTTTTGTAGTATCCATAGATTAAACGCCTCAGGCCGGATTTTCCCGGCTCTCCCGGAGGTTGTAGACAAAGGCCAGCACTTCGGCAACGGACTGGTACAGCTCCGGAGGGATCTTTGCCCCTACATCCACATTATGATAGAGCATCCTTGCAAGCGGCTTGTTCTCTACGATCTCAACATCGCTCTCCTGAGCCGCCTCTTTTATCTTCTGCGCAAGGAAATCCTGTCCCTTGGCCGTAACTATCGGTGCATCTGCTATCATGGCATCATATTTCAGAGCCACGGCATAGTGAGTAGGATTCGTGATGACAACGTCCGCCTCGGGGACAGCCTGCATCATCCTCCGCCTCGATGCCTCCTGCATCCTCTGTCTGATCTTGCCCTTTACCTGGGGATCTCCTTCAGAGTCCTTGTACTCATCCTTGACCTCCTGCTTGGTCATCTTCATGTCCTCATGGAACTTATGCCTCTGGTAGATGTAGTCCCCGATACCCACAATGAGATATATGAGACTCACCCTCAGACCGATGTCCACAACAGTGGCGCAGGTAAAGGAAATGGCGCTCTGGACCGAAAGGTCGTACATTAAGAGCAAAGCGCCTATCTTGTCCATCATGTAGCTGTAGACCACATAGGTTATCAGGCCTATCTTAATGACAGACTTTAAGAGCTCAAAAAGCTTTTCCTTGGAAAAAAGCCTCTTAACCCCGTTCACGGGATTGAGCTTCGAAAACTTCGGCTTCAACGGCTTTGTTGTAGGCTGCCACTTCACCTGAACTATATTGATGATCAGACCTACTGCCAGCGTGGCCAGAAAGACCGGCAGCATTATGATGATCATCCTGATCATTACTATCCGTATGAAGCCGGTAAAATCCCGCTGGGGAAGCTCACCGCTGACAAATTTTATTCTGTCCGGGATGCTGCTGTATACAAATTCAAAGATCTCAAGAAAGTTTGTCCCTATGACGGTTCCGAAAAGCTTCAGCGTAAGGAATGCCGTGATCAGACCCACAGCGTTGCCCAGCTCCTGGCTTTTTGCAACCTGTCCTTCCTTTCTCGCATCCTGAAGCTTTTTCCCCGTAGGCTCTTCGGTTCTTTCACCGCCGGGTCCTTCCTTGGCGAAGAACTGAAGATCGATCTTAAGAATCATTCAGCTCATACCTCCAACGAATTCGGTCATCAGCCTTTTCATGGCGTTAAAGATAAAATCCGCCATACCCGGAAGCATGCCTACGGTCAGGATCATTATTCCCAGTCCCACAAAGATCTTGATCTGGATCCCGACAGTGAACATGTTCATCTGGGGAGCCACCTTGGCAAGTATGCCCAAAACCGCATTCAAAATAAGCATACCCGCAAAAACGGGAAGAAATATCCTGAATGCGATAACAAAATAATCAGTCAGAAACCTGATGGATGAAGTCATGATCCCGTCCAGGTCAAACAGGATCCTCCCCGTAGGGATCATCTCGTAGGATTCCACAAAGGCCTTTAAGATCCAGTGATGCATGTCAGAGGCTAAAAGTATCAGTAAAAGCGCATAATTATACAGTGAACCGGAAAAGCCGACCTGCTGCCTGGTGGCCGGATCAAAAAGGGATACCATGGAAAGTCCTATATCCATATCAATCAGGGAGCCCGCAAGCTGTATTATGTACAGACAGACATTTCCCGACATCCCGAGCAGTATTCCGGCAGCCGTTTCCTTAAAGACCAGGATCGCATATCCAAGAACCGAATCATACTGCAGGGCGTAATGAGGCACCACAAACTGATAAAGTATGAATGCCGTCAGGACCGAAAAACCAACCTTGACCCTCTGGGGCACGTTGCTCAGCCCGAAAAAGGGAGCTGTGTGTACAAAAGCAGTAACCCTTGAGACGATAAGCAGAAAAAATTCCAGATCCTCAATGGCAAAATTCTGACTGATCAAACCCTTATCACCTTATATAGATTGAAAAATCGGTCCAGAGCTCATTCATAAAAGTGACTATATTATTAAGCATCCAGTGCCCAAGTATCATTATGCCCAGAAAGATGGCAAGCACCTTCGGCACAAAGGTCAGGGTCTGCTCCTGGATCGAGGTCACCGTCTGAAAAACGGAGATCGTCAGTCCAACGATCAGTGAGATCAGAAGAAGGGGGGCACCCGTCTTTATGATCACATATAGAGTTTCGGATGTAAGATCCGTGACAGTATCGATCGTCATAAAAAATCCCCTTAATAAAAGGTCTTTACAAGACTGCCTATAACAAGATTCCAGCCGTCTGCAAGAACAAACAGAAGCACCTTGAAGGGCATTGAGATCGTCGTGGGCGGCAGCATCATCATACCCATACTCATGAGGGTCGAAGCAACCACCATATCTATAACAATAAAAGGAATATAGATCAGAAACCCTATGATAAACGCCGTTCTGAGTTCAGAAATAACAAAGGCCGACGTCAGCACCGAATTGGGTATATCATCTATATCCTCAACATTTTCTATCTTCGCTATATCCAGAAAAAGTCTTACATCCTTTGTCTGGGTCTGCCTGTACATAAATTCCCTCAAAGGAGCCATGGCGGTCTCAAAAAACTCCTCCTGGGTCATTTCCCCGTTTTCAAAGGGCTGTACGGCTGTAGTGTTTATTTCGTTTATTGTGGGAGCCATGATAAAAAAAGTAAGCAGAAGACTCAGCCCCACCAGGATCTGATTGGGAGGGGATGTCTGTGTTCCGATGGCTGCTCTGGTAAAATGCATGACCACAAGGATCCTTGTAAAGGATGTCAGCATCAGAAGCAGAAGCGGAGCCATGGCCACAAGTGTAAGGATTATCAGGATCCTTAAGGCTCCGGACAGATTGCCGTTCCCGTCCCTGTATGTGATGTTAAGGTTATTGCCTATGTTGAGATCCCTGAGATCCCCTCTGGAATCAGCAGAGCCGGGCTCATCTATGACTGTGCTGGAATTATAGTTATCATTATAGATCCCCAGCTGGTCATAATCATCGACCCTGGTGCCGTCCACCGTCTCGGTAGAACCGCTGGCGATACCACCGCTTCTACCCGTAGCTGATTCGTTGGCAAAAGCTCTTACGTCAAAAGCCATTGCGGCAATAAGAAGCGTAAGAGCCAGACAGACAAACATTTTTTTCATACCGCTTTCCTCTTAAGCCCCGTTCTTCTTTTTGAGCTTTTCCCTGGCCTTTTCAATGAACAGTCCAAAATCGGGGGAACGCTTTTCCAGCGTTTCCCTGAAGTCCATACCCTCCGGATCGATCTCGGACAGGAGGTTTATCTCATCCTTTCCGACACCAATGACCAGATATTTTCCGGCTGTCCTGATGATCGCTATAAATTTGTTGGGAGCCAGCTTAAAGGTTTCGATCAGCTCAATATTCCTGTTGTACTGCTGTTTTTTTGCATATCCCGCCACCCATCTGGTGGTATAGACGGTGATAAAGAGGACAAAAACAAATACAACAAAAGCGGTGATAAGATGAAGGATCCTATCCAATCAGCCCACGACCTTTTTAACGGCCTCAAGAACACGTTCAGCCTGGAAGGGCTTAACTATGAAATCCTTGGCACCCGCCTGGATAGCCTCGATAACCATTGCCTGCTGACCCATGGCAGAGCACATGATCACAAGCGCCGCAGGATCGCTTTCCTTGATCTTCTTTAAGGCCTGTATGCCGTCCATCTCAGGCATTGTGATGTCCATGAGAACAAGATCAGGCTTAACCTCAGCATACTTCTCAACTGCCTTAGCACCGTTTTCAGCCTCTCCTGCAACATTGTAGCCATTCTTTGAAAGAATGTCCTTGATCATCATTCTCATGAATGCTGCATCGTCACAAATCAGAATGTTCTTTGCCATAATTTTTCACTCCTATTTTATTATTTCTGTTACTCTGACTCCAAAACTCTCTTCTATAACTACAACTTCGCCCTTGGCGACATTTTTGCCGTTTACCAGTACATCTACCGGCTCTCCGGCTATTTTTTCGAGCTCGATAATCGTCCCCGGGGAGAAATCAAGTATGTCATTGATGGATTTATGTGTTCTTCCCAGCTCGACGGTTACTTCAAGCGGCACATCCTTGATGATCTCTATGTTTTCCTGGGCCTGCATGGGATTCAGGTCGCTTGTGAATGTGGTAAACTGCGCAGGCTGCACATTCACATTTGCCATGGGCTGCTGCATCATCATGGGCTGCATGCCCATCTGAGGCGGCATTCCCATACCCATGCCCATCTGGGGCGGCATTCCCATCCCCATCTGAGGCGGCATTCCCATTCCCATCTGGGGAGCCCCCATGGACTGACCGGACATATCCGGTGCCGGAGGCGGAGGCGGCGGTGCCGCTGCAGGCTCCGGTGCGGGCGGCGGCGGAGGCGGTGCCTCCTCTTTTGCTGCTCCTCCCTCCATAAAGTGGCTGTAGAGTTCCTTGGCAAAATCTATGGGATAGAGCTGCATGATCGTGGAATCCACCAGATCCCCGATCTGCATGCTGAAGGATACCTTTACAAACTCTTCCTTCAGGAAAGGGGCTATATCCTCGGGTTTGCCGAACTCATTCAGATCTACCAGTGATGCCTCGGGAGGGCTGATATCTATCATCCTTCCAAGCATGGACGAAAGCGAGGTGGCAGAAGAACCCATCATCTGGTTCATGGCCTCGGAGATAGCCGACAGGTGAAGCTCTCCCAGCTCTCCGTCCGTATCCGTTCCGTCTCCGCCCATCATAAGATCTGTTATGATCTTAACATCACTTTCCTTTAATACGAGGATATTACTTCCGTCAAGTCCGACTTTATAGTGGATCTGGATGAAAACACAGGGTCTTTCGTAGTCCTTAGTGATGGTTTCCCATGTTGCCATCTCCACCGTGGGAGTCGTTATATTAACTTTTCTGTTTACAAGAGAATACAGCGTGGTGGCGGAGGTTCCCATGCTGATGTTGGCTACTTCACCGACTGCATCCTTTTCCGCATCCGTCAGTGCATCGCTTCCACCACCGGCACCGGCTGAGGCTCCGGAATCTCCGGGGTCATCGCCGCCGTCAGTCGCCATTCCGGACAGCAGGGCGTTGATCTCGTCCTGTGACAGCATTCCGTCCATCCGGTCATTCCTCCTCTCTGATTACTTCAGTCACTCTCACGGCATATGAATCCTTCGTAGAACCGGGCAGCGCCTTAAATTTCTTAATATTACCCACATACACATCCATGTCCTGGGCGACTCTGCTGTCGAGTCTTATGATATCACCAACCTGAAGGTTGACAAAATCCGTAACGGTTATCGAACTTTCACCAAGTATTGCCATGATGGGTATCTGAACATGCTTGATCAGATCCTCCATATGAGCGGTGTAGCTCTCGTCCGATGTATCCTGCATGGTCGAGAACCAGAACTTGGTGTTCAGCTTATCCATGATGCTCTCAAGGGTAAAATACGGCAGGCAGACATTCATAAGTCCTTCCACTTCGCCGATCTTGATGTTCAGGGTAACAATGGCGATCATTTCCGTGGGGGCAATGATCTGGGCAAACTGCGGATTTGTCTCCACCCTTTCAAGCACCGGATTCAGATTTTCCACAACATTCCGCCATGGCTCCCGCATCAGGCTTATGGAGATGGACATCATCTTTTCCACAAGGGAAAGCTCTATCTCCGAAAATTCCCTGTTCTTTTCCAGGGGATCCCCCTGACCGCCAAGAAGCCTGTCGATCATGGCAAAGCCTATCGTAGCCGAAAGCTCCACCATGATATTGCCATTTAAAGGCAGGAAGTTAACTATACCAAGAATTACCGGATTTGACAACGAGTTCGTAAATTCGGAAAACGTCAGCGCCTCCGAATTGACCACACTGACCTGAACATTCTTCCTCAGGTAGACAGGATAGTTCGTTGACAGCAATCTTCCGTAGTGTTCGAAGATTATCTCCAGTGTACGCAAATGTTCCTTTGAGAACTTTGCTGGCCTCTTAAAATCATATTCCTTTACATTTTTCCCGGCATCTTCCTTGAGATCATCCGTATCTATCTCACCCTTGCTGATAGCCTGCAGAAGATTATCTATCTCAGCCTGGGAAAGGACGTCTCCCATATTCTCATCCTCTTAAAGGTACTGCTTATTTACTGAACAATATAGCCGCTTAAGGCAACCTGATAAACAAAATTTCCGAAGATGCCCTGGAGCTTTTCAAGCACGGCTTCCTGAAGTCCCGTCTGTCCGAGAGCCTCCACATCCTCATAGGTATAGCCCTGAACCACCTCGCTCATGGCATTTAAGATCCTGGGATCCTCGGTGCCTGACTCTATGGTCGGTCCGTATGAAGAATAGTCATCAAGAGACTTGTTCATAAGGATCGCAACCTTGCAAACAACATAATGGGCTTCTCCGTCTTCTCCCTTTTTAAGCTGGAAGGTCTGCTGATCCGCTATGCTGTAGGTTGCCGAATCAGCCAGGGCCACATTCGAGCCGGAGCTTCCCAGCGGTGTCCCCGCAGGTCCGTAGCCGGCTGCATCAAGCTTTATCGCACCGGCGATCTCGTCAACCAGCCCTATGGTCTTTTTATTTGCAGGTATGACCGAAAACATCATTATAGCCGTCATGACGATGTTCACCACCAGCAATGCCATTATGATGATCGAAATCATATTCTTTTTCATATCAGTCTGTGTCCCCCTGTAAAAAATGACCCTCAGGATACATCGCTCAGCTGGTTATATATCCTGATCTCCACTCTCCTGTTCAGCTGCCTTCCCTCGGGAGTTCCGTTATCAGCCACAGGAATATAGTCACCTCTTCCGGTATGCTTGATCAGTGCCGGATCCAGATCACTGTTGTCCCTTAAATAGGCAAACACCGAAAGCGCCCTTGCACCCGACAGTTCGTCGTTGTTGGCAAATTCGGAATTGTGGATCGGTATGTTGTCCGTGTGTCCTTCTATTTCAATGGTGTTGCCGGCATAGGCCTCAAGGATCTTTCCAACCTTGTCAAGAAGTTGACCGGCATCGTCCTTTATTTTAGCACTTCCCGAGTCAAATAACAATGAGCCGTTCATGGTAAGCGAAACATACTGGGATGTGAAATCTATATCTATCTGTTTATCAAGATCCTCCTCGTTGACCGACTCTTCTATCTTTTCGGCCAGCTCCTCGGATTCCTTAAGTCCCGACTTTTCAAGCTGTTCCTTTGCTTCCTCGTCGGACATCTTTTTCTGCTCTTCCTCTCCCGCTCCGGAATCCTCCTTGTCGGGATTCTCCGTCTGATCCACGTTCTCGTCCTGACTGATATGCTCCGATGCCTGATCGTGGGTCGTATTGTCCTGGTTTCCCGTGCTGTTCTTTCCCATCGAGGTAAAATATTCGGAAACCTGATTCAGCTGGCTGACACCGTTGCCAACCATATCACCTTCACCGATGGAATCGTTCCCGCCCTGAAACACACTGAAGGTACGCTGCAGGGATGCCGCAATGGCCTCGAATTTATTCACATCGGTGGATGACATCGAAAACAGAAGCACGAAGAAGCAAAGCAAAAGATTCATCAGGTCGCCAAAGGTCGCCATCCATGCCGGTGATCCCTTAGGAGGTTCTTCTTCCCTCTTCTTGGCCATCTATCATTCTCCTCCGCCATCATCGGAACCGAGACTGCCCCTGTCCTTGGGCGCGATAAAGGATTTCAGCTTTTCTTCAATGACACGGGGATTTTCTCCCGCCTGTATGGACAGCAGTCCTTCCACCTCGATTCCCTTTATGGCATATTCCTGGGCATCCTTCATTTTAAGCTTGCCCGCAACCGGAGCGCATATCCAGTTTGCAAGCAGGGAACCGTAGAATGTGGTGACAAGAGCCACCGCCATGGCAGGTCCCAGTGATGAAGGATCCGACAGGTTCTTAAGCATGTTTATAAGACCGATAAGGGTTCCGATCATTCCCCAGGCAGGTCCCATGGAACCGAGATTGTCCCAGAAACCGATGCCTTCCTTATGTCTCCCGGAGATACCGTCCATCTCCGTTTCAAGAATAGCCCTGACAAGCTCGGGATCCGTTCCGTCAACCACGAGCATTATCCCCTTTTTCAGGAATTCATCCTCAATATTACCCGCATTTTCTTCCAATGCCAGAAGTCCCTCTTTTCTCGCAACATTGGAAAGATCTATGATCTGTTTAATCACCTCGGCCGCATTGCCGGTCTCAAGCTTCATGATGAGCGGAAATGTCTTAAGCCCGGCAACGAACGACTGAAGCGTATTCATGGCAAGTATGCACATGAAAGCACCGCCGAACGTAAGGAAGATCGAGTCTCTGTCTATGAAGCTCATCAGAGCCGACATTCCGTTCGAGCCGACAATACCGTAGAACATCAGACCAAAGCAGCCGACCAGTCCTACTATACTCGCTATATCCAATTTCGTTCCACCTTCCAGTTACGGATCTGCCGTAAACATTTCCTTAAAACACGCTATATGGTGCCCGAAAAACCGCATCATACAACATAAAGGATCGTTGGCAAAAAAATTTGCTAACCACTCAATTTTACTAAATTTCTTATTTCTTGTCTACTTTCTTTTACAATTATTTTCCGATCGGTGGTCATTGTGATCACTGTATCGGGCGTACTTTCGATCATTTCTATGTAGTCGGAATTGATCGTGATCTTCTCATCATTGAGCTTTGTAACGTCTATCAGCATTTTATGATACCATAATTATCCTTTACTGCCAATTTGCTGCTTACGCAGAAAGCATGGTTACTGCCTGATCCCGGGTCATGAGCGGCATCAGCGTGCCGGTTAAGATAAGCCCTGATACTCACAATACCCGGCTTTTGGGAAATCCCAGTTTCTCAAGCTCCGCAAGAGCCGATGGCCTGTCCCTGAAGAGGATCCCCCTGATGCCGAGACTCTGCGCCGTATCTATGTTATCCTTCCTGTCGTCAAGGAAGACACATTCATCCGGCTTAAGGTCATATCTTCTCATCAGGATTTCGTATATACCCCTGTCCGGCTTGATCATCCCCACCCGGTAGGAAAGGATCCCTCCGTCAACGTGATCCAGAAAAGCAAGTTCCCCGGCACACTCCCTTACGGTCTTGGCTGAAAGGTTTGAAAGGATCAGCCTCCTGTAGCCCTGGTCCTTAAGTTCTTCAAGCCAGGGGATGGAGCTTGCAAACATCTTTAATGTTCCCCCTATATCCCTGAAAACCTCCCTGATCTCCCTTTCAACTCCCGGATCGTTTTTAATGAATTCCGAAAGAACAACCTCCTCCGGCAGGCCCAGATCGAAATCATTCCAGGCAGGAGACCCCATGGCGGCCTTTCCGACCCTCTCCTTAACCTCCCCGGTGTAGGGAAATCCGTCGATAAAGTCCTTCCACCTGAAGTCCGTCAGGACGTTTCCTATATCAAAGATTACCGTATTTATCATTTCTTTCTGTAGATTATATCCTCTCTGCCCGGACCGTTGGAAACATAAGTGACCGGGAAGCCGAGCTCCCTTTCGATGAACTCTATATACTTTCTGCAGTTTTCGGGAAGATCCTCATATTTCCTGATCCCGGAGATATCGCACTTCCATCCGGGAAGGACCTCATAGACAGGCTTTGCCTTTTCAAGCTGCCTGGTCACGGGAAAGTCCTTTATCTTTTTCCCGTCTATCTCATATGCCGTACAGACAGGGATCTCATCGAGGTATCCGAGGACATCGAGCACCGTGAGAGCCACGTCTGTTGTTCCCTGAAGCCTGCAGCCGTAGCGTGAAGCAACACAGTCATACCAGCCCATCCTTCTGGGTCTTCCGGTGGTCGCTCCGTACTCTCCGCCGTCTCCGCCTCGTTTCCGAAGCTCCTCCGCCTCTGCTTCATCAAGGATCTCGGTGGTAAAGGCTCCCGCTCCGACTGCCGATGAATAGGCCTTTGTCACGGCAACGACCTGCTTTATCTCGTAGGGAGGGATCCCGGCTCCGATGGCACCGTAGCCGGCAAGGGTGCTTGATGAGGTGACCATGGGATAGATCCCGTGATCGGGATCCTTCATTGTCCCGAGCTGTCCCTCCAGCAATATGGTCCTGTCCTCCTTCAGCGCCTCATCCAGAAAAAGCGCCGTATCGGCAATGTAGGGTTCTATCATGCCCCTGTATTCCATGCAGGTTTTGAAAAGCTCATCCCTGTCAAGGGGATCCTTGTGGTAGAGGTTTACAAGCAGGGGATTTTTCAGCTGACAGATATTATCCAGTTTTTCCTTAAGATACTCTTCATCGAACAGCTCCGAAACCTGGATCCCGATCTTGGCAAACTTATCCGAATAAAAGGGAGCTATGCCCGATTTTGTGGAACCAAAGGATTTTCCCTTAAGCCTTTCCTCTTCATACTGATCAAAGAGCTTATGGTAGGGCATGACGATCTGAACCCTGTCCGAAACCAGAAGCTTCGGTTTGGGAACCCCCTTGCCCTGCCCGGTTTTTGCTATATATTCCAGCTCCTCCATGAGCTTTGGTATATCCAGAGCCACACCGTTTCCTATGATGTTTGTCACATTCTCGTTAAACACACCCGAGGGGCAGGTGTGAAGGGCAAATTTTCCGTATTTGTTTTTAATGGTATGTCCGGCATTTGCACCGCCCTGAAAGCGAACGACTATGTCCGCACTCTCGGCAAGGACATCAGTCATCTTGCCTTTTCCCTCATCTCCCCAGTTTGCACCGACTACTGCCTTAACCATATCCTATCCTCCTCTGTAAACAACAGTTTATATCTGACTAAATGCTGTCGGATGTCCGTAAGTTACACGCTGATCTTCGAGACCAGTCCCAGAAGTTCCCTGTTTCCGTCAAGCACAGGCTTAACACACTCTTCAATGAATCTTTCCGTCTGATGAGCTGCACAGCCCGTATATTTTGACGGGTCAAGCGAAGCCCTAAGCTCCTCAATGGTCAGACCGAAAGCCTCATCATCCGCTATAAGCTCCAGCAGGTCATTATCGCGTCCCTCTTTCTTCACATGAGTTCCAGCCTCCATTGACAATACCCTGATCCTTTCATGCAGTTCCTGCCTGTTTCCGCCCTTTTTCACACAGTCCATCATGATGTTTTCGGTAGCCATAAAGGGAAGCTCGCTTAATAAATGCTTTTCGATCACCTTTGTGTTAACCACAAGGTTTGCGGTCACGTTTATGCAAAGGTCAAGTATGCCGTCTGTGGCCAGAAAGCCCTCCGGGATCGACAGCCTTTTATTTGCCGAATCGTCCAGAGTTCTTTCAAACCACTGTACCGCAGCCGTGATCGCGGGATTCAGGGCATCTATCATGACATATCTTGCAAGAGAGGCTATTCTTTCGCTTCTCATGGGATTACGCTTGTAGGCCATGGCCGAAGATCCGATCTGTGTACTCTCAAAGGGCTCCTCGACCTCCTTTAAATGCTGCAGGAGCCTTATGTCGTTTGACATCTTGTGGGCGGAAACCGCTATCTGCGACAGTACATTGAGAACCTTAAGATCCACCTTTCTTGAATAGGTCTGCCCGGAAACCGGATAGCAGGCATCAAAGCCCATCTTCTCAGCGATCATCCCGTCTATCCTGTCCACCTTTTCAAGATCATTGTCAAAAAGCTCAAGAAAGCTGGCCTGGGTCCCCGTGGTACCCTTTGACCCCAAAAGCTTCATGCTTCCTGTGACATGATCGAGCTCTTCAAGATCCATCAGAAAATCCTGAAGCCAGAGTGTGGCTCTCTTACCGACGGTGGTGGGCTGAGCAGGCTGAAAATGAGTGAAAGCCAAAGTGGGCACATCCTTATGCTGCATGGCAAATTTTGAAAGAGAATCGATCACATTGATGACCTTCTTCCTGATAAGCAAAAGGCCCTTTCTCATTATGATCAGATCCGTATTATCCCCCACAAAGCATGAGGTGGCACCGAGGTGAATGATCCCCGCAGCCTTCGGGCACTGGATACCATAAGCATAGACATGGCTCATGACATCATGCCTGACCTCTTTTTCCCTTTTCCTGGCAACATCATAGTTGATGTCATCCTTAAACTTCTTAAGCTCCTCTATCTGTTCATCCGTGATGTCAAGCCCAAGCTCCTTCTCCGTCTCGGCCAGGGCTATCCAGAGCCTCCGCCAGGTCTTGAATTTCTCGTCCTGTGAAAAGATCTGCTGCATCTCATCGCTTGCATATCTTTCGGACAGGGGACTTACATATCTTTCGGTATCTGACATGGATACTCCTTTCCATAAAAACTTACTCACAAAAACACCGGCGCTATGATTATAACACCTGCGTCAACCCGATGTTAAACTACCGGTTTTCATATTCCGAAACAATATCTATGATCTCTTTTGCGTAATTGGGATAGCGTCTGATCAGGTCATTGACCTCTTCCTTTGCCCTTTCCCTGTTTACCGCATTATATTCCACCTGCTTTCTCAAAGCTCCCCGCCTTGAGACCAGGTCATGCCGGAGTTCCACCATATCCCTCCTGTCAACTATGGCATAGGCCTGGTGAGCCCAGATGGTGGGATAACGGAGCCCTGCATTCTTAAGCTCCTTCAGGAATTCATCCATCACCTTTGAAAGATCTCCCCCTGTTTCATTGAGCATCCTTCTTTCACTTCTTTCCTCCTCATAGAGGGCCCAGTAGTATTCAAGCTCATCGGAGGAATTCACGTGGTACTTCTGATATTCATATTGGAGAAGGTTCTCCACATTCACATATCTGATCTTGACCGTGTTCTGCTTGGCTATGACCTGATTCAGGAAATTCCCCGCCTTTTTCATGGATGACCTGGCATTGATATATTCAACAAAGATAAAGGTCATGGCTGAGGCTGCAGCAAGGACGGCGATCACACAGCCTATGAGGACATCCATCCTGTAGATCACCTGAAGGATGATCAGCGCAACGATAACAAAGCTCAGGGCACAAAGGGTTATGAACACCAGATTCCTGCAGCTTTCCTGCTTAAGGAGCATCTCCTTCTTTTTGAAAGAATAGGCTCCCTTTTCACCCTCGAGCTTTTGAAGATCCGATCTGACAAGGTACCTGTAGTCCTCATTCTTTTTCATTTCCTCAAGGGCCTCCGGCATGTCTCCGGCTATGCTTTCCATATCCTCAAAGCGGTCATTGCTTATCTTTCCTATGTTCTCGGAATGCTGGCTCTTCTCATTTTCCAGCCTCATAACCTCCTTTGCCGTTTTTTTAAGGGGACCGTATTTTTCGGGCGGAAGGTTATCCACCAGCTCCATGTCGCTTAAGTATTCGGTCACCAGCCTGTATTCCCTGGTGGCCCTTTCGATCTGGGTGGTGTTTTCAAGCATCTGGTCACAGCAGTTTCTGACATATCTTTCCCGGGTGGCGGGATCGGCTATATTTATCTCGCTCTTGTCGGGTTTTTCGATCTCCACATAGCTTTCTTCAAAAATATCGTCATCATCAACCCCGGGCTCTATTGTATATTTTTCAAAAAAATCACTGATAAACTTTATCAGGCCCACTTAAAAATCTCTCCTGTAGTCGGTTTTGAGACCGTTTATTATCTCATCACTCTTTCTGATGTAGCCAACCCTGTCATCACTGTAGAGCCTGTCAAGCTCGGCAACCTTTTTTGAAGCCTCCTCCTTTGTGTCGGACACAAAAGTCTCAACCTCCTCCACCAGTTCACTATCGGGATCAAGATCCATGATCTCCTTTTTATATTCAACTCCGTCTCCGCTTTCCTTCAAAGCCAGAAGAAAAAGCTTTAAGACTCCGTCGTCTTTTGTTATCTCCCACTCCTTTTTAAGATATCCCGCAGCCTCTCTGAACATGAAGTTTTTTATGTATATGGCCGCAAGATGCCTGTAGATGTCGGAAGAGATTTCATCATCATCACATTCCTCAAGAGCCTCGGCATACTCCTCACCCGCAGCGGCATACATCCTGTTCTGGAAAAAGAAATCCGCCCTGGATTTTTTTCTCACAAAGGGTCTGACATCCGAATTTCCCTCGATTATCTTTCTTATCCTGATGAGTTCGTCATCGCTTAAATAATGGGCAAAGTTGAAGATAGCCGAAGCCAGCTCACTGACGGGTCTGTTCTTTCTGTGCAGGGACTTAAGCTCCTCACAAAGCCCCTTAAGCCCCAGCTGATCCCCTATGAAGGCGATCAGGTCCCCGTTTATTATGGATCCGTCCAGAAGGCAGGCATTACCCTTGAGGAAATACAGGAGTTCCTCCATTGTATAGATGTTTATGCACATCTGCTCTATATAATACGGCTCAGCCGCTTTGTTCCCGATACATTCGTAGATCAAACTTCTTCTCCTCCGGTGTTGAGGGTCATAACCTCGGTAGTAACATTTCCGGTTGCGGGAAACAGCTCCCCAAGTCCGAGATCCGTAACCGTACATTTAAGTTCGTTTACGGAAAGCATTTCAAGCTCCAGCAAAGCTCTTGTGGCTCTTTCGGGTCTTTCGGGTATCCCCTGTGTCCTGATCACCTTTGTCCTCTCACCCTCTCCGTTTATGGGTGTGATGATGATCCTTATTTCAGGTATCTCCCCCAGCATCACCTCCAGGGATGCAGTTGCTTCAAACCAGTTAATACCGGCCTCTATAAGGGATCTGTAAACCACCTGTCCCTTTGAGCTGATGTCTATGCCTATGTTGACCTTAAGCTTGTCCTTGTCCAGGAATATCTCCCCGCCGGTGATGTTCTTTATGCCCGTGATATCGAGTGCAGCATAGCAGGCTCCCTTTGTATAGAGGTTCATTCCCATGAAGACCCTGCGCTTTTTCATGCACAGATATCTCACCGTCTCATGTGTCCAGTTTTCCTCAAAACCCACACCCGCAAGATATACGCTGGAAATGATCTCGCTGTCCATGATCTCCCGGCAGATATTGAGCATTTCAAGATCATCCTTTTTCGGAAGATCGAATTCCCGCTCCTCTATGAAGGTCACAACGGGTCTCATCTGCCTGTTTGTGTTAAGTATGGAGGATCTGACCGTCTTGTTATCATAATCCAGAAGGCAGACCTTGTGGAGCTTAAGCTCCTGTGCCTGGGAGGCCGTATAGTAGAAGCAGCTTTCCGCGTGGCTTAAGAACCTGATGTCAACCTCGTTAAGCTCCAGCTTTTCAGCCGCCTTCTTAACGGTCTTGAGGATCTTTGGCGAAAGATCCCTGACGGTTATGAAAAGCACCGGCTTTTCCGGCCAGTCCCCCTTGAAGGTGATCCCTCTTAAGGTGCTTCTGATAAAATGCGAAAGAAGGGTCACCGTGTCATATTCCTGTCCGTCAACGGTGACATATTCCGAGCTTACCGCAAGATCCAGGAGCCCGTTTAAGAGATGTCCGGCATCCATTGGTGCCCTGTAGGCCTCCTCACCGAAGATCCATTCCTGTCTTCCGCTGTATTTCATGGCGCAGGTGTGAATGCAGAATTTTTCGCTGCCCACCTCAACCGGAAGGGTGTCAACCTCTATTCTTCCATTGTCTTTCTGCTCTGCAACACTGATCTGTGAAACATCATTGCACAGATCCAGTCCGGCGACGGTCCTCATTTGAACTTAAGCCCTCCCAGCAAGGCCTCTGCGGCCGATCTTTTTTTCAGATATTCTCCATAGGCGCTGGCCATGCTGGAATGATCCTCCAGGCTCTGGCAGAGGATCATCTCATTAAGCATATCATACCTTGAAGGAGAACCCGGCTTGAGTTCTATCTCCTTTTCCAGCACCCCGCTCTCCGTAAGATTTTCATTTGCACCGGTTTCCTCGGTAATGTAGTATTGAAGCCTTTCCCCCTGAAACAGCACAAACTTCTTGGAAAAGATCCCACCGTACATGTTGGACATCTCTTCCCTCGTATAGCTGACCTTTCCGTCGCTCCCGTCATTTAAGATATAATGGAGCACCACCCTGTATCTGGGGTTGGTCCTGTATTCAACAAAGGACAGGTCTGAATAGAGCCTGAGTTCACTGACTTCACTGACATATTCGTTAAAGAAGCCGAATATGATGTTCTTCTCAAGGCATCTTTTGATGCATCCTGCTGTGATCCCGGATTCTCTCCGGGTCCTTTCCCTGTCCGAATAGAATTTGATCACACTGAGCATGCAGACCTCGTTAAGCGACCCCCGGTCCTCAAACACGTTAAGAAGTCCTCCGAACACCCTCTCGTCCGTGATCCTTTCCCTGACAAAATACCCGTAAGCACAGTAGGAAAGCCAGGCATAGGCGATATCCGGCACAGCTCCCCTTCTGACATAGTCAAAGAAGATGTCGTCCCTCTCGCCGATAAAGGTTCCGGTCTTAAGCATCTGGGTGATGATCCTCTCCTCTATGCTCCTTACATCAAGCTCAAAATTCTCTCCGGCCTTCCAGATCTTTCTCAGATTTCCCGTCGTGCCGTTATAGTGATTGATGAGATATGCAAGGACTATGTCGTTGTATTTACCCTCGGAAAAGACATAAAAGCACATACTGAGGAGCCAGTCAAAGGATTCATTGACACTGGCAGGCAGGAACTGGGTCAGAAGTTTCACCATGGTTCTGGGATCAATGCCGCTGACTCCGTAATGGGTCACCAGAAGATATGCCTTATCCGTCATATCCCTGAGCAGCATAAGCCGGACAAGCTCGCTTCTTTCCTCCATCTTAAGGCAGTCCACGTCTATGGTGCCTATGAAGCTGTCCAGATCCTCATTCAGCTCAAGATCGTGATAAAACTTCAGAAGCTCCATCCTTATGCTGTTCTTATACAGGGGATCGATCTCATCGGATTCCATGGCCCGTCTGACAAAGGCCACATTTGAGCTGTCCACCGAAAAGCCGCTCCTCCCCCTTTCACACATATATACCGTCAGGGAAATGTCATTCTGAGCCAGGCAGTCTATCTGTCTGACTGCCGTCTGGGTATGCAGCAGAGGTATCTCCTCATAGCCGCTTTCCGACCTTAAAAATCTCTCTCCCTTCTCATTTTCAAAAAAGATCTCGTAATCATTTCCGCAGACCTTTATGTAGGCTGCCCCGTCCTTCAGGAGATACTTCTTTTCATTCTTAAGCTGGCTTTCCACCACCACGCAGTAGCGGGCTCTTAAATCCCTGCATTTTATCAGGCGGATAAAGGCCACCTCCGTCAGGGCAAAATCCAGTGAGGATCTCTGCTTCATCATTCCGAAGTCACTGTCCTTAAAATACCCGAGATAGTCATATATAACGGCCAGATTCTCATCTATCCTGAACTGCTGTATCTCGCTCAAGGCAAATTCCATCATCCTCATCCTGCTCTCTTCAAGAAGGATGGAGGTCTCAGCCTCATGGACTATCATATTGGCAAAGACATAGGCCGTAAGTGAGGCCGGAAGATTCCTTTCCAGGCTGAAATAAATGAGCACACTCTTGGGAAGGAGGGAAACCTCATTATCCGGGAGGGCATAGAGAAAGTATTCATAGAGGTTTGTGATCTTAAGCTCCCTGTCTATGGCCGCCCTGTAATATTTCAGGAATCTCCTGTCAGTCCTTTCATTTCTGATCAGATAGGAGCAGATGGCGCTTAAGCAGTCATCATCCTCAAACTCCTCAAAATAGGCGGTAAGAACCTCTATGAGGAGTTCATTATAGCCCCTGACCCTGCTGCTCAAAAGAGCCGCCCGGTCCGAGAGTGACCGCTTAAAAAGCCCGTGTCTGACCGCAAAATACAGTATCCTTATCTCAACACTGTCAAGATTTCCCAGCTCCTCGGGCTCCTTCGAAAAAAGGGAGTAGGCCTCGATCAGGAGGATCGGCGACGAGCTGCCTCTTTCGAACTGCCTTAAAAGCAGTTCCCTTTCCCTGGCCGGCGAAAGCTTGATCGATTCATCCAGATAAAGAAGAAACCAGAGCAGCCTGTCGCTGTCCTTGTGTCCTTCGTACAGCTCCCACACCGCGCTCACCGCTTCCTTTACATCCTCTTCATCCGGTGATGACATGGCTCTTAAGTAGATAAAATACCCCTTAAGATCCACCGGTGCATCCTTCAGCTTATACTCCGTTTCGATCTTATCAAGCAAAAGGGAGGCCTCCCGGTCACGGCCTGCGATCACGAGGGAATGAACCTGATAGAGCCTGATCTCAAGCCTGTCCTTATCAAGGTGAAGCATCCTGTCCACTATCTCGGCAGTCATGTTTATCCAGGCGTTGGAGCCTATATCCTTTATCCTGAAACGGATATAATTGACCGTGAGTTCATAAACAAGCCTCTTGAGCCTCAGATCCCTGTCCCTTTCTGCCCGTTTTTCCAGCCCATTGCTGATAAAAACGGGAAGGGTGATGTCAGAGTGCGATGAAATGAGCCTGACAGATCCGTAATTGATCCCGTTATGAAGCTTTGAAGCAAGGATACGGTATGAAACGGAAACAATGCTTCCGTTAAGGTCACGATCCGAAAAATCCGTTGCGGACAGTTTCAGGAAATCACAGTCGGTCTCCAGCACAAAATGGGTATAACCCCAGCCGGATCTTTTGATCTCTATGGTACCGCTCTCGTCGTCCTCAACATCAGTCAGGCTGATGTTTTCCATGCAGAAGCTGTATACCACCGGTGTCTTTTTGTTTACGGATATGAGAAACTCCTCAACATTCTCCCCCGACTCTCTTCCGTTTACAAATCCCCTGTATTTAAGGAGATGAGCCTTTTCGGTGCTTTCAAAAAGTTCCCTGAAGCCCTCACTGTAGAAGACCCTGACTGCCTCATCAAAATCCGCTCTTGCAAGATTTGTAAAATGAAACAGATTCTTGATAAGACCCACCGGACTTTCTATGTATCTCCTCTTTATCTCACAGAGCAGGGGAATGGAGATCTCTCCCAGATCCGAGATGATATATATCTCTCCCTTGAAAACATATCCGGCATCCAGGCCTTTGGTGGAAATGCTGTAGAGAACCTCCAGCCCTTCGTTAACCGGCCCCTCGTGTTCCTTTAACGAGATCCTGATCCTCATGTCAGAAACCCTTACCGAAAGCCGAATGCTCTTCTCACTGCGGCTTTTTATGATGAAGCTTCCGTCAAAGTCTTCACCGGCAAAGGCAGAGCCCTCGATCCTCGTCTCCGAGACCGAGATCTTTTCCGTGTCATATTCAAAGGATCCCTTTATGAGATTTTCCAGATACTTTTCCATGGTCACTTACTCCTCCATGTAGCCGGTGCAAAAAGCAGGAGCATGGGATAAAGCTCCAGTCTCCCTGCCAGCATGTCAAACATCAGCACCCATTTGGAGATCAATGAAAAATGACTGAAATTACCCGTCGGACCCACTGATGCAAGTCCGGGTCCTATATTGTTCATGGCAGCCGAGACCGCCGTAAAGGTCGATACTATATCCAGATCGTTAAAGCTCACGATAAATACGGATACCATGTAGATGATAACGTAGGCTGCCAGATACATCTTGACCCCGCTCACCGTATCCCTGCTGATGACCCTTCCCGAGCTGTGTATGTTCTTTATGAGCCTGGGGTGGATAAAACGTACCAGTTCCCTGTGAAAAGACTTGAAGAGGATCACGATCCTTGAAACCTTGATACCGCCTCCCGTGGAACCGGCGCAGGCACCCACAAACATCAGCATCACGAGTATGGTCTTTGAGGCCGTCGGCCACAGATCAAAGTCCGCCGTTGCAAAGCCGGTGGTGGTGATGATGGATGCCACCTGGAAAAAGGACTTGTTAAAGGCATCAAAAAGCGAGACAAAATGATGCCTTGCGTTGATCATTATAAGACCGGTTGAGGCAAGAACGATCAGGAGATAGACCCTGACCTCTTCCATCTGCAGGGCACTTTTTATGCTTTTTCCGAAGGTAAGGAAAAAGTAGAAGTTAAAGTTTATCCCGAAGAGGATCATGAATACCCCTATTATCACCTGCTGAAGCTCACTGCATCCGGCTATGGATGTGTTTTTGATGGCAAAGCCCCCGGTTCCGGCAGTACCAAAGGAAACCGTCAGGGCTTCAAAGACATCCATCCCCGAAAAAAGAAGGAGGATAAAAAGCAGGAGAGTGAGGGCAAAATACAGCTGATAAAGCAGCTTTGCGGTATTTTTAAGCTTGGGCACAAGCTTTCCCACATCCGGTCCCGGGCTTTCGGATCTCATCAGATGCATATCCTGTGCTCCCGCCATGGGCATGACCGCAAGCAGAAAGACAAAAACCCCCATACCACCGATCCAGTGGGTCAGGCTCCTCCAGAACAAAGAAGCATGGGAAAGTGCCTCAACATCGGTCAGGATGCTGGATCCCGTTGTTGTAAATCCCGAAACGGTCTCAAAAAAAGCATTTGTAAAATCCGGTATATCTCCGTTGATCACGAAGGGAAGACAGCCCATAACGGACATGACAAGCCAGCCCAGAGCCACCATGACAAAGCCTTCTCTTGCATAAAAGGCGGACTTTCCGGGCTTTTTAAGACTGATCAGGCTTCCGGGCACTATGCAGGCAATAAAAACAATGAGAAAGGCCCAGAAATCATCCTCTCCGTATATGATGGAAACAAGCAGGGGAAGGGCCAGAAACAGCGCCTCTATCTGCAGGATCCTTCCGATTATGTGTATTATGCTCCCGTGATTCATGTCAGCTCAGTATCTCCGTGATATTATTGATATTTTCGTGGGTTGTGACTATTATAACGCTGTCACCAGGCAATATCTCATCCTGTCCTTTGGGGAACATCAATTCCTTCCCCCTTCTTATAACGGCTACGATCAGGTTTTCCTTTAGCCTCAGTTCCGAAAGGGGTTTACCCGTGACCTCGGATTCCCCCGTCACCCTGAATTCCAGAGCAACCGCCTTGCCGTCGCTTATGTGCACCATGGTCTCCACATTGCTTCCCAGAGTATTCTGCATGGAACGCACAAAGGAGGATACACGGTCGGCAACAATGGTTTTTGTGTGGATTATCGTTCCGAAATCTATGTTTCCCAAAAGGGTATCAAAAGCCACACGGTTCACCTTTGTAATGCACCTTACATCCGGGTTTACCTTCTTGGCATAAAGAGCCAGAAGGATGTTTTCCTCATCAATGTTGGTTAAGGGAACCACCGCCTCGGCATATTCTATCCCCTCCTCAAGCAGGAGCTCCTGATCGGTCCCGTCTCCGCATATTATGGTGGCATCATCCAGATATTCGTCCAGGAAGATGCATCTTTCCCTGTCGGTCTCTATTATCTTGGTGGCAACCCCGATCCTTAAAAGCTGGCTTGCAAGATAAAAGGCAACCCTTCCTCCCCCGGTTATGATGACATCCTTAACCTGATGGGTATCCTCCTTAAGGCTTCTGAAGAATTTCAGGGCATCCAGGGGTGAAGACACGAACGAGATACTGTCGTCCTCAAAGAGCATGGAGGAACCGTTGGGGATTATGATCTCACCCTCCCTTTCGATTGAGCAGATCAGGACATCCGTGTTAAGCTTCTTATTGACATCCATGACCCTCACCCCGTCAATGGGCGATCCGTTCCTGATCTTGTGCTTAAGGATCTCAACCCTTCCTCCCGAAAGGGTGTCGATCTTCATTGCCGAAGGAAACCTTAAAAGCCTGGCTATCTCTGTAGCCGCAAAGAGCTCCGGATTCAGGATCATCGACAGACCCAGTTCCTCCTTAAAATAGGAGACCTCGTCACGGTACACCGGGTTTCTGACCCTTGCAATGGTGCTGATCTTCCTGTTCACCTTCTTTGCGATGAGGCAGCAAAGGAGATTCACCTCATCCGACCCCGTGGTGGCTATCAGGAGATTGGCCTGCTCGATCCCCGCATCCTTCTGGGCACTGATCGAAGCCCCGTTTCCTTCAACACCGATCACATCGCAGGAATTTGCCACATCCTTAAGGGTCTCCCTGTTTATCTCGATTATGGAAACGTTATGCCCCTCGCTGCTCAAACTGGCGGTAAGTGCCGCCCCGATCTTTCCACAGCCTGTGATTATTATATTCATTTTCTACGCCTTTCTGTCACACCGGCTGACCGTTAAAGAGCCCTTTGGTTTATGATCCCTCACTGGGCCAGTTCATTTCCCGTATAGAGCCGGTAGTATTTTTTCTTAAGAAGGAGAAGCTCCTCATGAGTTCCTCTTTCGATTATCCTGCCGTTTTCAAGCACCATTATGCAGTTGCTGTTTTTAACCGTGGACAGGCGGTGGGCTATGACAAAGGTAGTCCTGCCATTCATAAGCCTGTCCATTCCGTCCTGGACGATGCGTTCTGTCCTTGTATCTATCGAGCTTGTTGCCTCATCAAGGATCAGAACTGGAGGATCGGCAATGGCTGCCCGGGCTATGGCTAAAAGCTGCCTCTGCCCCTGGCTTAAGCCCGCTCCGTTGCCCTTGATCACGGTTTCATAGCCATCTGGAAGCCTTTTGATAAATCCGTCCGCATTTGCAAGCCTTGCGGCCGCCCTAACCTCCTCATCCGTGGCATCGGGCTTTCCGAACCTGATATTTTCGGCTACCGTTCCGGTGAAAAGCTTCGTATCCTGAAGCACCATCCCAAGGGAACGTCTGAGATCCGCCTTCTTGATCTTATTGATGTTTATGCCGTCAAACCTGATCTTTCCGTCCTGGATATCATAAAACCTGTTGATCAGGTTGGTGATGGTCGTCTTCCCGGCCCCCGTCGAGCCCACAAATGCGATCTTCTGACCCGGCTTTGCATAGAGCCTGATGTCATGGAGAACCGTTACCTCGTCATTATAGCCGAAATCCACCCCGTTAAATTCCACACCGCCTTCAAGGAGCCTGTAATCCGTTCTGTCCTCGGCCTTATGATAGTGCTTCCAGGCCCAGGTTCCGGTATGCTCCTTTGACGGGGTGATGTTACCCTTTTCATCCACCCTGGCATTGACCAGCATCACATATCCCTCATCCTTTTCGGGCTCCTCATCCAGAAGAGCGAATATCCTCTCCGCTCCCGCCAGAGCCATGATAACGGAATTGAACTGGCTGCTGATCTGGTTTATGGGCATATTAAAGCTTCTGTTAAAGGTCAGAAAGGATGCCAGCTTTCCGAGGGTAAGGGAAAAATGTCCGGAAAGTGCGATGGCTCCTCCGACTGCTGCGCACAGCACATAGCTCAGATTTCCAAGCTGTGCGTTTATGGGACCTAATATATTGGCAAATTTGTTTGCGTTATAGGCGCATTTATACAGCTCCTCATTTCTTCTTTCAAACTCCTCTACAGCCTTTTCCTCATGGTTAAAGACCTTGATGACCTTCTGCCCCTCGGTCATTTCTTCTATGTAGCCGTTAAGGCTGCCCAGAGCCTTCTGCTGAGCCAGGAAGTTCTTTCCCGAATAGGAGGCAGCCTTCATGGTGGCAAAGAGCATGACAAAGACCATGAGAAGAGTGAGTCCGGTAAGAGGTATCGAAAGGGTCAGCATGCTGACAAAAACACTCACGACAGTTATGAGACTGCTTAAAAACTGGGGCATGGCCTGGCTTATCATCTGTCTTAAGGTGTCTATATCGTTTGTGTAGACCGACATTATATCACCATGGGCATGAGTATCAAAATACTTCACCGGAAGGCTTTCCATATGGGTAAAGATCTCGATCCTGAGGTTTTTGAGGGTTCCCTGCCCCACCACTATCATTATCCTCTGATAAGCATAGGATGAAGCGACTCCCACCAGATAGATAAAGGCCATCCTGAGGATCGCAGCCAGAAGAGGTCCGAAATCCTTTTCGGGACTCTTTGTCAGAGGTGTTATGTAGTCATCGATCAGGGTTTTCAAAAACAGGGTTCCCTTAACCTGGGTCAGAACTCCGATAAAAATGCAGACAACGACCACCAGGACCTGAAGCTTGTAGTCCCTTAAAACATATCCCATGACTCTTTTAAAAAGCTTTCCCGGATTCTTAACCCTGGGTCTGGGTCTGCCCTGACCCCTGCCCCGGCCCATTTTTATCTCTTTTACCTTTTCATCTGCCATATATCGTCAGGCCGGCTTGTCAAAATCGCCGGTTCCTCCAGTCTGTGATTCAAAAACATCCCTGTAGATCTCATTGTGCTTAAGAAGGTTTTCATGAGTATCAAACCCGTTTATCCTCCCGTCGTCCATAACGATGATCCTGTCCGCACTTTCCACAGAGGAGATCCTCTGGGCTATGATGAACTTGGTAGTATCGGGTATGGAATCCCTTAAGGCCTTTCTTATCTTCAGGTCTGTAGCCGTGTCCACTGCCGAGGTCGAATCATCAAATATGATGATCTTCGGATCCTTAAGAAGAGCTCTTGCGATACAGAGCCTCTGTCTTTGTCCTCCCGAAACATTGACTCCCCCCTGCTCTATATTCGTATCGTACTTCCCGGGGAATTTTTCTATGAATTCATCGGCACAGGCCATCTGACAGGCCTTTCTGCACTCCTCTATGGTCGCATCCTCCCTGCCCCACCTTAAGTTCTCAAGGATCGTGCCGGAAAAAACATTGTTCTGCTGCAAAACAACAGCCACCTCATCCCTCAAGGTCTTTAAGTCATATTCCCTGACATCTCTTCCTCCCACCTTAACGCATCCCTCATCCACGTCATAGAGACGGCTGATGAGGTTGACAAGGGAGGATTTTGCAGAGCCTGTGCCTCCGATGATACCTATGGTCTCACCGGGCTTTATATCAAGATTGATATCCTTGAGGACCGGTTCACTGGCAGTCTTATTATAGCTGAAGCTTACATTTTCAAAGATCACTCCACCATCCCTTATCTCCCTTACCGGTTCCGGTGGATTCCTGAGGTCACTTTCCTCCTTAAGGACCTCGGTCACTCTCCTGACACTTGCCATGGACATGGTCATCATGACAAAAATCATTGAGAGCATCATGAGATTCATCAGTATGTTCATACAGTAGGTGAGCATGCTCATAAGTTCCCCCGTACTCAGACTGCCGGAAACTATCATGTTTGCCCCGAACCAGCTTATGAGCAGGATACAGGAATAAACCGTACACTGCATGACAGGCATGTTCATGACTATGTATTTTTCAGCCCTGACAAACATACCGTAGAGATTCTGCACTGCATTCTTAAATTTTTCGTTTTCCGAATCCTCCCTCACAAAAGCCTTAACCACCCTGATGGCGGAGACGTTCTCCTGAACGGATTCGTTAAGATCATCATATTTTTCAAAAACAGCGGAAAAATATGACCCGGCTCTTCTGACCACAAAAACAAGAAAGGTTCCCAGAACAGCCACAGCTATGAGATATATGCTGGCAAGCCGGGGACTTATGACAAAGGTCATCACCATGGCGCATACAAGGGAGATGGGTGCCCGAAAGCACATCCTCAAAAGCACCTGATAGGCATTCTGGATGTTGGTGATATCCGTTGTGAGCCTGGTGATCAGTCCTGATGTGGAAAATTTATCGATATTCGAGAAGGAAAAGGTCTGAATATTTCTGTACATGGCGTTCCTGAGGTTCATTGCAAACCCGGCCGAAGCCTTTGCGCCGAAAATCGCTCCCAGACTTCCCATGGCAAGAGAAAGCAGGGCACAGACAACCATGACTGCACCCACCTTATATATGTGACCCAGATCTCCCGCACTGACACCCTTATCAATAATGCTCGCCATGAGATAGGGTATGAGGGTTTCAAGCAAAACCTCAAATACCATGGCAAGGGGTGTCAGAAAAGAAGGTATTTTAAACTGCTTAATCTGCCGGGAAAGTGTTTTCACGCACTCCCCGGCAGACAGTTTTTCATAACTCTTTAATGATCCATCCATCTGTCAATACAGCTTTCTTGCTCCGTCAGCGGCATCCGCTATGTAAAAATCAGCCGTAAGACCGGTCTTTTCCTTATAGATCCTGCCTACCCTTTCCTTAAAGTCTTCAACCGCATCATTCTTAACAATACTGACACTGCAGCCTCCGAAACCGCCTCCCGTTATCCTTGAGCCCACAACTCCCGGCAGCTTCCAGGCTTCATCCACAAGGATATCTATCTCCCCGCAGGAGGTCTCATAGTCATCCCTTAAAGAAACATGGGAATCGTTCATGAGACTGCCAAACCTTTCCATATTCCCCGATCTTAAAGCCTGAACCGCCTTTATGGTCCTCTGGTTTTCATAGACCGCATGCTTTGCCCTTTTTAAGTTTACCGGATCCTTTATGGCATCCTTATATTTTTCAAAGCCTGCTTCATCAAGATCCCCCAGGGTTTTTATGTCAACCACACTCTGAAGATCCTTAAGTGCCTCCTCGCTTTCCCGTCTTCTGTCGTTATAGGCCGAATCAGCCAATTGATGCTTGACATTGCTGTTTGTTATAACGATCTTTTCATTCTTCAGGTTCAGGGGAACATATTCGTATTCAAGGGTCGCGGTATCGAGAAAAATGGCATTGTCCTTCTTGCCCATGGCTGAAGCAAACTGATCCATGATCCCGCAGTTCATACCGTTGTAGTTATTCTCGGAATACTGTCCCATCTTTGCGCAGTCCACCATGGTCACATCAAGACCGAAAAGATCCTTAACTATGACAGCCGCCAGTTCTTCAATGGAAGCCGAGGCACTTAATCCGGCTCCGGCCGGCATATCGCTTTTCATGACCATGTCATATCCGCAGGGGATCTCATAGCCCTTTTCCATAAAGGCCCAGAGAACACCCAGCTGGTAATCATACCAGAGACCGTTATCATTGGGCTTCAGAGAGGTGATGTCAGCAGTTATGACCCCGTTATCCGGATAGGTCATGTTAAACCACCTTACCGTCTTATCGGTTCTCTTTCTGGCCACCCCGTAATTACCCATGGACAGGGCACAGGGAAAAACATGACCGCCGTTATAGTCGGTATGCTCTCCGATAAGGTTCACCCTGCCGGGGGCAAAATATGCCCTTATATCCCCCTCTGATCCAAACCTTTCCTTAAAGCAGGACATTATCTCTTCAATGACAGCCATAGTAACCCTCCCCTTATTATTTATAAATTCTGACCACGGCTCACTCCTGAGCCTTTCCTGATCTGCCCCTATGCAACAATTCAGAACCCTTCGGTTTCCGAACAGTTACCATTATATAATCTATTTTAGTCAGGGTCAAAAAAAATCTGCATTTCACTCAGGTTAAATCCACATATTTGCCCTAAACTACCCGACTCCGTCGGCATGCTTTGCCGCTCGTGGCCCGGAACTGAACAGTACTCACTCAGACCCTGATGACTGCCGCCTCGGAGATGGATCTGTCAGTGTAGATCACAACAACGTCCCCCTCCTTCAGCTTAAGATCCCCGGTGGGGATCAGGGCTCTGTCATTTCGACGAACCAGAACGATAAAGGCCTTTCTGGAAATATCAAGCTCCCTTATGCGCCTGTCACACCAGGGATGTCCGAATTTCAGCAGGATCTCCTTTAATTCCACACTCCATTCATCCTTGAATTTCTCGGAAGCCATGACAAGGATGTCACCGGAACACAAAACCGTGTCGGCAGTGGGGATCACAAAGCGGTGATCCCTGTCGATTCCCACGATCAGCAAATCACCCGGCAGCAAAAGGTCGCCGATCTTTTTTCCGATCCAGCTTTCCCCCCTGCCAAGCCTGACCTTAATGAACCTGATGTCCATATCCTCCGTGGAGTCATCCGTTTTCTTCAGAAGCTCATACTGCTCCACAAAGCCCGCGGAAATGATACCTGTGGGAACGGCAACCACTCCCACTCCCATAAAGGCAATGATGATCCCAAGAAATCTTCCGGCGGCGGTAACAGGATAGATGTCACCGTAGCCCACGGTAAGGAGAGCCGAAGCAGCCCACCATATTCCCGAAAAAGCATTCTTAAAGACCCCGGGCTGGGCATCATGCTCAACACTGTACATGCAAAGGCTTGAAGCCAGCATCAGAACAAATATGATGAACATTGAAGAAAGTATCTGCTGTCCCTTGCTCTTTATCACCCTTGTTATGACATTCAGGGAATCATAATAGGCATTCAGTCTGAAAAGCCTTAAAATCCTCACTATCCTGAACATCCTGAAGGCAACGGTCCCTCCCGGAAAGAAAAAGGGAAGAAAATACGGCAGGAAGGATAAAAGATCCACCACCCCCTGGAGGGAAAAGATATATCTGAACACTCCCTCCGCCGCAGAGGCTGTTCGAAAGCTCAGCTTTGCCGTGATCAGCCTTAAAATATAGTCGACGGCAAAAAAGATCACCGTGATTTCTTCAATGAGCATGAGGATCCGGCCGAAATCCTGCCTCAGTCCGTCAAAGGTGTAAAGGGTACTTGCCGCAAGGTTTATAAAGATCGCGGCAACACTCAGATAGTCATAGGTACGGCTTATTATATCCTCCGTATACCCCACCTCAACGATCTGATAGAGTCTCTTAAGTCCGGATTCCTTTTTTTCTACAGTTTTTCCCATTTGTTCTCTTTCATAAAATGCTCGGCCGTTTTCTGGGCATTCTGTGTTATCTCTTCATCATAGCCCAGGAGAGACAACAGCCTGATGGCGTTTCTTGACCGGGCGCTGCCCGGCTTAAGCCTGTATGAAAAATGAATGTCACTTCCCTCCACATCTTCACTGAAATGATAATTGTCAAAATGATCCGAAAGCATAAAGGTGAGCTCAATATCGTGAGTTGCCGCAAAAAGAAGAACATTGTCCCTGTCAAGGCTCTTTAATATCTGGCTTGAGGCCGCTATCCGCTCGATCGTATTTGTTCCCGAAAGAACCTCGTCAACAAAGCATAAAAGAGGCTCATCATTCCGGTCTGCCCTGTCAAGGATACGCTTTAAGGCCCTGATCTCCGCCATATAATAGCTTTCCCCCGCCATGATGTCATCTCTCAACGACATGGAGGAAAAGATGTCAAAGAAAGGAGCCCGGTAGCTCTTTGCCGGAACCGCAGCCAGGCTCTGGGACAAAACAGCTGCAATGGCAACCGACTTCAGGAAGGTGGATTTTCCGGAAGCGTTGGATCCCGTAACCAGCACTCCCCTCCCTGCCGAAATGTCGGAAGGAACAGGATCTTTAAGGAGCACATGGTGAAGGGAGCTTATATCTATGCAGGCTTTGTCCCCGTTTATGTGCTCAGGAATGCAACAAACCGGCAGGCTTTTCTTAAAAGATGCCGTGCTCACCGCAAAATCCAGGAACCCGACTATGTCGAAAAGTCCCTTGATATCATCATTCTTGTCCCTGACAATGGCGAGCATATGGTTGAACTTAATAAGATCCAGATGCAGGAATATCCTCACATAATCGAGAAACATCCCGAACATCCCGCCTGTCATCCCTCTGCCCGAAAGCAGGATAAAGGTATTGACCTTAAGTCCCTTGATATTGGTAAGATGCTCCTTGAGCTTGTCCGTATATTCCCCGATCTCCTTATCCTTCAGCCTTAAGAGTCCTGCGGCAGCGTCCATGGTCCTTATGATATAGGCAAAGGATACGATATAGGGTTCGATGGTCCCCCTCCTTTTGAAGTAAGTGAGGGTGTTGAAAACCAGTGTGCAGAAAAAGACGGGAAAACCCGCCGAAGGATATATAAAGATCATGCCGATACTGAAGGCTGCAAGCAGACAGCAGAAATAGTGAAGAAAATTATTATCCTTTGAAACCTCGTCCAGCCTGTTTATGTAGTCGGAAATGGTCAGTCCGTTCAGTCTTCCGATCCTCGAAAGGATCAGCTGCAGCGAAAGCCTCTTTTGGGGATCCCCGTCAAAATGCCTGCTGACACGGATCCTTTCTGCTATCACCTTCTCATCCTTTAAGGGTTTTCTTAAGGCATCGTAAAGATATTCCGACCCTGTCTGACAGCAGCACCTGTCTGCCTTCAGAAAGACCTTGTCCATATCAAGATCGTTCCAGGTGATATCATCTATGACCTGACCGCCTTCATAGCCTTCCGAATTGTTTTCATGATATCTTTTAAGGCTTGAAAGCTCCTCATAAGACATTTCCTTCATCCCGTCCTCTCCGTAGGAAGAGATGAGCTTCTCACTGAGTTTTTTTACTGCTTTTTTTTCATCATAGAGTCCGCGTAGAAAGAGGAGAAATATGATCAGACCCGCAGCTCCTATCACAATGTAATACATATATCTTTATTCCGCTTTTCCTCAGCGAATCCTGTCCGCAATTTCGTTTACTTTTTTATAAATCTCAAGGGGATCTGTCCCTATATTGAACTCACCCTTCCTGTACCTGATGACCCCGTCGATCATTGTCATGTTCACATTGGACTTGGATCCGGAATAGACTATGTTTTTTGAGATATTATTTAAGGGCTGCATGTTGGGGGTATTAAGATCTATCTCTATGATATCCGCTCTCTTTCCGCTTTCAAGCACATCACAGTCCTTTAAGCCCATGGCTTTTGCACCGCCCACCGTTGCCATCTGAAGCACTTTTTCAGCATCAACCGCAGAAGCATCGGAATATTTAAGCTTTGAAAGCCCTGTTGCAAGGAACATCTCCCTGAACATATCAAGGCAGTTGTTGCTTGCCGGTCCGTCTGTTCCCAGGGCAAGCCTGATACCCTCTTCAAGATAAACTCCCGTGTCTGCCATCCCGCTTGCAAGCTTTGTGTTTGAGCCGGGGTTTAAAACGATATAAAGACCCTTGTCCTTAAAGATCTTCCTGTCATTTTCGGAAAGATGGACACAGTGGTATCCCCCTCCCCCGAAATCGAAAAGTCCCAGGCTTTCGGCATATTCCGTCGGGGTACAGCCATGCCTTTTAATGCATCCTTCAACCTCGGAAAGGGTTTCCGAATTATGACCGAACACAGGTGCCTTATATTTATGTGCGAGTGCCGAAAGCTCCTTAAGCACCTCCTCATCAAAGGTATATTCGGCGTGATATCCGAAGATATAGCTTGTAAGGGGAGACCTGGAATTAAGCCTGTCAAACCGCTCCTCCTGCTTTGCCATGTCCGTTGTTGCTCCCACCTGAACGCATCTGAAACCGCATTCTTCCGTGGCATCGGCTACGCTTTCCGGTGTCAGGTACATATCAAAGGCAGCAGTGATCCCGGACGAAAGATATTCAAGCACCGCCAGCTTTGTGCAGTAATAGATATCCTCGGAAGAAAGCTTTGCCTCCCTGGGAAAGATCTGCTCGTTAAGCCACCTGTCAAGGGGCAGGTCATCAGCCATGGATCTTAAGCAGGTCATGCCCGAGTGTGTGTGGGCATCCTTAAAACCGGGCATCAGAAGGTTCCCTTTGATATCGATCTCCTCATCCCAGGAGGGCGTCTCCTTAAGAGATGATCCCACATAGAGGATCTTTCCGTCACTTATGCCTATCTCGCCGTTTTCAATGATATCCTCATTGTCCTTCATTGTAAGAATTCTTGCATTGTATAATCTTATATTCATATTCATCTCCGTTTACTTTTTATAGATCCCTCGCTTCGCTCAGGATGACATTATAAGCGCATTCTTTATCGACTCCGAATAAGGCGGTCTCAATATCCCCCTGTCCGTGACTATGGCCGTGATCAGGCTGTTATCCGTCACGTCGAAGGCGGGGTTATAGTACTTTACTCCTTTGACAGTCAGATCCCTTTCAAAGAAAAGACGGCTGATCTCGCTGCCTTCCCTTTCCTCAATGACTATGTCGTCTCCGGTGGGGCAATCCGCATCTATGGTCGAAAAGGGTCCGAGAACATAAAAGGGGATCCCGTAGTACCCTGCCAGAACCGCCAGCGATGAGGTTCCTATCTTGTTGGCAGTATCACCGTTTGCCGCAACCCTGTCACACCCCACAAGAACAGCGTCGATCTTTTTCTGCTTCATTAAAAGTCCTGCCATGTTGTCGCATATCACGGTCTCATCAAGCCCCGCATTTATAAGCTCATAGGCCGTAAGTCTCATTCCCTGGAGCAGGGGTCTTGTCTCGTCGGAAAAGACATGGAAGTTCATCCCCCTTTTTGCACCCAGGATCAGGGGACCGAGACCCGTACCGAATCTCGTGGTCGCAAGGGGGCCGGCGTTGCAGTGGGTCAGGATCCCGAAACCGTCCTTAAGAAGCGACAGACCGTTTTCGGCAATGCTGAGGCACATATTTATGTCCTCTTCATGAATCCTGACGGCCTCCTCCATGAGCTTAATTGCGATCTCGTCCGCCGACCTGTCCTTAAGTGAATCGATGAGTTCCAGCTGTCTTCTTACCGCCCAGCTTAAATTGACGGCAGTAGGCCTGACGGCTATGAGACACTCACCTGTTTCCTTCATCCTGTCCTTAAACTGCCCGTATTCCCCCGCCGTTTTTTTTGCCAGCACAGCCATGCTATACCCCGCAAAAACCCCGATACAGGGAGCCCCCCTTACAGCAAGGGTCTTAATGGCATCCGCCATTTCCTCCAGGGTACAAAGCCTGAGATATTCAACCCTTTCCGGAAGCTTCCTCTGGTCGATAACTATTATGCTTTCACCGTCTTCTGAAAGTCTGACCGGATCGGTCTCCTCATATACCATGGATCAAAAGCCCTCTATGGAAGAGGTCACCAGCTTTTCAAACAGGGGTGCGGCTGCCTTTCCTGCATCCAAAACCTCCTGCTCGGAAAGCTCATGATCGGCTATTCCAGCCGCAAGGTTACAGACACATGAAATGCAGCAGATCCTGAAGCCGCAGTGCCTTGCCGCAATGGCTTCGACAACGGTACTCATGCCCACGGCATCAGCCCCGAGTTTTTTGTACATCTGTATCTCTGCAGGTGACTCATAGGAAGGCCCCGTGGTCTGAACGTATACCCCTTCCTTAAGGGGAATGTTCAGTTCCCCGGCTTTTTTTCTTATCACGCCTGCCAGTTCTTTATCGTAGACATGACTCATATCCGGGAACCTGACTCCCAGTTCCCCTATATTTTTTCCAACAAGAGGATTAGGGGCAAAGGATGAAATGTGATCCGTAAGGAGCATGAAATCTCCCGGCTTAAAATCACTGTTGATACCACCCGAAGCATTGGTAAGAAAAAGGATCCGGGCACCCATGAGATACATAAGCCTTGTGGGAAGCACCACATCGCTAATATTATAGCCCTCATAATAGTGGATCCGGCCCTTCATGCAGACCACCTTTTTTCCTCCCACCGTTCCGAAGATGAAACGGCCGTCATGGCCGGGCGCCGTGGATACCGGAAAGCCCTCGATCTGTCCGTAGGGGATCTCGCAGGCAACCTCCATCTTTTCGGCATAGTTTCCAAGACCCGATCCCAGGACGAGAGCCACCTCAGGGACAAAATCCGTCTTCTTCCTTACCGCCTCAAGGCATTTTTGCAGCTTATCGTAGATCTCACTCATAGTTTTCTTCTCCTCCTCCCTTATATTCCTCAAGGATCGCAAGAGCAAGCTCCCACTGATTCCCGTTCACATAGATCACACAGAGCTCCTTTGCCCCGTTGTAGTCCCTCCTCTTGAATATGGATATCTTTTCCCATTTTTCAAGATAGGAAACCCCTCCCTTGACGAGGCGGCTGACCAGCTCGTCCTTGGCCTTCATGTTAGTCGTACAAAAAAGTTCATAATCGTTGTTTTCCATAGATCATTCCGTTTCCTTAATAAATAAATTATGTAAACCTAAACACTGCCTTCTCTCAAAAGATGCCTGATTTATCAGTTTACCATTTTTTTTTCGCTCCATCAATGGTGCCGGAAGTTCAGTCACTGCTGTCAATGTCCATGGTGACATTCACCTCATAATCGGGACAGGCCTCTTTTACATCATTTACGATATGGTCATAGATCGCCCTCCTGTCCGGAGCCGAAAAGTCGATAATAACATCCACCGAAAGGGTCTTTTTTCCGGTATCTGCCCGAAAACCGTGAACCTGAAGGATATAGTCATGGCTGTAGATCAGATCCATCACATTCCTCCTTATTGCTATGACCTCCGGATCCGTGGTATTTACCGAATATATCCCTATGGCCTCCATGATTATCCCGAACCCGGAATAGACTGCACCTGCTATATCCCTTGAAAGCTCATCGATCCGGTTGGCATTAAGGTTATCATCTATCTCGATGTGGACAGATCCCAGATAGGTTTCGGGTCCGTAATTGTGAAGGATCAGATCGTAGGCACCGTGTACCTCTTCAAAGGAGCAGATAAGTTTTTTTATGCTTTTTGATATCTCCGGATCCACCCTTCTGCCGAGAATGTCGCTTAAGGTACTCTTAAGCATTTCCACACCGGATCTTATTATGTACAAAGAGATCGCTGCACCCAGATAAGCCTCAAGGCTTAAGCCCGTCATGATGAATATTGCCGCTGCTGCCAGAGTCGAGGCAGATATCACCGAATCGAACATGGCATCCTTCCCGGAATCTATTAAGGCTCCGGAATTTACCTCTTCGCCTTTTTTTCTGACATAGGTTCCAAGGATGATCTTGACTATAACCGCAATAAAAACCACAGCCAGAGTCAATGCTCCGTAGTTCAGTTCGGAGGGCTTTAGGATCTTTTTTACAGACTCGATAAGAGAGGTAAAGCCTGCATAAAGAACGATCAGAGAGATTATGGATTCGCTTATATATTCCGCCCTTCCGTGTCCCAGGGGATGCTCCCTGTCAGGTTTTTTCGATGCATACCAGGCACCTATTATGGTGATCACGGAGCTTAAGGCATCGCTTAAGTTGTTTACGGCATCCAGAATGATCGCTATGGAGCCGCTGATGAAGCCGACTGCCGATTTAAATATCACCAGCAGGAGGTTTACTGCGATACCTGTTATCCCCGTTCTTATTATCACTTTATTTCTCGGAATGTCCCTGTTCATTTTTCCTTACTCCAAAATCCGGTGCAGCCCTTCGTTTTCCGGCCCTTTCCGTTTTCTTACTGTTCAGTGCGATAGAGTCTTCCAAACTGTTTCATGCTGTTATATACCTCCAGAACAGCACTGTAGCCTTCAAGATTATTCCCATCATAGCCGCATTCGTCAAGCCCGTTAAGAGTATTTAAGAGTATCATCTTCCATTCGGCAATAAAATCATTCTTGTTCATCATGATATCCGGAGCGCTGTTTAATCTGCTCAAGGAAGCATGCAGGACATTTTCCCACCGGCTCATGATCCACACATTCCTTTCATTCCACCTGACAGTCCATCTTGACTTAAAAAAATGAGGCATCCACAAAATATGCCTCATTCCTTTACATTCTTCTGACAGATCCCTGATCATCACAAGGATATCCTCCATCATATATCCTATATCATTTCCGTAGGAGATGGGGATACACACATCCTGCCATACCATCAGGGCATGCTCGGTATAAATCGGGAATATAAGGGACATGGCGTCCCCGATGCCTGCTGTTGCAAAACGACCTCTTTTGTTGGTCCTCGGATTTCCTGCCTGGATCATAAACTGCATATATACCCTCCTTTGCTTCCCCGGGCGTCACGGCGCCCGTTCTCAACGGTTTTTGGAGCCTTTTTTGCTGTCGTGTGTTTTTTACACGACATTGCAAAAACGGACATCCGACAGATAATAACCGTGGTTAATAAAGGAGAATAACATGCGGGGAGCCCCATATTTAAGTCAGCAAAACTTTGGGTTTTATTAAAAGAAATACCTTAACCCCTGTTTTCCTGCTCCACGAGATTTTCAGCACCATGCATCTTCCGAAGCTTTGGCTTTTCTATCTTTCCGGTTGCATTTCTGGGTATCTCCTCAAAGATGATCTCTTTTGGTCTCTTGTATCTTGGAAGATCAAGGCAGAAGTTGTCGATCTCTTCCTTTGTGCATTCAAAGCCTTCCTTAATCTCTATGATGGCGGCTGTCCTTTCTCCCAGGCGCTTGTCGGCAAGTCCTATGACAGCCACATCCTTAACCTTGTCAAATTTCCTGATGAAGTTCTCGATCTGGACCGGATATATATTCTCTCCTCCGCTGACGATGACATCCTTCTTTCTGTCAACGAGGAAGATGAAGCCGTCAGGATCCTGCATGGCCATGTCCCCGGTGTAGAGCCAGCCGTCCTTTAAGACCTCTGCGGTGGCTTCGGGATTGTTATAATAGCAGGTCATGACGCCGGGACCCTTTACGCAGAGTTCTCCAACCTCTCCCTGCTTAACATCCCTGCCGTCCTCAGCCACTATCCTGCATTCCCATCTGTAGCCCGGAACACCTATCGCACCAACCTTGTGGATATTTTCCATTCCCAGGTGAACGCAGCCGGGTCCTGTTGATTCGGAAAGACCGTAGTTGGTGTCATAGTCATGATCGGGGAAGTATTTCTTCCAGCGCTTGATCAATGATGGAGGCACCGGCTGGGCCCCGATATGCATAAGCCTCCACTGGGAAAGCTCATAATCCGAAAGCACAACGCTGCCGCTTTCAATGGCATCCAGGATATCCTGTGCCCAGGGAACCAGGAGCCAGACTATGGTACATTTTTCATCTGAAACAGCCGAAAGGATCACATCCGGCTTAGCCCCCTTAAGAAGAACCGCCCTGCTCCCGGCAACAAGGCTTCCCATCCAGTGGAATTTCGCTCCCGTGTGATAGAGAGGGGGTATGCATAAGAAGCAGTCATTCCTGCCGGTGGCATGATGCTTCTGCTCCATTTCAGCGGCCTGGGTAAGGCTCCTGTGCTTATGGAGTATAGCCTTGGGAAAGCCGGTGGTTCCGGAAGAAAAATAGATGGCACCGTAATCATCCTCGGTTATGGGAACATCCGGCTTGCTGCTGGGACAGTCCGCCACCAGTTCAAGATAGCTTTCGGAAAACCTGGGGCAGTTGTCTCCCACAAAGATAAGGAGCCTTCCCTTGCTTAAGCGGTCGGCATTCTGCTCGATCCTGCCAATGAATTCGGGACCGAACACTATCATATCCACCTGGGCAAGCTCGGCACAGTAGAGGATCTCTTCGGCGTCATATCTGAAATTAAAGGGCACCGCGATGGCTCCGCTCTTTAAGATACCGAAGTAGATCGGCAGCCATTCAAGGCAGTTGTACATAATGATGGCAACCTTGTCCCCCTTCTTTATCCCTCTGGATATGAGAAGGTTTGCAAACCGATTGGCCTTCTCATCGAACACACCCCAGGTTATCTCCCTTCTGTAGGGCTGAAATCTGCTGGGCTCGATCAGGTCGTATTCCTTCCAGGTTATCCGCCTTGTATCCGCCTGCTCCGGATTCAGTTCGATAAGAGCCACCTCATCCGTATATTCTTTTGCATTTCTTTCAAGAAAATCTATAACCGGCATTTTTGTCCTCCTCCAGGTTACCTTTTATGTACTCTGCCTCACAACGTGGGCAGTAAAGGGTCCGGCTCATGCATTTTTTCCGGCAATTGAACCGAACCCGTATTTTTTTACTGATCTTTCTTTATGCTCCCGCTATGCCACTCTGTCAAAAATGCGGGTTTAACAGCTATTTTACATTCGCACGAAGTGCGACCCTGATCTCAAAACCGCCGTAACAGTTCTTAAAACTTAAGTGTTCTGAACTGTTACCACGAACCATGCAAATATAGCACATTTACACAGATGTATCAAGAAATCCCTACCACACCGTTACCCTGTCCTCGGGTGCAAGGTACATATTGTCCCCTTCCTCTATTCCGTAAGTATCGTAGAATTCATCAAACTGCTGCAATGTCACATTGGTCCTCAGATACTGGGGAGCATGCACATCCTGGGTAAGACGCTGATATTCGATCTCCCGTGTATTGAGTCTGCGCATGGTTTTTGCATAGGCCCTGAAAAACTTATCATAATCAAAATCATCCAGATTCTCTGCGATCCGAAGCACGGCCTTAATTCCGGCCATGTCAGCAATGGTTTCTGTATGAAAATTCGTACCGTTGGCCTTCTGACCCTCCCATACGGTTATGGTGTCAAAATATTTGATAACCCTGTCGGCACGTTTCCTGAAGGCTTCATAGTCTTCATCCTTCCACCAGTTCAGATATTTTCCGTCCTTATCATACTGGGCTCCGTTTGTATCAAAGGCGTGGCTTATCTCATGTCCGATCACGGCACCAACACCTCCAAGCAGTTCTTCATCCTTTATCCCGTCATAGTATAAGGGTTCATCAAGTATACCGAGTATGATGGTTATTGAGTTTTCAACCGCATCATAGTAGGCATTTGATTCAAGAATATCAAAATCCCAGATCTCATGATCAACCCTGCCGTTGATCTTTTGACGATCCTGTCCGGCAGAAAACCTTTCAATTTCCTCCATGCATTCAAGCAGGGAAAGCCCTTTTAGGTCAAGGCCGCTGTAATCTGTCCATTTTTCCGGATATACCGCATTGATCCTGATCGAATCAAGCTTTTCAACAGCCTTATCCCTGGTCTGGGCTGAAAGCCATTTCTCGTCCTCAAGCATCTTACGGTAAACGCTCAGAACGTCTTCACATATCTTCGTTATTTTTTCCTTCTTTTCGGACGCATCATAACATTCAAGATATGCCCTGTCCATCGGGGTAGTAAGAGCATACCTTACCCTGTCGAAGGCTGCATCCTCATCCTTTTGCCTTCCCGTGGAGCCTGAAGAGATATTAGCTGCCTTAACCGAAGCATCATAAGCTTCGCTGTCAAGCGAGTCCGCCACTTTCGTCACATAACCTGTCAGCATATAAGCCTTCATGGCTTCAAGATTATCTTCTGTATAGATCTCATTCAGCCGTTCCATCAACGCAGGCTCGATCACCAGAAAGCTTTTCGAATCCATATATCCCATATTCTTAATGAACTTCTTCAGAGGAAAGGATCCGGAAAAGGCATCAAGTTCATAAGGCTCATATACATTGTTTATCCTGTCGATCAGATCGGTTGCCATATAGTCCTCCTGGGTCAGGGCAACCTCTGCAAGCTTACTCTCAAGATCTATAACGGAATCAAAGGCCTCCCCGGCTTCGGCCTTTGAATAGCCAAGCCTTGTAAGCATGGCTTCTGTAAGCTTTGACTGTGCCTTGATATACCGCTCGCCCATTTCTGTACGGTTCTTATATTCAGCAGCATCCCTCATGGTAAAGTCATCGTTTAAGATCGCTGTAATATAGCTCCCCGGATCATCATAAGAGGATGTATTGCACAGATTGACGAAGTGAGGAACAAGCGGGCTTTTATCGGGATCACAGATGAATTCGGAAAGCTCGTCAAGGCTGCTTATCCCCTGTATATCCCTAACAGTATCCATGATGGGATCAAGTCCGGCTCTGTCTCTGGCCTCCCAGTCAAGGATCGCATTAAAATAAGCCTTTATCAGTTCCGCATCATGGCCCTCAAGTGAGTCATCATAAAACAGTTTCAGAGCCTTCTCCCTTATTGTATCCGCGACGTTGGTGAAAGAACTCACAGAGCTTTTTCCCTCCGGTATCTCTGACTCTGACAGCCAGTCATGGTTCACGTACAGATGAAAATCATCCCGGGGGGAAAGGTTCATATCAGCTTTGATATTGCTCTTAAGGTCGGAGTCGATCCAGGGACTCCCCCCATCGCATACCAGTGATTCTCCACTTTCCTCTGATACAACCCCCTCTCCGGCATCCGCCTCTTTTTCAGGCTCAGCCGATACCTCGGGGACATCCTCATTTTTTTCAGCCGTTTCCGCGGCGGGGACGCCGTCTATCGTGACATTGCCGTTTTTATCCATTGTCACATTCACTGAGCACCCGGACATAATGCTCATCGTGAAAGCAAGGGCAATTGCAACAAGTTTTTTCTTCATGAAGTCCTCCTTTCCATAAAAAAGACATAGATTATTGTTTTTCATCGGAAAAACAATAATCGTATCAGACCGACTCCTGCCGAAGGCAGGAGGAGTCCCGCAAAACGCGGGACACACCAAAACCCGGTCTGATACGATCATGAAGTGAACATGATCTCAACCAGCTCATTATTCTTAAATTTCAGGGTAATGGGAAGTCCGCTCACTCCCTTCAGAAAATCCCTGATAAGATCCATTTTGTCAAAGAATGAACTCTCCGTGGTCTTCTCATGCATCTCCACGCACTTGCAGGAATCCGACACATTGATAACATAGGTCTGTTTCGGATATGAGGGTGACGGACTGTTAACAAATTCATAGAGTGCCGTGGTGATCGTCATGGTCTTACCGTCCTCAGACAGCTCTCCCTCATATTCATCATCCGTAACATATTCTCCATCCGCGATATCGATGCCTTCTCCCTCGTCGCCTTCACTGTCAGAAGAACCTGTTTTTGAAGAAACTTCTTTTGAGAGATCAACCTCCTCTCCTTCGAAGTTTGTTCCTTTCAGTGTCTTCGGGTCTATCTCATACCAGTCGATGGTTGCTGTATGGTCTCCCATATCCTCATATAAGTGGATATAGAGATTCCCGTTATCCATAACCTGATCAAGCTCTGCAACCGGAGCTTTGCTGTGTTTTTTTGCCAGTTCAACGATCTCCTCATTGGTCAGATCACCGGAACCCTCCGCTTTTTTTTCGGTCTTGGATTCATCTTCTACTTCCTCAGGTTCTTCTTCAGCCTCTTCAATCTCCTCATAGTCCCCGTAATCTTCATACTCTTCAAAGTCCTCATCTTCATAGTACTCCTCTTCCTCTTCAGGCAGTTCGGCCACGGGCTCTGCCTCACCCGCGCATCCGGCCAGAGTGCCTGCAAAAAGCATCAGTACGAGGGTTCCTGCCATTACTTTTCTTCTCATCTTTATCATTTCATCCTCCTTTAAATCTATGAGCCGTTTCAGCGGCTTACCTTCTTTGCAGAAAACAGAAAGCTTTCCGGACAAAACAGCACCAAGGAAGACTCATAACGCTCTCTGATCCGCTAAAAAACTGCGGTCCCGGAAATTTAAGATCATTCGTATTCTATTGTTGCAGTGGGCTTGGGTGTAAAATCGTAGAGAACCCTGTTAACGCCCTTTACTTCTGAAGTTATTCTTTTAACTATTGTCTGCATAAGCGAAAAGGGAATATCCTCCACCTCTGCAGTCATGGCATCCCTGGTATTCACAGCCCTGATGATGACCGGCCATTCAAAGGACCGGTTTCCGTCTTTTATGCCTGTGGACTTGAAATCCGGAACCACAGTGAAATACTGCCATACCTTTCCGGAAAGACCGTTTTTTTCAAATTCTTCCCTTAAAATGGCATCCGATTCCCTGACTGCCTCAAGACGGTCTCTTGTGATGGCTCCGGGGCAGCGTACTCCCAGACCCGGTCCGGGGAAGGGCTGGCGGTAGACCATGTTGTCGGGGAGACCAAGCCTTTCGCCCACCTTTCTGACCTCATCCTTAAAGAGGATCTTCACAGGCTCAACCAGTTCAAACTTCATATCCTCCGGCAGGCCTCCGGCATTGTGATGAGCCTTGATGCCCTTTTCACTTTCAAGAATGTCCGGCCAGATGGTACCCTGGGCAAGAAATTCTATTCCGTCAAGCTTTCTTGCCTCCTCGGCAAAAACCTCAATAAACTCTCCGCCGATTATCTTTCGTTTTGTTTCCGGATCCTTTACACCGGAAAGCTTATCAAGAAATCTGTCGGAAGCGTCCACATAAACCAAGTTTGCCTTCATCCGGTTCCTGAAGACCTCAATAACCTGTTCCGGCTCCCCCTTCCTTAACAATCCGTGATTGACATGAACACAGGTAAGCTGATCTCCCACAGCCTTTATCAGAAGTGCCGCAACAACAGATGAATCAACTCCTCCCGAAAGAGCCAGCAGAACCTTCTTATCCCCTATCTGTTTCTTAAGATCCTCCAGCTGTTCCTCAATAAAAGCATCTGCCAGTGCGTCCGTCGTTATGCGTTCCATATCATCCGGTCTTCTGTCATTAACCATTTTTCCACCTCATCCTGTTCTGTTTGGTTTCCCCGTAATATCTGCGTTTCCCATATAGCGGAAGCAGGATCCCGGTCTTTTGTCCGTTCAGCCCCTGTGAAGAAGACAACAGACCTCCTGATGGAGCCGGGTAGCTGCGGCAGCTATGTGGATAAAAAGGTTCGTGATATGCCGGGGAAGAGATACAATGGGAATTTTGCGCAAGAACTCCGCATTTAAGCGGAGTACGTCGAGTACGATTTTAGTGCAGCACCTTTCAATCAGCTGTACTTTTCACGAAGTGCTACACTAGTGTAGCACTTTTTAATTAGCTATACTTTTCGCGAAGTATACATTTTCGCTCTGCAAGGCGTTTTTCTGAGTGCGATGGGGTTCCATCGCCGAAGAAAAACAACGAAGCAGACGGAAATGTAGACGAGCGAAAATGTGTAGTTAATTAGAAAGTGGTACACTAGTTTTATGAAGATCGAGCAGGGAGGATAACTCCCTGCCCGATCCCCCTTGGTGCTTAAGTGTTCCTGATCGGTCTTAAATCCAGATCCTTCAGACACGATTATTTATAGTTAACGATCTTGCCAAAATCAGGCTTTAATGACGCACCGCCGACGAGTCCGCCGTCGATATCGGGCTTTGCGAAAAGCTCTGCGGCATTTCCGGCATTTACCGATCCGCCGTACTGGATGATGATGGACTCAGCAACATCAGCATCATAGAGCTCTTTTATGCAGGCTCTGATGGCACAGCATACCTCCTCAGCCTGGTCTGAGGTTGCGGTCTTTCCCGTTCCGATAGCCCAGATAGGCTCATAGGCGATTATTGCCTTCTTTGCCTGGTCAGCACTCACCTCAAGGAAAGCGATCTTGATCTGCTGACGGATCCAGTCGATGGTGATCCCCTGCTCCCTCTGCTTCAGGGATTCGCCGCAGCAGATGATGGGATTAAGTCCGTGCTCAAAAGCCTTCAGCACCTTCTTATTAACGGTCTCATCAGTTTCGGCAAAATACTCACGTCTTTCAGAGTGTCCGATGATGACATAGGTGGCACCAGCATCAACGATCATATCCGGAGAGATCTCGCCTGTATAAGCACCCTTCTCTTCGAAATACATGTTCTCGGCGCCGATCTTTATGTTTGTTCCCTTTGCAGCCTCAACCGCTGCGGGGATGCAGATGGCGGGCACACACATTACCACGTCCACGTCATCGCTTTCAACCAGGGGCTTCAGCGTGTTTATAAGTTCCGTTGTCTGGGTCGGAGTCATGTTCATCTTCCAGTTTCCGGCCACTACCTTACGTCTTGCCATTGTAATTCCTCCTCTATAAAAAAGATTAAAATCAAACTAAGCGCGGTCATAAATGACCCACTGGGTTATTTATTATCAGCGGCCACTACTCCGGGAAGGTCCTTGCCCTCAAGGAATTCAAGGGAAGCTCCGCCACCGGTGGAGATGTGGCTCATCTTGTCTCCGAAGCCGAGATTGTTCACTGCCGCAGCAGAATCGCCGCCGCCTATTATCGTTGTGGCATCGGTATCTGCCAGAGCCTGGGCAACCGCAACGGTACCCTTTGCAAGAACGGGATTTTCAAAAACACCCATAGGTCCGTTCCATACAACGGTCTTTGCACTCTTAACAGCCTCTGCATAAAGCTTCTGTGTGTCAGGTCCGATGTCGAGACCCTCCTTATCTGCCGGGATCTCCTCGGTCTTAACAATGATGGTTGAAAGATTCGGATCATCGATGGGATCCGGGAAGCTGTCAGCTGCAACGGTATCAACCGGAAGAAGAAGCTTCTTTCCTAACTTTGCTGCCTTATCCATCATATTCTTGCAGTAGTCAAGCTTTTCGTCGTCAACCAGAGACTTTCCGACAGATCCGCCCTGAGCCTTGACAAAGGTATATGCCATACCGCCGCCGATGATAAGGGTATCAGCCTTTTCGAGCAGGTTGTCAATGACCTTGAGCTTATCCGCAACCTTTGCACCGCCAAGGATGGCAACAAAGGGACGAACGGGATTCTCAACAGCGTTTCCGAGGAAATCGATCTCCTTTTGCATAAGATATCCAACGGCACAGTTTCCGCCCTTTTCACGGACATATTTTGTAACAACCGCAACGGATGCATGAGCCCTGTGAGCTGAACCGAAGGCATCGCATACATAATCGTCTGCCAGTTCGGAAAGTTCCTTTGCAAAAGCCTCTCCCGCATCTTCGGGCTTGGTCTCCTCCTTGCCCCTGAAACGGGTGTTCTGGAGAAGGATCACGTCTCCGTCATTCATTGCATTGACAGCTGAGGTTGCAGCATCTCCGGTAACGTTGTCATCGTCGATGAATTTAACCTCCCTGCCCAGTTTCTCGGAAAGTCTTTTTGCAACAGGCTTAAGAGACTCTCCCTCGTTGGGTCCGTTCTTAACCTTTCCCAGATGTGAGCAAAGGATCACCTTTCCCCCGTCTCCGATCAGCTTTTTGATGGTGGGAAGTGCGGCAACGATACGGGTCTCATCCGTGATCTCTCCCGCCTTTAAGGGTACGTTGAAATCGCAGCGTACAAGAACCCTTCTTCCCTTTACGTTGATATCATCAACTGTTTTCTTATTAAGTGCCATAAAATCTCCTCCTCTGTAACATACAATATATTTTCTGACTGTATCCGGTCGAATGTCCGTTTCAGCAAAAAACTTCTCTTTGAAAGAGGGTCCGGTCCACTTCGGACCGGACCCTCTTATGATCTCTCTGAAACTTAAACAGTCTGTCTGATTTGGTCCCTGTCTCAGCCTAACTCGCTGAAGTACTTGATGGTACGAACCATCTGGCTGGTGTAGGAATTCTCATTGTCATACCATGAAACAACCTGAACCAGGTTATCCTCTCCAACCATGGTCTGTGTTGCATCAAAGATGGAACCGTAGGTGCTTCCAACGATATCGCTTGAAACGATCTCCTCCTCGTTGTATCCGAAGGACTCGGTTGCTGCTGCCTTCATAGCTGCGTTGATCTCTTCCTTTGTAACGGACTTCTCAACTGTAGCAACAAGGATGGTTGTTGAACCTGTGGGGGTCGGAACTCTCTGGGCAGAGCCGATAAGCTTTCCGTTAAGCTCGGGGATAACAAGACCGATTGCCTTTGCAGCACCTGTTGAGTTGGGAACGATGTTGATGGCACCTGCTCTTGAACGGCGAAGGTCGCCCTTCCTCTGAGGTCCGTCAAGGATCATCTGATCGCCTGTGTATGCGTGGATGGTGCTCATGATACCTGACTTGATGGTTGCAAGATCGTTAAGAGCCTTAGCCATGGGAGCAAGGCAGTTTGTTGTACATGAAGCTGCGGAAATGATGGTATCCTCAGGCTTAAGTGTCTTGTGGTTAACGTTATATACGATAGTAGGAAGATCGTTTCCTGCAGGAGCAGAGATAACAACCTTTCTTGCACCGGCATTGATGTGTGCCTGAGCCTTTTCCTTGGATGTGTAGAATCCGGAGCACTCAAGAACAACATCTACTCCAAGCTCTCCCCAGGGGCAATTGTTTGCATCGGGCTCTTTGTAGATCTTAAGAGTCTTGCCGTTGACGGTGATGGAATCCTCGCCTGCAGAAACAGTGTCTGCAAGTGCATACTTACCCTGTGAAGAATCATACTTCAGAAGGTGTGCAAGCATCTTGGGGGATGTAAGATCGTTGATAGCAACTACCTCATATCCTTCTGCTCCAAACATCTGCCTGAAAGCAAGGCGTCCGATACGTCCGAAACCATTGATCGCTACTTTTACTGCCATTTTCAAATCCTCCTAAAAAAATATTTAAAAATAAATGAACCACTTATTTCTGCCGCCGGTCCGATCTTTTGACCGTCAGCCTATTTATAATACTTGATTTAACGGTTAAATTCAAGTACATTATCAAAAACAAAAACAATAAGTGAGGAGAATCATGAAAAAGATCAAAGAATTCCTGAAAAGAAAGAACATCGAAATATCCGCAAAGCGCTATCTCATAGACGCAATGGGTGCCATGGCCCAGGGTCTGTTCTGCTCCCTGCTCATAGGAACCATCCTTGATTCCATGGGCAGACAGTTTAAGATACCCTTCCTGACCCAGACAGTTGCCGAGGTTTCCGGCATCTCCTACACCGTGGGAGGGATCGCAAGCGCCATGAGCGGTCCGGCCATGTCGCTGGCTATCGGATATGCGCTTAAATGCCCGCCCCTTGTTCTGTTTTCAATGGTGGCAGTGGGATTTTCGGCAAATGCCCTGGGAGGCGCCGGCGGACCGCTTGCAGTCCTGTTCATAGCCATCATAGCGGCTGAGTTCGGAAAGGCGGTTTCCAAAGAGACAAAGATCGATATCCTGGTCACACCTCTTGTGACCATAGGGATCGGCATCTTTCTCTCCTGGCTCATCGCTCCTTCCCTTGGAAAAGCAGCCCTCTGGCTTGGAAGTGTGATCATGTGGGCAACTGAGCTGCAGCCCCTGCTCATGGGGATCCTTGTTTCGGCCATTGTGGGCATAGCGCTGACCCTTCCCATCTCTTCAGCGGCCATATGTGCGGCCCTGTCCCTTACAGGTCTTGCCGGTGGCGCCGCCGTTGCCGGATGCTGCGCCCAGATGGTTGGCTTCGCGGTCATATCCTTCAAAGACAACAGATGGGGCGGTCTGGTTTCACAGGGTCTGGGAACCTCCATGCTCCAGATGGGAAACATTGTAAAAAACCCCAGGATATGGCTTCCCCCCATCCTGGCCTCCATGATAACAGGTCCCATAGCCACCTGCGTTTTTGCCTTTAAGATGAACGGAGCCCCGGTTTCTTCGGGCATGGGAACATGCGGCATGGTGGGACCAATCGGAGTCTACACCGGCTGGATAAATGATGTGGATGCCGGACTCAAAGCCTCCGTCACAGGCTTTGACTGGCTGGGGATGCTGCTGATATGTTTCATACTCCCTGCCCTGTTTTCATATATCTTCTACCTTTTAATGAGAAAGACCGGATGGATCAAAGACGGAGACATGAAGCTGTCATGAACCGGATCTGCTTTTTTCGCAGATCACCCTGACTGCCCTTCCCAGACAGAAATAGACAATTGGAGCACAAAGCTCGATCTCCAGAACGTTTGAACCGATGGACATCAGAATGGCACAGGTTATGACCGCGATCTCGGGTACAAGAGCGCCAATGTCCCTGAATGCTTTTTTATACACCAGAAAGATCAGAAAAATGATAAGGGACGTTCCTATGATCCCCATCTCGGTATAGAGCTTGACCAGGCCTCCGTCAGCAACGATGTACTGCTGGTAGAGAGCCGCCCTGTGCCCCCGGCTTCCAAGTCCCCCTCCCAGCCAGATGTTCTTCATGTCGTTTACGGCAGCAACCCAGGATTCCGATCTTTCGGAAAAACCCTGGGGGATGGAGATCAGCCTCGCATAAAACTTTTCAAACACACCCCTTGCAAAAAAGAAAACAGCCGCAACAGCAGCCGCAATGCAGCCGCTTCCTATGAACAGGGGCTTTTTTGAGGCTGTCCTGTCAAAAACGTAATCTGCAAAAAAGAAAAAGATCACAGTCAGGATCACGCAGAACATGGCAGACCGCTGGTTTGCCATAAAGGTGAATATAACCGACGGTACGATCAGAAAAAGACCCGCCGCCTTCTTTTTCCCCTCCCCGCTCCTTATGAAAAAAGCCGAGACACAGACAGCATAGGTCGTAAAAGCGGCAAGGGCACCGGAACCCACAAGAGAATTCATCCTGACCCTTGAGGTAGGGGCATCAGCCACCGAAATAAAAAGCTTTTCATAGGAAAAATCAAGATAAAACCGGGGTGCCCATATATATAAGACCACTCCGATAAGCCCCATTAAAAGTGCCGCCAGGGCATAGGAAAGATAGAGCCTTCCCGTTTCCTCTTCCCGGCAGTCTCTTCCGGCATAGTAAAAAACCATGGGAAGGGCTGTAGTGGACACCTCTCCGATATAGACCGAAACCGGGATCCCGTAGTAAAGGCACCAGATCCCGGAAAGGATATTATAGACAAGATAGCCGGCAAAGATCCTGTCCTCAGTCGTCTTAAGGGTAAAGGATCCCGAAAGGAAAATGCAGGCACCCGCAAGCAGCAGCACGGCTGTCAGACAGATCCCGGGTCTGACGGCATCAGAAATAAGCTCTGCCAGATAAATCAGTACAGCCAGGGGATATACGGCATAAAGAAATTTCTTAAGGTTCCTTCCGGTCATCTTAAGCCTTTAAGGTCTCTATCAGTGCATAAATAGCCCTGGCACTGTTAAAGTTTTCGGGAACTATCTTAGTTGCAGGGATCGCAACATCATATTCATCATCTATGGCAGCAATGATCTGGATTATATCGAAGGAAGTGAGTACCTTCCCGTCGATCAGATCCTCGCAGGTATTGAAATCAATGTCATCCCTGACATCACTTAAAAGTTTGATCAGCTCTTCCATAGTCCTCCTGTCCTCCTTAAGTTAATCCAAAACCTCCTGCGTTCCGTAAGACTTCCCCGCCTCCGGCAGGAGCCGGTCTGATACGATTCAAAGCGCGGGAAAAGGGAATTTCGTGCAGACTCCCCGCTTTCAGGCAAAGAGCGCTAAAACCCGTTTTTTTTCCGAACAGTTATCATGATAGATTCAAAAGACTGTTCCTGTCAATCTTTCCGTTTTTATTGAGGGGGAATTCCTCCAGGGCTTCGATCCTTGCAGGCATCATAAACTGGGGAAGTCTCTTTAAGAGTCCCTCTCTGATCCGGTCCTTTTCTCCTTCCCCGGTATAGAACAGGAGGATCCTTTTTTTCTTATGATCGTATATACAGCAGGCTCTCGAAACCCCGTCAAGGGCCGAAGCTACGCTTTCGATCTCACCCAGCTCAATCCTCTGTCCCATATGCTTTATCTGAAAATCCTTTCTTGAAACATAGATCAGCAGGCCGTTTTCGTCATATTTCCCGATATCGCCGGTCCTGTAGATCCTTTCAGGATATCTGTCATTTAAGGGATTCTGGGTAAAAACACTTTCCGTCCTTTTACTGTCCCTGTAGTACCCAAGAGCCAGACAGGAGCCGCTGACGCAGATCTCCCCTTCTTTTCCCCTGTCAGAGGCCTTAACCTCCCTGTCTTCTTCATCCAGCAAAAAGACCTTCTCGTTTTCAAAGGGTATTCCGGCAGGGATAAGGTCCTCTTTTTCAAACTCCCGGTCAAGGATGTAGTAGGTACAGTTGCAGGTTATCTCGGTGGGTCCGTAAAGGTTGATATAAACGGCATCCGGCAGGGATCTTTTCCACTTGTTCAGCTGCTTGACCGGCATGACCTCACCGGAGAACATGATCCTTTTTATGGTATGGGGGGTCTTATATTCAAGGCCGTTCATGATGGAAACAAAGCACATGGCGGAAACTGCCCAGATAAGGGTCGTAACCCTGTTCTCATAAAGATAATCCATAAGGACAGTGGGATTTGTAAAATAGTCCCTGGGTATGAGAACAACAGTCGCTCCTGTGTAAAGACCGGTGTATATGTCCTTTACAGACACATCAAAATCAAAGGGAGCCTGATTGGCAATGATGTCGCTGCTTGTTATCCCGAAGGTTTTTGTAAAAACGGTAATAAACTCAATGACCGAGGCATGAGAAACCGCCACCCCTTTGGGTATCCCGGTACTCCCGCTGGTGAAGTTTACATAAAGAGGCATTCTGTCATAAAAGATACCTCTGGCTTTAGCAAGGAGGGTCTCGTCGATACCCTCCTCTTCAGCCCGGGAGATAAATTGGTTTATGTCAACCACTTCCAGGTCTCCGTCATATTCTTCCGCAGCCTTTTTGGCACTCTCCATATTTTCCCTGTCTGTGATGATGACAGCAGGTCTTAAGACCGAAAGGACACCCGACACCCTCTCCTGCGGCTGTCTGACATCAATGAAGCTGTAGAAGGCTCCTGCATAGACCGCCCCCATCATAAGGCAAAGGGAATCCGTACTCTTTTCCATAAAAAAAGCCACCGGATCTTCCGCCTTCAGGGTCCTGCACATTCCGCCCCTTAAAAACAGCGTCCCCGCCTCCTTCGCCCTGTTTTCCAGTTCAAAAAAGGTAACCTCTTTTTCCGGATCCCTGAAGGCAATCCTGTCAGGGTATCTCAGGGCGGTCTTTTCAAGCATTTCAAGTATATTTATCATGATCAGATTCTCCAGGATGTTAAAGATCCCTCACATTCGTTCGGGATGACAGCGTGTTTGTAAGTATCATCAGATCGGGATGCCGGTACCTCCCGGTCTAAGCATCTTTAGTCTTTATTATCAATTCGGGCTGACAGCCTTTTGATCAGCTCCCCGGTATATTCCCTCCTGCCCTTCAGGGACATATGGTTCATATCCTCAAAAAGATCCGGATCCCTGTTGTCAAAATCAACTTCTTCGGCAAGGATAAAGGGGGCTCCCTCCTCTTCAAGGATCTGCTTAAATACCCTTTTGCATTCCATGTACTTGCTGTCATTGGCAAGCCTGTGATATACGGGACTTTCGATGAAGACGAAAGCCTGACCGTCGTTTCTGCACTGCCTGATTATATCCCTGACAGCATCAGCCTGTGCCTGCACGATCTCCTCTCCCGATATGTCGAACTTTTCCCCTTCAAGAACCTCTTTTCCGGGAGATCCCGTTTCATCCGTCTTTGCCCCCTTGTAATAGCGGGTTGCATAAAAGGGCTCCGTTACCGGAAAGGTGAGAAGATCATCCATACCGGAGGTCACGAAATATTCATACATCATGGAAAGACTGGTGACCCCGCCCTTTTTCATGATCTCCCAGAGTTCCTTTTTTCCTTCCCAGCTTAAGTCCCATATGACCCTGGAATCGGACAGGGCAGCCGACTGGGTCAGGATCATGGGTCCCATCTCAAAGGCAATGAGACTATACCTGTTTTCGGATCTTTTTTTGATCTCCCTGTACTGGACCGATGCCGCCGCCATATGATTTCCCCCGTAGCAGACATCATATGCCCTGCCTCCCGTTGCCTCATCCATCATGGGCATGTCAAGATTTGCCCTGAAGGTGGAGGAGCCTATGAAAAGTATATCAAGATCCCCCGAATTAATGGCATCCCTGATACCCCTGTTCTTAATTGGCATCCGGCAGGAATAAAGATTCTTAAAGCCTGCTGTGGCGATTATCACCGATAGGGCCGCTAGCATGGTGATCAATGCTTTTTTCATTATATATAAAACCCCTTAAAATGCCTGATACATGAAGCTCGAAGCTCCTCTCACACCGAAGAGTGCGATGAACACCGTCATTAGGAAGGCATATGCGTAGCGGTGTCCGGTAAAGGCCTTTTCATTTCTTTCCCTTGCGATCTCAACCAGGAAGAGAAGCCCGATTATGATCCCGATTATTATGACGGATGCAGCTGCCTGGTTTCCGTTCCCAAAGGGAGTCATGGATGCGGCAACTGCCGGTCCGTTTATCGCCGTCCTGGTGACTATATTCTTAAATATCACAAAAACATCCGAAAAGGTCTCCGCCCTGAATATTATCTCACCGATGACAACGATGATAAAGGTTCTTATGACCTGAAAGATCTTTATGAAGATATTATCCTTATTCCAGTGTATGGCGGTATTCAGCTTTTTTACATAGGATGCGGTGCAGAAGGAAAGAAGCATGACAACAGCAAAATAGACACCCCAGGCAAGGTAGTGAAGCCCTGCCCCATGCCAGATCCCCGTTATCACCCAGACTATGATCGTCGGAAAGATCAGCCTGAGGGTTCCCTTTTTTGCCTTCTTAAAGACCCTGCCAAGAGATTTTGAAAGCTTCCTGTTCCAGGAAGAGGTCACCGAGGGCATAAAAAGGTGGGTGTTAAACCATTCATTAAGAGAAATATGCCATCTTCTCCAGTATTCGGGTATGTTTTTTGCAAGATAGGGTCTGTTAAAGTTCTCTTTCAGCTTTATTCCCATCATAGCTGAAACACCGCAGACGATGTCCATGTAGCCGGAAAAATCCGCATAAAGCTCTATCATATAGAAAAAAGCAGCTATGATCAGGGTCAGACCCCCGAAGGAGGAAGGAGAGGCAAAAACAGTATCCGTATAAAAGGCAACACGTCCCGCGATCACCAGTTTCTTAAAAAGACCGACGATGACCCTGTAGCCCCCCTGCCTGATGTTTTCGGCCTCAAATCTGTGATAGGAACAAAGCTGGGGCATCATGTCCTGATAGACCCCTATGGGGCCCTGAAGGATCTGGGGAAAATAGGTTAAAAACATGGTGTAGTGAAAAAGATCCCCGCAGGGCTCAATCTTCTTATCATAGCAGTCGTGGGCATAGCCTATGGTCATAAAGGTGTAGTAGGAAATGCCTAATGGAGCCGCCAGATCCCTTATCCCGAAATTAATGCTGTACTTAAATCCGATGAGTATCCCCAGATTGATGGCTATTACAAGCAGAAAATGGGACTTTACGGGGTTTCTCATCAAAAAGAAGGTCGAAAAGACAGATATGAGTATAAAGATTATGTAAACCGGATTCGACCAGCAATAGAAAAAAAGACTCCCGACAAACAAAACCTTCCACTGGTCACGCTCCCCCACCCTGTAATACAGGGTCAGGAGAACGCATAAAAATACCGGAAAGGCTGCCGAGATGAGATTCATTTTTCATCCTCCGGCAGGGCATATTTCAGCTCAACCATATGTTTTTCATCAAAGCACTTAAACACGCCTTCCACCTCTTTTTCATCCATCTTCGGCGAAATGAGGGAGACGAGGGGTACAATGACAAGACCTGCTATCATGGCCGCAGCTCCGGCATTGATGGGACTCTTTATGAACTGGGTCGCAGGAAACATGTTTATCACGGTGATCCCCACCCCGGCGATAAAGCTTGCCCACACGGCAGTCCTGGTAACCTTCTTCCAGTAGAGACCGTAAAGGAAGGGTGCCAGAAAGGCTCCTGCCAGGGCGCCCCAGGAAATTCCCATGAGCTGGGCAATGAATGTGGGGGGCTTAAGAGCCATGGCAACGGAAATCACAATGAAGAAGATGAGGAATATCCTCATGACAACAACCTGCTTCTTCTCATCCATATCCTTAACAATGTTGTTCTTAATAAGATCCAGGGTCAGGGTTGAACTGGAGGTTAAGACCAGGGATGCAAGTGTTGACATTGAGGCCGAAAGGACCAGCATAATGACCACTCCGATGAGGAGATCCGGAAGTGTCGAAAGCATTGAAGGAACAATGGCATCAAAGGCGATCCCCCCGTCCGGCTTATAGATGGCAGGCGTGTCAAAAAGCCTTCCGAAGCCGCCCAGGAAGTAGCATCCGCAGGCTACAATCACTGCAAAGAAGGTGGAGATCACGGTTCCTGTCTGAACCGCCTTCTCATCCCTTATGGCATAGAATTTCTGAACCATCTGGGGAAGTCCCCAGGTTCCAAGTGATGTCAGTATGACAACCCCAAGAAGGTTGATGGGATCGGGTCCCAAAAATGAGGTAAAGGCTCCCTGCTGTCCCGCCGTGACAGGGATATCCGAAGGGATCTCTGCAAGCTTCATCACAGCATTATAGAAGCCTCCCTGACCGTTCAGGATCGAAACTATGACGGCCACAATGCCTATGACCATTATTATTCCCTGAATGAAGTCATTTATTGCAGTCGCCATGTACCCACCAAGTATGACATATACACAGGTGAGTGCGGCCATAACGATGACACAGGCTGTATAGGGCACATTAAAGGCCATCTCAAAAAGTCTTGACAGACCGTTATAGACCGATGAGGTGTATGGAATCAAAAACACAAAGGATATGACAGCGGCAACAATCCTCAGGCTGGGGCTGTTATATCTCTTGCCGAAGAAATCCGGCATTGTCTTTGCTTCAAGAAATTTGGTCATTATCCTGGTTCTTCTTCCCAAAACCACCCAGGCAAGAAGGGATCCCAGAAAAGCATTTCCTATGCCTATCCAGGTGGCCGCCATTCCGTATTTATAGCCGAACTGCCCGGCATATCCCACAAAAACCACCGCGCTGAAATAGGAGGTTCCGTAGGCAAAGGCCGTCAGCCACGGACCCACCTTTCTTCCTCCCAGCACAAAGTCATTGACATTCGTGGCGGACTTTCTTGAATAAAGTCCCACTGCGATCATCACTGCAAAAAACAGCAGAAGCATAATAACCTTTATAGCCATTTTAAATCACCGTTTCCTTATAAAAAAAAAAAAAAACCACTAACTTGAAACTATATCAAAAGGGCGGCTTATTAGTCAAATGTCTGAGAAGCGTGAGAGCACGAAGTGCTAAACGCTTCGGATATCGGCTTTTGACCTTGATATCATAATATGCTATAAAAATCATGACAATGGTTACACACAGGAGCAAAACCGCATGATAAAAACAGACTGTCACCTTCACACCACCTTTTCAACAGACGGCATATCCGAAATGGAAGACATGATTACGGCAGCCATTGAAAAGGGACTTGAGATAATATGCTTTACGGAACACAATGACTATGGAGCCGGTTTTGAAGGTGAGGGAAACTATGTTGTCGATACCGGCAGGTACCTGGAAAGATTAAGGGAGTTATCCGAAAAATACAGGGACAGTATCACCGTGCTCTTCGGAGTCGAGATCGGATTTTTAGAGCATGTTAAGGCATATTTTGACGAATACGTCAGCAGCTACCCCTTTGATTTTGTGATCGGATCCTCCCATACCGCAGGAACTCTCGATCCCTACTTTCCTGAATACTACACACATTTTAAGACGACCTGTGATGCCTACCGCTACTATTTTGAGTCTGAGCTGAACCGGGCCAGGATCTTTGACTGCTATGATTCCTACGGGCATTTAGACTATGCCCTCCGCTACGGACCCGGAGGAAACTCGGAATTTACCTACGAAAAATATGCAGACCTGCTGGATCCCCTGCTTGAGGCTGTCATAGAAAGGGGCAAGGTCATCGAGGTCAATTCCTCGGGCTTAAGAAAGGGAATGAATGGTCCAAACCCCGCTGTTTCCATCATAAAACGCTACAGGGAGCTTGGCGGCCTGCCCCTGACCATAGGCTCGGATGCCCACGAAACAAAGGACATAGCTTCGGGCTTTGATGAGATAAAGAATATACTTCTGGATTGCGGCTATAAAACTTATTCCATCTTTGAAAAAAGAGTTCGACGGGAGATCCCGCTCCGGTAAGAAAGGTATGAAATGCTCCACATTATCATAAATCCCGAGACCGCTTCGGGAAACGGCGGCAGAACCTGGAAAAGGATCCGCCCTCTTTTTGAAAAATACGGCTGCAGATATAAGCTCCACATATCAGAAAAGCCCGGGGACATAGGCTCACTCTGCCATGCCCTCACATCCATCATTCCCCCCAGGGAGGTTGTAAACATAGTGATCGTCGGAGGCGACGGCTCCATGAATGAAGCGGTCAATTCCATTGAGGATTTCAGACACACACGTCTGGGGCTCATCCCCGCAGGGAGCGGAAATGATCTGGCAAAGGCCATCCTGCCCTCCTTCGATGAGGAACTGCTGGTTTCAACCATAGCAAAGGAAAGAACCGTTCGCAGTGTGGATGTGGGACTCATGGAATGCGGAGATCACAGGCAGCTTTTTAACATAAGCTCCGGACTGGGCTTTGATGCCAGGATATGTGAGGAGGCAAACCATGCCCCCATGAAAAAAGCCCTGAATCATCTGGGTCTCGGAAAGCTGATCTATATCCTGGTGGCTGTCAGGCTTATCCTCATGAACCACAGATTCCGCTGTGGCATAAAGCTTGACGGTCAGAAAAAAACATACCGCAAATGCCTCTTTGCGGTATGCATGAACACTGCCTACGAAGGCGGCGGTTTTAAGTTCTGTCCACAGGCATCCGACAGGGACTCTGTCCTGGATCTCTGCATAGCAGACAGCATAGATCCCCTCCGCTTTTTTCTCCTCTTTCCCAAAGCCTACAGCGGAAAGCATGTTCTCCACAGGGGGATCCACATCCTCCGGGGTAAAAAGATACATATAAAGACCGGGATCCCGGTGTGGCTTCACACAGACGGAGAAGTATCCTTCAAGACCACCGATGTTACTTTTTCAGTATATCCGGAAAAGCTGAATCTGCTTATGTAAACCTACATACGGTCTCTTAAATATTCTCTGGCTTCACCAAGACTTAAATTCTGCTTAAGAGCCAGACTTTTAAGATCCTCATATTCGATCTTGGTTCTTGTCACCCCGTATCCTTCGGATCTCTTTAACCTGATCTCTCCGCTTTCCGTATTGACCTTCTCCACACTTCTGTCCAGAATATATCTCTTATATTCAAATCGCCTGATACCGATGGTGGTAGTATGCTTAAACATAAGACGGATCATACCCATGGCTCTTGCGTTTGAGCAGATGACCTCGATAAGATGTCCCGGCCGGGACTTTTTCATATTAACCGGGATGGTGAAAGCCTCGCTGGCTCCCGCCTCCAAAAACCTCTCACAGGCAAAGCCGATGTCCTCACCCGTCATATCATCCACATTGCACATCAGGACAGCCACCGTCTCGTCTGCCTCTTCTCCTGTTTCACCAATAAAAGCCCTCAGACAGTTGGCTGCTTCAAAGTCCTTTGTTCCCATTCCGTAGCCGCAGGCATCCACACTCATTACCGGCATATCCCCGAAGGAATCAGCAAAATGCTTTAATAAAGCCGCCCCGGTCGGAGTTGTAAGCTCCCCCGAAATCCTTCCCCCGTAGATGGGGATACCCTGAAGGATGAAAGCTGTGGCAGGTGCCGGAACGGGAAGAATCCCGTGCATACATTTAACTGTTCCCGATCCCACATGAACAGGAGATGAGACCACCCTGTAAGGCTTTAGCATATCCATTAAAAGACACACTGAAACAACATCTGCGACGGCATCCTTCGTACCCACCTCATGGAAATGGATGTCCTTAATGTCAGTGTCGTGTACATGACTTTCAGCTGCGGCGATCAGGCCGTAGACAGCCTTTGCATCTTCAGCCGCTTTTTCGGGGATATCCATGGAATCGATCAGCCCGTATATGAAATCCGGGGAACTGTGATGATGGTCATGGTGATGATCATGATCGTGATGATGGTCGTGGCCGTGGCAGCCTTCCTCTACGCCGTCGACCGTAACCTTCATATGTGTGCCGGTTATACCACACTTTACGCTCTTTTGTGCTGTCACCTTTAACCCGTCCACACCCAGTGAATTGATCTTAGTCAGAAATTCCTTTTTCAGCTCCGGGGAAAGCAGTTCATAAAGGGCTGCCGTCATCATATCCCCGGCTGCCCCCATACTGCAGTCAAAATAAAGAATCTTCATAAATTCCTCCAAAAAGAGTGCCTGTTCAGAATCTTCCGGTTCCTGAACAGTAAAAACAAATCCCCACAGTCCATTAAGGATAACAAATGCAGCTTGCGGGTTTACCCCCGTTACCTTTTCCGGCCGGGTGAAAGATGGTTTATAAGGCTTGCCTGATAGCCGGCACCGAAACCGTTATCAATGTTGACTACCGAAACTCCGCTGGCACAGGAATTCAGCATTGAAAGCAGGGCTGACAGACCGTTGAAGGAGGCTCCATATCCCACACTGGTGGGGACGGCTATCACGGGACGATCAACCAGGCCACCCACAACACTGGACAGAGCTCCTTCCATTCCGGCCACCACAATGATGACATTTGCTGCCATCAGATCATCAAGTCTTGCTATCAGCCTGTGCAGACCCGCAACGCCCACATCACAGATCCGGATCACCTCGTTTCCAAGAAACTCAGCCGTGAGGGCTGCCTCCTCAAAAACCGGGATATCGCTGGTTCCTGCAGAAACCACTGCGATCCTTCCGTTTCCGTCCGCCTCCTTCATGCCGCCCACTATGCCTGTTCCGGCCTCGGGATAATAATCAAGATCCAGATTCTCCTTTAATTCATCTGCTTTTTTTTCGGACAGCCTGGTGATAAGTATCCTGTCCTGACCGTTTTCCTTCATGGCAGAAACTATGCCCATGATCTGGGCAGAACTCTTACCCTGACCGAATATGACCTCTCCCGCCCCCTGCATCAGCGGTCTTAACATATCCGGCTTGGCATATCCAAGTTCCGCAAAGGGTTCTTTTTTTAAGAAAAGCAGGGCATCGTCTACCTCGACTCTGCCCTGCTTAACGTCTTCCAAAAGCTTTTTAATATCGTTCATATGAAATCAACCCGTTTATCTGTTCAGAACAGCTGCCTACCTCTTAACAAACAGCCTGTCTTTTATGACTCCGTCCGGATCCTTCACAAGAAGATAAACGATCCAGATCACAAGTCCCAGCGCCACCGCCGAAAAGCCAAGGAAAAGATCATTTAACATGTCCGAAGCTTCGGGAGCAAAATAGCCGGCACCAAGCTCTGAATATTCAAAGATCGCATCCGCCAGCCACATCAGAGATGCCCCCCAGTAAAGCCAGCAAAGGATCCCGCTCTTTAAATGCCTTGCCCTTTCATTGCTGTACCAGATCAGGGTAGCAAAAACCGCTGCAAAAACCGTGACAAGCAATGTCATTTCCTGCTTTCCTCCTTTTCTGTCTTAAGGTTTGAAAGTGCCGCCTTCTCCATGGAATTTGTCACGGCGACCATTCCTCCCCAGACACAGGTGATGATGACAGCCATGGTGACTCCCACCGTTCCCATTTCGTGAAGCATCTGACTCATCTCAGAGGGATCCTTCATTGCAGTCAGGAAAGGGAAATAAGGAACGACCTCTCCATGCCAGACATGTTCAAATGCCAGAAGAGCCGATCCTCCTAACAGCATTTTCGAAAGCCATGAAATTTTTTCGGAAAAAGGGATCCTCTTTACGATTTCCTCATGATCCCCCCTGTTCTGAACATCAGCTTCCCTGTTCTTAACGGTTTTTGAAACCACAGTTGAAACAATGCCTTCAGCTGCAGGTACTAAAAAACAAGCCATAATGATTACCTCCTCTGATAAACTCGGTTTATTATCTTACTTACACCGGTCGGATGCCGAACCCTTAGCGGCCGGAGAACCTTCGCCAACGGTATCCGGCTCCTTATTACCTAATGGCACATGAAAATGTCAGCCCGGCTCAGATCATGTGCAGAAATCCAAAACCTTACGGTTTCTGAACATTTTCAATTATATACGAAACCGTCCCGAATGTACAATTCTTTTTTATGCTGCCGGATCACAGTTACTGCCTATGACTGAACAACTGCCTGACGTACAACCGTCTGTCTTCTGCTCTTTTTTGCTTCGTAGAGCTTTTCGTCTATCCTTTCTATGAGCTCGGAAAACTCCAGCCTCTCGGCTCCCAGAAGTTCAACAGCACCCACGGACATCTCCACATAGTAGGGCTTGCCGGATGTCTCGTTATATGCGTCATACTTTTCCTTTACGTTTTTCCTGATCCTGTCTATCCATTCCGCCTTGTCATCATCCTCCCTGATGGGCAGGATCGCAAGGAACTCATCGCCGCCGTACCTGCCCACAAAGCCCCTGTTTCCAAGGGTTTCCTTAAGCACCTGTCCGGTGATCTTTATGGCATTGTCACCCTCTGCATGTCCGAAGGTATCGTTTATCTCCTTTAAGTGATCCAGATCCACCATAAAGGCTATCATATGGTCGCTTTCATGACCGTTAAGGCAGGACACCGTCCTGTCGTATATGCCCCTGCGGTTTAAGACACCTGTAAGGGCATCCGTGGAAGCATTGGCATTTAATAGGACGTTCTGCTCCTGAAGCTTTTTCTGGAAACTCAGTTTTTCCTGGGAGATCTCAAGGAAGTGCATAGCCGTCCCAAGCTGAACCGATATCATATAAAATTCCGTGATCAGATTTGACTCTATCTCACATTCCAGCACACCGTAATTCCGTTTACCGTCAAACAGAAGAAAATTAAACAAAGCCCTGTGCTTGTCGGAAGAAAAGAACTCGGACATCCAGCTTCCGTTCTCTCTGGAAAACTCTATGGGTACATCCAGAACCTGGATCTCCCCTCCTTCCTGAAAAGCCTGAAGGAAGAGAATGTCAGGCTCCCTCCATTCATCCGGATTGTCGATGACAACCACGGAAGGCAGCAGATATATCTTCGAGGACATGGCTCCATGCTCTAAAAGCAGCTCCTCAGCCTTTTCAAAAAAGGTCTTTCTGTCATCGGCATAGGTTATCAGCCTCTTTATCACATAGGGACCGACCAGGGATTTATGGTAGTTTTCCCTGAGCTGGTTAAACTGAACGACCAGATCCAGACTTTCCGGGCTGTGGTTTATCTCCCCGATCCTGGGACAGCCGCAGGAACTTCTCCTGATAAAATCTGCCGGGACAACGACATTTTCCGGATTTTCCCCATCCAGAAACGCAAGAGCCTGACGCATGGCCTCCCTGCCCATTCGGATCCCGTTCTGCCTGACTGTAGTAAGCGGAGGCTCCTGATATTCTGCCGCAGCGATATCATCAAAGCCGGTGACTGCCAGATCCTCCCCGATCTTATAGCCTTTTTTTCTTGCCACCCGGTATATCGAAACCGTCATCTCATCATTTGCCGAAACAATGGCCTGGGCGTCGGGATGGGAATCTAACAGTTCTTCAACCAGATTATCAACATATTCGGTGTAGTCGCCGTCTGCTATCATGTCATCGGTCACCGCAAGACCATGATCTGCCATGCAGGTTTTATATGCCTTAAGCCTCTCTTTTGCATCGGTGTTGAGCCTGTGTGGTCCGCTTATATAGAGGATCCGTTTTAAGCCGTGTTCTTCGATAAGATGCTCAACACAGTTATAGATCCCCCTGAAATTGTCGGTGGTAACGCTCACACCCTTATCGGGATCCACCGAGTCTGAAATTATTATGCAGGGTATCCCTTTAAGTTTTTTATAGAAATCTTCCTTTGCTATCTTATGAAAAGTCGTGATGGTACCATAGGCTATAATGACCACATCCAGGGAAGAAAATAACGCATAGTCGTATATTGTACTGTATTGATAATTTATATTCTCAACAGCACTGGTTCCCTGGGACATGAACTGAGTGTGCTCCAGTCCCAGAAAAAAATGAAGATCTATGTCATCTCTGGATTTTCCGGAATCATATATTGAATTAATCAGCTCCCGTGGAAAAAACGTATGGGTGTTTCCGACAAAAACACCGATCTTCTTCCTCTTAGCCATCAGTCTAAAACCCCCGCTCCCTGTCAGTCCTTTTTCCCGAATATCCGTAACAGTCTCATGAATATGTTTATAAGATCAAGGTAGATATCCGCCGCAGCCCCTATTGCGTTTAGGAGGTTCTTCGGATACATCTGGGCACGGGCCCAGTCAAATCCAATAAAACCGGCAAAGATCACCACCACAGCATAATCTATGACAGTTGTAAATCCGCGAAAGAAAAACGAAATGATGATATCCACGAATATAGCCGCCATAAGAGCAACCATCAAAGCCCTGCCTATGCTTAAAAAGAAATCCGGATTAAGGGTCGAAGCCAGGATCATGATCGCCAGAATAGCCGCCGTTCCAAAAAAGGCATAGGTGACCGTCGAAGTAGTATAGTACTGTATGAAGGCCGTGAGCATCAGACCTGTTGAAAAAGAAAGGATAAGAAAGGCTGTCGCAGCTACCGCAACGCTCCTGGTCTTAGCCAGCATGATGGATGAGATGATGCTCAGAATAACATAGCCTATCAGGAGGATGAAGGGGTTCAGCGAATTGACATAGCCCCTGAGAGCCGAAGCGGTGAAGGCATTCAGCAGAATGGCAACAAGAAGCATGACCCCGATCACCATATTATAGCTTCGTTCGGTCAGCTGTATCCCCTCCAGATTGTTAAGTCTTTGTTCTCTCCTTTGCGCACTGTCAAACATAATGATCCTCCTAATGAAACCCAATAGTAACTATTCAGAAAATGCGGGTTTAACAGCGATTTTGCACCCACACGAAATGCGGCTCCGATCGCAAAACCGCCGTAACGGTTCTTAAGACCGAAGGGTTTAGAACTGTTACACCCGATAATTGTATCCGGCCGGGCTTTACCGAAGGCAATTCTCCCGGCAGACGGTGTATTTACAATTATTTTTATTTAATATAATATATTATAAACGAATTTCAGAAAAATGATACAGATTTTTTTTATTCATGCTTCAGGATCCCGTGTCCGCAAGGAGGCCGGATCGCGGCAGATTTTACAGAGGTAAAGGACTATGGAAACTAACATTTTAACAGAAAACGGGACAAATGAGCTGGAACTCCTTGAATTTCTCATAGGAGACCGTCACTACGGGATCAACGTTGCAAAGGTTTCGGAGATAATCTCCTATCAGGAGGTCACTCCCATCCCCAACACCCATCCCAGCGTGGAAGGGGTCTTCATGCCAAGGGATCATATGATAACCGCAGTTGACCTGAAAAGTGCTCTCCAGCTGGGTTCCTCCGATAAAAGCGGGCTTTTCATAGTCACCAACTTTAACCTTCTCGATATGGCATTTCACATCGATTCTGTTGTGGGGATCTACAAGGTTTCCTGGAAGGATGTCATGAAGCCCTCACAGGCTGCAGGTGATTCCAGTGAAAGTCTTTCCACGGGCATAATCAAGCATAAGGACAGACTCATAATCATTCTGGACTTTGAAAAGATCATCACCATCATCAATCCCGAGATCGGTCTCAAGGTTCATGAGGTTGAAAAATATGCTGACAGAAGCCGCATAGACATTCCGATCGTAATCTCCGAGGATTCTCCCCTCTTAAACAAGATGATCGCGGAGTCACTGGAAAAGGCAGGCTACACAAAGCTCATCCATACCGAGGACGGACAGGAGGCCTGGGATCTGATCAGACAATGGAAGAATGAAGGCACCCTTAAGGATAATATCCAGTGCCTCATCACCGACATAGAAATGCCCAGGATGGACGGACACAGACTGACAAAGCTGGTTAAGGAGGACAACGCCACAAACTACATCAAGGTCGTTATCTTCTCCTCCATGATAAATGATGACATGAGAAAAAAGGGAGAGAAGCTGGGAGCCGACGAGCAGCTGACCAAACCAGAGATCGGACTTTTAGTTGATGCCATGGACCGGATCCTGGGAATCAAAGATCAGGACTGATATTGCTCATACGCTGCGTTATCGTCGGTCGTCGATGCAAGAGAACTTAAAACACCCCGCTTTATTAAGCGGGGTGTTTTCTGTAATTTAATTCATCCTTATGCTGAAAGCCGCATCAGATTCTGAAGAACTCCATCTCTTCCCTCAGCTTCTTGGCAAGATCCTTGAGGTTTGCAGCAGAATGGTTGATAACCTCGAAGGTCGCATTCAGCTCCTGCATGGAAGCATTTGTCTCCTGTGTGGAGGCCGCATTTTCCTCGGATATGGCCGAAAGATCATCAATAACTCCCACAACCGCATTCTTTGCAACATTAAGGTTATCGACTCTCGATGAGATATCCTGTGAGCTTTCGGAAACCGCCTTAACGCCCACAGCCATGTTCTCCATATCCTGCTTGGTGGAATCAAGCTGCTCATTCTGAGCCTCAAATTCCTTGTTCAGATCTCCAAGCCTTTCCACGCTCTTCTGGGATTCCGTCACAAGGTTTGAAACGATCTGTCCTATGTTCACGGCAGCATCTCCGGACTGGGCGGCAAGAGAGCCGATCTCGGTCGCAACTACCGCAAAGCCCTTGCCGGCCTCGCCTGCCCTTGCTGCCTCGATGGAAGCATTAAGCGACAGGAGATTTGTCTGCTCAGAAATGGCAGTGATCACATTGGAAGCCTCAGCGATCTTTTCAACCGCCTCGTTGGTAGCCCGGATCTGTTTGTCGATCACTCCCACAGACTCTACAACACCTGCATTCTGGGATATGAGCTTGTTAAGGGCATCCATGGCATTGGAGCAGGCCTCCTGCATATCCTCAGCCTGTTTTGTCAGCTGTTCAATGCTGTCGGTGATGCCGTCAATGTCATTACCCATGTCTGCCGTGTTGGTAGCCGCTGTCTGAATGCTCTCAGCCTGGGAAATGGCTCCCTTGGAGATCTCTTCAACAGCTGAGCTTACCTGTCCTGAAGCATCCGCAGCCTGTCCGGCGGATTCCGAAAGCTCTTCACCGTCATTACCCACATTACCGGCCATCTGCTGTGCATCTCCGATCACCCGTCTGAGCTCATCCCTCAGGTGAACCGAGCTGTCGGCAATCATGCCGATCTCATCATTCCGGCTGACAACCTTGTCTTCAAATTCAACGGTAAGATCCCCTCCTGCAAGCACCTTGATGGATTCAACAAGTGAAAGCATGGCCGAGCTTATCTTTACATTCGCATAGATCGCCAGAGGAATGACAATTACAAGAGTGATAACAGCTATAGCAATGAGGGTCAGCATGGCTCCCCTGATCTCTTCTTCGAGATATTCACTCTTTCTTCCCGTAAATACCATTCCTACTATTGAATTGTCGGCATTTTTCAAAGGAAGATAAAAGCCGTAATATTTTGCCCCCTCAATATTGACATTCTTGGCAAGATATTCCTTTCCGCCCTGAAGAACCTCTGCAATGACCTTGTCAGATGCCTTGGTACCCACAGCCCTCTCGGTGGTACCTGCCTTTATAACGGTGCTGACTATTCTGGTATCCCCGAAGAAAAGGGTATATTCCATTCCCGTATCCTTCTTCAGTTCATCGATCTGTTCAGTGAAATCCTCATTGATCGTAACGCCCTTATCCTCATTGACCGAAACACCGCCCCTGGTCAGGAGAGAATCCTCCGTCAGACCCCAGTCGCCTTCATATTCGCTCTGAAAGCTTTCCAGAACATGATAGTCAACAGCCCTCAGCTCCTGTTCGAGGGACTCTTCATAGGCCTGACTCAGTTCCGTCACTCCCACAAATGAAAGCAGAAATGAGATCAGAACAATGATCGCAATGGCGATCAGCACAATCTTTTGGATAACTCTTCCTTTCTTTTCCATAAATAGCACTTCCTTTCTGAGAAATTATTATTTGACCAGTCCAGGAAGCAAAACGCCCTGCATCCATGCCGTTCCACTTATATCTTCTCAGGCATTGAGCCTGAAGAATTCGATCTCCTCATTCAGCTTGTTGGCAAGATCCCTGAGCTCTGCTGCCGAATGATTTATAACCTCAAAGGTTGCATTCAGCTCCTGCATGGAAGCATTCGTTTCCTGCGTTGATGCTGCATTTTCTTCGGATATGGCGGAAAGATCATCGATAACTCCGACAACCGCATTCTTGGCTTCATTGAGGTTTTCAACCCTTGAGGAGATATCCTGAGAGCTTTCGGAAACAGCCCTGACACCCTCTGCCATGCTCTCCATGTCCTTCTTGGTGGAATCAAGCTGTTCATTCTGGGCTTCAAATTCCTTATTAAGGTCTCCCAGTCTTTCAACACTCTTCTGTGATTCCGTCACAAGATTTGAAACGATCTGTCCGATGTTCACTGCCGCATCTCCCGACTGTGCGGCAAGAGATCCGATCTCTGTTGCAACAACCGCAAAGCCCTTGCCGGCTTCACCGGCTCTTGCCGCCTCAATGGAAGCATTAAGAGAAAGCAGGTTTGTCTGCTCCGAGATGGCGGTTATGACATTGGATGCCTCCGCGATCTTCTCAACTGCCTCATTGGTAGCCCTGATCTGTTTATCTATGACTCCCACGGATTCAACAACACCGGCATTCTGTGCGATGAGCTTGTTAAGGGCATCCATGGCATTCCTGCAGGACTGCTGCATATCATCAGCCTGTTTTGAAAGCTGGTCTATGCTCTCGGTTATTCCGTCAATGTCATTACCCATATCCGCCGTATTGGTAGCTGCGGTCTGAATGCTCTCAGCCTGTGAGATAGCACCCTTGGATATCTCTTCTACCGCTGAGCTTACCTGGCTTGATGCATCCGCAGCCTGACTTGCCGATCCGGAAAGCTCTTCGCCGGAATTCAGCACGCTTGTTGCGGAATTCTGGATACCTCCGACGATCTGACGAAGCTTTCCGATGAAGCCATCAACACCCCTGCCCATATCTCCGATCTCATCGTTTCTCGAAAGCGCCCTGCTGTCAACAACAGTGGTAAGATCACCGTTTGCAAGGGTGTCCACTGCAACCTTTGTCTGAATGACAGCATTTGCGATCTTCCTGGCTATGACAATGCAGAGGATCACGGAAGCTATCATTGCTATCACTACCACTGCCATTATGGCGAATACCTTACTTCTGATCTCACTCTGTTCCTCTGCATTTTTATGCTCGGCATACTCTGCCATTATATCCTGCAGATCATTAAGGTAACTTCTTACATTTTTGAAGGCCTCCTGCTGACCCTTAAAGTCGCCCGCAAAGGTCATGGGATTGTACATTTTTGCCCAGTCCTCAAAATCCGCACTGAATTTGTCCAGAATGGCGGAATTGGAATCGCTGAGCCCGGCACCCCTGAACTCTGTGTAAAGGTAGGGATCCTTTCCGTACATGGAATGAAGATTGACCACAGCGTCACGAACCTGCTGGGCATTTTCCTCAAAATCCTCCGCCTCGGACCTGGCATCGGCATCATAGCCGGTTATGTGTCCGTAATAGTTCTTTTCAAGCGCAAGTTCTGCCTGATAAAAATCCCTGTCAGCAGTGATCAGTGTGTTTTCTATCTGACCTATATCATCATAATACACTTCTTTCGCTTCGTTAAAAACGCTGATGTTTTCAAGCCCCAGGTAAACCGTTGCAACGATAAGAACAACAACCAAAGGCATCATCATTAGGATAAGCTGTGTGATAATACTCTTCCTCATCTTACAAAAAACCTCCTGAACTTCCAATAAAAACCATATTTCTCCATGTGTATAAAATACACCTACTATTGTATCATTTTTCTACAGATGACACAATATAAAACAGACCGCAGCAAAAATTTTTTTTGAAAAAAGTGTAACTGTTCAGTCCCGAGCCGAAATCGGCATCAGCGTGCCGACGGAGTCGGGTTGCCCTAAACGTCCAGTGGAATTAAGCGGATTCAGACAGATAAGAAAACCGGATATCACCCGATATCGTATGGAGTGAGCTGATATACGTAATAATTCAGCCAGTTGGTGTAAAAGTTGTTGGCATTGGATCTCCAGGTCAGAAGAGGCTTGTTTGAGGGATCGTCATCCGGGTAATAGTTCACGGGAACAGCAATGTCGAGTCCCTTGTCCAGATCCCTGTGATACTCCCTGTCCAGGGTGATCCTGTCATATTCCGGATGTCCCATAACAAAAACCTGACGTCCGCCATCCGCCGTGCAGATGTAGACCCCGGATTCCTTACCCTGGGCAAGAACCCTGAGCCTGTCGCAGGCATGTATGTCACTCGCCCTGTTTTCCGTATATCTGGAATGTGGCGCCATGAAAACATCATCAAATCCCCTCATCAGGGGATCCTTTCTGTGAAGAACCTCATGGGAAAAGATACCGAAGAGTTTTTTCTCCAGAGGATATTTTTTTATGCCGTAGTGATAGTAAAGCCCTGCCTGGGCTCCCCAGCAAAGATGAACCGTGCTTGTGACGTTTGACTTGGTCCATTCAAAGATCTCCTTAAGCTCTTCCCAGTAGTCCACTTCTTCAAATTCCATGTTCTCTACAGGAGCACCCGTGATTATGAAACCGTCAAAACGCTGATGTCTCACATCTTCCCAGACCTGGTAAAACCTGTTTAAGTGATTTGCCGAAACATTCTGGGAAATATGGCTTTTTACTATCACAAAGGAAACATCTATCTGAAGGGGTGTGTTTGAAAGAGCCCTTAAAAGCTGGAGCTCCGTATCCTCCTTTAAGGGCATGAGATTCAGGATCCCTATCTTAAGGGGTCTTATGTCCTGATGGATGGACCTGTCATCATCCATCACGAATATATTTTCATTTTCAAGGATGCTGCGGGCCGGCAGATCCCTCTGTATCTTTATAGGCATTTTCTGCTTTTACCCCTCAAGTGTATATTCCGGTCTTCCCTCAGCGCTTCTGACTATCAGGCTCAGGGAATCTATGGAAGCTGCATCACTCTGTGACATCTCGCATATAAGAACAGTATCCACAGTCTCTCCCGGTGCCAGGATGCCGGTGAATTTTGAAAGATCGTTTGCAAGTATGGTCTGCTGCAGGGTCTTTCTTTCTCCGTTGACCCTCAGCCGAAACTGCGGTCTGGTCGAAAGAACGTCACATTCCTGCTCATAACCCGTCCCGTTTGTGACATCAAAGTGCACCACCAGGAGCACATCCCCGTTTGCGGCCGTCATCCCCATGACAAAATTATCGGAAACCGTTTCCGAAGGATAGGATACTGCCGTTTCAAAGCCCTTATATTCCACATTGAATTCCGGAATATCCAGTGCTTCGGCAAGGGAGATCTCAGGAACGGGTATGGAATTTTCGGACCCCGAATCCTCTGTGCCGTTTCCAGAAGAGTCCGGAGAGTCTGAAGGGGTTTCACCGTTTGCCGCCTGCTGCATGGCAACGAAGTTCTTCTTCCTTGCCTCCAGATCTATCATCTTCTGGTATTCCCATCTTGCTTCTTCGATGGTCACCAGTCTGGAATTTGAATACTCATTGTGCTGGGAAAGGATGTCGGATGAATAATCCGCCACCCTGTTCCTGTCGTCTTTGGAAAGATCCACCGCTTCGCCGGTGGCACAGCCGCCAAATGAAAGCATGCAGACCAGTAATATAAGGAAAAACCTGTTTTTTGCGTTTTTCTGAACTAACTTCATAATGTGATACCGTTACCCCTCATCAAGTTCAAAATAAAAAGCAACGCCGTTTTCATAGTTTACCACACCATAGGAATTATTCAAGGCTTCCATTATGGCCTTGACTATGGAAAGCCCCACGCCGGATCCTCCGACCTCCCGGCTCCTGGCCTTATCCACCTTGTAAAATTTGTCCCAGATGTGATCGAGGGCCTCCTCGGGGATCGGATTTCCCGTGTTGAATACGTTCACCCGGACCTTTTTTTCCGCTTCCTTCCTTTCAATCGAAACCTCTATATGCTTCTCTCCCCCGGCATAGTGCACCGCATTTGAAAAGAAGTTGTTGAAGACCTCTTCAACCCTGAACTCATCACCCCAGACACATATGCTCTCTTCATTATCCAGTCTTGCCGATACACCGAACTGCTTTAAGAGTATATCGGACGAAAGGATGCAGCTCTTTATCATGGCTGTTATATCGAATCTTTCAAGCTTTATCTCCTCATCTCCAAACTCCAGCTGGTTGAGAGTAAGAAGGTTTTTTACAAGCCTGTTCATCCTGTCGGATTCGTCGATAATAACGTCGCAGTAAAAATCCCTGCTTTCCGGATCTGTGTTAACATTATCCTTAAGTCCCTCTGCATAGCCCTGGATCAGGGCTATGGGAGTCTTAAGTTCATGGGAAACGCTGGAAATAAATTCAGACCTCATGCTTTCCATTTTTTCCCTTTTTTCGATATCCCGCATAAGCTCATTGTTGGCTGTCTTAAGGTCGGACATAGCCTCCTTAAGCCTGTCCGACATATCATTTATCCTCTCTCCCAGATCGTCAACCTCATTTGCGGCTCTTTCTTCATATCTGGCATCAAAATCCAGCTGTGCCATCCTGTCCGTCACATCGCACAGCCTGAGCAGGGGGCTTGTTATCCTCCTGGAAAGGATCCATATGATAAAGGCTCCAACAGCGGCCATCAAAAGAGTTATATACAAAAAGAACCTGTTGGACAGATCCACGCTCTCCCTGATGCTTTCCACAGGTGACCGCATGAAGATTAGGTCACCGTTCTGGAGATTTCCCCAAAGTTCAATGTATTCGGAAGAAAAGACGGCATCATCCGACTGCTCAACGGTCAGATTTTCTGTTTTTAAAAGGAGCTTTGTTTTTCTCCTACCGAGTCCCGGGGGACGATCCGGCATATCCTCGGGAGAAAAGAAATGCCAGACAAGTCTCGATATCAGCATGTCGGATCTGTTCTCCGAAGAATAGATGGGAGTGAAGGAAGAATCTGCCACGATTATGCTCATCCCGTAATTATTAACAAGCCTGTCGCATTCACCTTTGAGCTCCTCCGACCCGCTTCCGTATACACCGCTTATGGTGTTTATGTTGCTGCAGGCTCCCACAAGGGTGTTCAGCTTGTTTTTGATGTAATAGTCCTTCAGGAACAGCCTGTTTATCAGAAGGCTTAGAAAAAAGGTCAAAAACAGAACAACCACAAATACGGACGTCATCTGCGCCCGTATTGAATTATTAAACTTTTTCTTTTTTTTATTCAACCCGCGATCCATGGCATCATGCAGCTACTGTGATCCTGTTCCTGCCATCCCTTTTTGACTTGTAAAGAGCTTCGTCGGCCCATTTTAAGGCATCCTGATACTCCATGGGACTGGTGCAGCATTTTATTCCGCCGCTCAAGGTTACCTTTTTATCCATAAAATCATAGGACTGTCTTGCAAAGACCTCCCTTATATCCTCAAGGATCATGACATGGGAATCAAACTCACCGCCTTCAAAGACCAGTACAAACTCCTCTCCTCCGAACCTTCCGGCATAGAGATCCTCATTCATATAGTTTGAAATGACCCTTCCCAGAGTCTCAAGCGCCTTATCCCCGTTTTCGTGACCGTAGGTATCGTTTATGGATTTGAAAAAATCCAGATCGATCATGGCCACACTGCAGGGATTATCCTCCGAACAGTATTTCAGCGCCTCCTCGGCCCTGCTCTCAACATATGATCTCGAAAACAATCCCGTCAGGAAGTCGGTCTCAAGCTTTTCCTTGTATTCCAGCTGCTTGTCATGAAAGTTTCTTGTCAGTCCCACCATCTCCTGATTATACTTGTTCATGACCGTAGCCATTATGCCTATAAGGGTGGCCATCACCACCAGGACGATGGCATTCTGGATATAATAATAGGTCTGATCCATTTTCTCCCAGCTGGTCACGCCCGCCGAAAGAATTATGATGACATAGTCATATATGAGCAGGAGCTTCTGAAGCTTTTCGTCATGAAACAGGGTGCAGAAAAGGATGACTATGGAAGGTGTCACCCAAAGAGGAACATAGTATCCGTGAAAGATACTGACGCTTCCGGCTATGGTGCAAAGGGCAAAAGCGCAGACAAGATTCCTGTTTTCATTTTCATGATCCTTATCGGATTCATATTTCCGGGCAAACTGATAGACCACCATGTTCACCGCAAAGGGAAGAAGAAGCTTTTCCAGAACATAGGCAGGTACAGAGCGAACCATGGAGTCTGTGATCATATAGAAAAAAAAGAAAAACAGATCAACAAGCAGGGTCACCCAGACGATTATCCGCATTACTCCGATCAGTCTTTTCCTGACCGCAGCATCCATCATCTTCATATCATCAGATCTCCGGTCTTCCGCTTCCCCAGATCAGGTTTCTCCACTGTTCAAGCTGCTCCACGGTCATAAAGCCGTTGGAGGTTCCCATGTAGCCGATCTTATAGGAGGCAAAGAGCATTGCATTTTTTATGGCCAGCGTCGAATCTCCTGTTTCCTGATAGTAGTGCAGGAAGCAGGCAAACAGAGCGTTTCCGGCACCGGTTGTATTGACCACTTCATTGGTCTTAACCGTATCGTAATGAACGTTTATATCCCTGTGCCTGTCATAAAGGATAAGCCCCTTAGACCCCTGGCCCAGGATTATGATGTCCGTGTGATACCTGTCTGCTATGCTGCGGACAAAATCAAAGGGATCTCCCTCTATGGTGTCGTCGGAAAAATAGAGAATTGAGGCATTCTCCAGGAAATCCACATTGTATTTTTCCTTATCCGGGTTATAGGTATGGATGTTCACGGCTATCTTCTTTTCAAATTCCCTGGCGGTCTCTATGAAGGGCCGGCAGAAATTCGCATTTGACAGAACCACCATGTCGCAGGCCGCTACCATTGGCGGAACCATGGACATCCTGTATTCAGCCTCCCTTAAGCCCTTTATATCCTCAAAGATCTGCTCTTTTCTGTCCCTGTCATACAGGACCACCTGGGTCGGAGTGCTGTCGATTATGGGAAGGACATAGTCGGTGTGGAGGGTGACCTCCCTGTCCACGGGATTAAATATGCTCATATCCTGATTGCGTCCCACCACCGAAAGAAGCTCCACCTTATCCCCAAGCCAGGAAAAAGCCAGGGACTCATTAAAGGCATCTCCTCCCGCCGAAGTAAAGATCGTATCCGGAACACTGGTCACCGGAGCATATTGAACCGGAATATGATCCACCTTTACTATCGTCTCGATCTGTATGATACCTGCAACTACAAATTTACTCATATGCATCCCTCCCGGAATCCAGGGCGGTCAATCCGCCGGTGCTCCAACCGTTACCAAATTAAAAACAACCTTCTCCGCTTAGTCTGTCCCGCCACCCGTTCGTCTGTACAGACGTATTCAGACCGGAAAGCCAGAAACAGTACGTTTTTTATATAAAAAACGAACTTCTTTGCCGGGTTTGTTCATATCCGTCCGGTCGTTTGTGCTGATATATTTGTTTTTCGGGGATCGCTCTCGCTTCCGCTCGAAACGTAGCGGTACTAAGGCCTCAAAGAACGAGGCCTAAGTGCCGACGCTTCGAGAGGCCCCTCAAAACAAACACATCAGCACGCACTCCCTGGCAAGTCGCAGGATGGAAAGGGAAACAGACCGCTACGTCATCCCGAGCGAAGCCGAGGGATCTTAACCTGGTGGAACAGTTCGTTTTCTATATAAACAATACCTAAGGATCCGAAAAAACGGATTACTGAGCATTATAACAAAAATCGGTATAATAGGAAAGAGATGTAACCCCTTAGCTTACCCTTTCGTTAAGATATTCGATAAGTCCGAAAAGGATATCCTTATGGTCTTTTGCCACCGGAAGGTTTTCGATCACCTCCGAGGCTCTTTTGGAATAGTCCTGTAAGAGATCTTCCGCATAGGCATGGGCGCCGCTTTCATCTAAAATGGTCCTGACCCTTGCCGCCATGCCCTCGTCGCAGAATCCCCTGCCGTAAAGCCCGTCAATCTCAGCCTTCATTTCATCTGAAGCCCTGTCCGTAAAAAAGGCTGTGAGAACAGTCTTCTTCCCCTCTTCTATGTCAGATACGTTACTCTTTCCCGTATCCTTTATATCCCCGTAGATACCGAGGATATCATCCTTTATCTGGAAGGCGGTGCCTGTCAGTCGTCCAAGCTCAACTGCCCCATGAAGAAGCTCTTCATCTGCTCCCCCAAGGATCATCCCAAGCTGCATGGGCCCCGTAAAGGTATAGCGGGAGGTCTTTAGCTCATACATGGTCAGGACATCCTCCATGGAACAGTCCTTAACATCCGAAAGCTCAATATCCTTTATCTCGCCTGCAATGGTGAGCTTAAAGGTCTCGTTAAGGCTCTGAACGGCTTTTACCTTTCTTTCGTCGTCAAATCCCGTAAGCAGAACCGCATCGGCTGCGGCTATGATCCCACTGTCTCCGACACAGATTGCCTTTGAAATACCGGTTCTGCCGCCTCCGAGCCTTACATGCATGGCAGGCCTGTTCCGCCTTAAGTCGCTGTCATCTATGATATCATCATGGATAAGGACTCCGCTCTGAAAAAGCTCATAGGACAGGGATGCCCTGACTATGTCATCATCGGTTTCCCTGCCGCACATGTTATAGCCGAGGATCACCATAAAGGCCCTTATGCGCTTGCCTCCCTCGGAATATTCGGAAAAAGCATCCCTGTACTTCTTCATAAAATCAAGCCCGTCAGCCTCCTTACAAAGGATCCCGCCGATATGGTCAGAAAGTGCCTTTTCGATCAGTTCCCTGTCTTTTTTCATACGCCTTAAAAAAAGATCTTTTTTCTCTCCCACCATGACCTCCATAAAGCTTTAAGAAACGGTGCTGCACTCCTTGATGATCCTCTTGTCCTCATACATGAACGTATCCGCCCTCTCAAAAACATCAAGCACCCTCGTGTCTTCTCCGGGCTTAAATTCAGACATCCCCAGGGCGACCACAGGTCCGCAGTTATTCATACTGTTTGTTTTCACCTCTTCTTTCAGATGCTGTATGAGTCCCATCCTGTTTGTATAATCGTCACCCCTTAAGAAGACCGCGAATTCATCGCCCCCGATCCTGAAAACGGGACTGTGGCTGAAAACATTGCACAGAAGCCTGGATGCGGCTCTGATATAATCGTCTCCGGCCTTGTGCCCCTCGGTATCATTTACCTGCTTAAGATCATTGATGTCACAAACCGCAATTGCAAAGGGAAGGTAATCCAGTCCGTTGTCTATGTTACCCTGTACGGATCTTTCAAGCTCTGAATATGCGGTCTTGTTTTTAACCCCTGTCAGCTCATCCCTTCTTGCCAGTTCTTTTTCGGTGTTCAGTGCCTTAAGCTGTTCCCTTTCCTTCATAACCTCATCATCGATGTTTTCCACCCCGATTATGAAGTGCCTGTTGTCGCTGGATCTTCTTATGAAAGTTCTTGTATTCTGAACCTTGCCGTCTATAAGCTGGCGATAGACCATATCATACTGTTTTCTGTCATCCAGAGAAGAAAGTAAATTATCCCGGGTAAGAACCGTCTGCATTTTTACCCTGTCTTCCGGATGAATTATGCGATTTATGTTTATCTCCGCCTCCCGGAAGAAGTCGTCTCCCTCATCATTAACCTCAAGCTGACCGTAGATATTTCGGGTGGTATAGGCAACATAATCCCCATTTTCAATATCAACATAGTAGATGACGTCATAGTTGCTGGCCAGGCTTTCTGCGATCTGTCCAAAGGTGGCATGCTTTTTCTGAAACTCCTTTCTGGCCTTTTCTGCGGTTATGTCATCATTGATATCCTTGTCACAGAGAACAAAATGCTTCTTATCTTCTGCCAGCATGACTATGAAACGGAAATACCTGGTCTCCCCGTTGATCATTATCCTGTACTTATATGAATATGACTTCCTTCCCTCAAGGTTCTTAAGCATGGTCTTCTTGTTGTAAAGACTCCGGGCAAAGTCCCTGTCGTCAGGATGCACAAACCTCTTCACGTTCTCCAGGGTCTCACTGTAAAAATCCAGTCCCATCTTTGGAACCATCATGGATCTGTACAGGTCGCTGGCTGAAAACTCCCTGTATTTTCCGCTTTCGATCTCTATGTAGTAGATGGCATCATAATCCTCTGCCAGGCTGTTGGCAATGTTGTTATAGGTTTCCTTTTCAAGCCTGGTCATCTCGGATATCTCCCGTTCCTGATCAGCCCTTTTTGTTACGGAATCCAGTTTCAATGACATGTCCTTTTTCCTGTCCTCTTCCACAAACACATGGATCAGGCAGTTGGAAACAAGGAGTCCCACGGCATAAAAGGGAAGCAGGGGGAAAAGAGCCTGTAAAACGATAAAGGTCGCCATTCCGGCTCCCGATACCCCCACCGTCACATAGTGCACCTTTTCTTTTCCGCTCAGTTTTGTGGATTCAACAAGTGAATACACTGAAAGAACTGTATGCATCAGTATCTGTATGACAAGGACAAAATATCTTGCCGATCCGGTGGAATATCCGTTTACGGAATCATAGGAAAAAATGACGGGACTGAAGAAATTTACTATTATGCATAAAACCATAAAGCCGAAAATCCCGTATCCCGCAAACGTAAGAGCCCTGCTCTTTGCCCCGTTCATATCGATAAATGCCACCACATACAGAAGCCAAAGCAGTATTGACAGAGCCATTGAAAGAAAATAGAGGACCGTATCGGCATACACCAGAGGCGCGATCCTTGCCTCATCCAGAAAGCCCCACAATATGTCCGTGATATAATATACGGTGACACAGAGCAGGAACTGCCTGTAGCGGACAGATGCCATTGACGGAAGATCCCTGCTCCTCTTCCTTAAAATCTCACTGTTTATGATAAAATGAAGTATTAATGCCAGTATTCCAAAGCTTGCGTAGTACATGTTATCAGTTCTCCTGTGTAGGTCTATATTTTATCCCCGGCATTTTTATCCGTCAAACCCTGACAGACCGGTTCCCGGTTACAGCTTGCGCATTCTGCCGGATTATATAAGCAGAAACGGTTTTTCCTGTAGCTTCCGGCACTCATTCCGTAATACTTCTTAAACGCCGCAGCAAAGTGTTCAACGGATGAATAGCCCAGATCATCCGCTATCTGTGTAACGGTCTTATCCGGCATACTGAGCATCATGGCAGCCGCATTCATCCTGGCCTCTGTCTTCTTGCTCTGAAAATTCATCCCGTAATGCTCCCTTAAAAGCCTTTGTGTCTGTCTGATGCTCAGATTAAGCCTCCCCGAAAGCATTGGCAGTGTCAGCGAGGCATATTCATACAAAAAAGCCTCCTCAATGGCAAGAAAATGGTCATCTGCTGTTCTGATCCCTTTTTGATCGCTGTTTTTCTCACTGACGGAATAGTTTCTGACGCAGGAGACCATGATCTGTTTGATCACGGATTCGGCTGCGATCCTGTAGCCTGTGCTCCGCTCCTTCAGCTCAGAAAACAATGTCCTCATCAGAAAATATATCCCGTAGCCGTCCTGCCCGTACCAGAAACGCATGTTCCTGAATATCCTTAAGGCTGAACCCGGCTTACCGCTCCCCTCCCCGCCCGGGGAAAGCTTGAGATATATGCAGTATTCAGAAAGGGGATCCTCCTGATCCGGAACCATGGAATGGCTGACAAAGGGCCCTGTAATATAAAGGACACCGGGCAGGGTGTCATATTCCTTCCCGTCTATCGTAACCTTTCCGTGTCCCGCAAAGATATAGTGTATCTCATAACTGTTATCAGAATGTGAATGAAGCGGTATCGATCTGTGAAAGCATTCATAAACAATATTACCCACATAAACCGGTTCGCCCTCCATCAGAAATGAGAGACCGGTATCCTGGTAGGCTTCCCTGTCGCAGCTTATGCTCTTTTCGTGATCATAATTCCCCTTCATGTGATAATGATATCATACCGCCTGCGAATATGCGACATATTCTTCAGGATCATGTCATAAAAATCTCTTATTGAATCTTACCTGAAATCCTATACTCAGGTCAGGAGTTCTTTGCCTGAAATCACCGGCTGCTGTTCATGTTTTATCTTTACTCAACCGCCTTAAAACTCAGGTAACTGGACTGTAACTGCTTTGAGAACAGATATATTCGGAAAGGAGATGGATGTTATGGGTTTAACAATGAAGGGTGCGATACTGCCGGGAAATTCAACGGTTGAATTAAGGGATTTCGATGTTCCCAAACCCGGATACGGACAGGTTCTGATACGGACAAAGGCGACAACGATCTGCGGAAGCGATATCAGATGCATATACAGGGAGCACACAGGCAAGGGTCCCGAAGGATATATTCCCGGAATGATCGCGGGACATGAGCCCAGCGGTCTGATCGTCGAAGAAGGTCAGGGACTTAAGCGGTTCAAAAAGGGGGACCGGGTCATAGTTTACCATATATCCGGCTGCGGCGTTTGCAACGACTGCAGAAGAGGCTACTTCATATCCTGCACCTCCCGGTTCCGTGCAGCCTACGGCTGGCAGAGAAACGGCGGAATGGGTGAATACATACTGGCGGATGAAAAGGATCTGATCGCCCTGCCCGATGAGCTCACCTATAAGGACGGAGCCCAGGTTGCCTGCGGGTTCGGAACGGTTTACGAAGCCATTGAAAAGATCGGGATCAGCGGAAATGATGCGGTTTTAGTCACAGGTCTCGGTCCTGTGGGACTTGCTGCTTTGATGTTAAGCAAGGCTCTTGGTGCCAACATGCTGATCGGGGTTGAGATGAACGACTACAGGATCGGACTTGCCAAAAAGCTGGGGCTTGCAGACCATGTGTTCAAGCCCGGAGACAGCACACTTGATGAGATAAGGAATTTAACCGGAGGACAGGGTGTGGAAAAAGCCATTGACTGCTCTGCCTCGGATCCCGGAAGACAGCTTGCAATACGGGCCACACGCTCCTACGGAAAGATCGCCTTTGTGGGAGAAGGCGGAACCTGTACCTTCAACCCCAGTCCCGACATCATTCACGGTCAGAAGACGATCTACGGCTCATGGGTCACCTCCCTCTGGAAGATGGAGGAGCTGGTGGACAGGCTGGTGCGCTGGAACATTCATCCGGACAGGCTGATCACGCATGAATTCCCCCTTGAACAGGCTTCTGAGGCTTACGCACTTATGGCTTCGGGTAACTGCGGAAAGGTAGCCGTTGTCTTCGGTGACCAGGATGAAAGATAAGGAGGTGACTGCTTCATGGGAGAAACCATCACAAATGTCCCGACATACAGATTAAACACGGGTGCCCTCATGCCTGCGGTGGGACTTGGGACTTTCGGCTCGGACAAATACAGCCCCGACCAGATAGCCGATGCCGTTTACGGAGCTGTCAGGGCAGGCTACAGGATGCTGGACTGCGCTTCGGTCTATCAGAACGAAGACCGGATAGGTATGGTTCTAAAAGACCTCTTTGAGGAAGGAACCGTTAAAAGGGAAGAACTTTTTATAACCTCCAAGGTCTGGAATGACCGGCACAGGGAGGTGAAGGAGTCCTGCAAAAAAAGCCTGCGGGATCTTGGACTTTCCTATATCGATCTGTATTTTGTTCACTGGCCCTTTCCCAACTATCATGCACCCGGCTGTGACGGCGATGCAAGAAATCCGGATTCCAAACCCTTTTCAGTTGATGAATTCATGGATACCTGGAGGCAGATGGAGGAATTATACGATGAGGGTCTGGTCAGGGCCATAGGCATGTCCAATATGACGGTCACAAAGCTTGATAAGGTTCTTCCTTTGTGCAGGATCAGACCTTCAGCGCTTGAAATGGAATGCCATCCCTCCTTCCAGCAGCAGGAGCTTTTCGACTATGCAAAAGATCATGACATGGTTCCCATAGGCTTCTGCCCCATCGGGTCCCCAAGCCGTCCCGAAAGAGACAGATGCAGCACCGATGTTGCAGATATCGGGCTTTTTGAGGTAGTGAAGGTTGCCGAAAACCACGGGATCCACCCTGCCCTTGTCTGCATCAAATGGGCTGTTCAGCGCGGCATGTGCACTATCCCCTTTTCCGTCAAGGAGCCTCAGTACGTCTCCAATCTGAGATGCACCGTGGAAGACCCCCTGACAGATGAGGAGATGAAACTGCTTGTATCTGCCGAGCGAAACTGCCGCCTGGTGAAGGGTCAGGTTTTTTTGTGGCCCGGAGCCGATGACTGGACTCAGCTTTGGGATTAAGGATTAAGGAGGAAGGGTTATGTTAAAAGGAATTCCAAAGATTTTGTCACCTGACCTGCTCAAGGTGCTGTGTGAGATGGGTCATGCCGACCGTATAGTCATATCCGACGGCAACTTTCCCGCAGGATCCGTAGGTAAGGATTCCGTCATTGTCCGTCTGGACGGACACGGGGTGCCGGAGGTGCTTGATGCCATACTCACCGTGTTCCCCCTTGACACCTATGTTGAGCATCCCGTAAATCTCATGGAGGTCATGAAGGGAGATCCCGTTGAAACCCCCATTTGGGATACCTATGCGGACATACTAAAAAAGCATGATGCAAGGGGAAGCAGCATGACAGGATATATTGAACGCTTTGCCTTCTATGAAGAAGCAGCAAAAGCCTATGCCATCGTAACCACAGGTGAATCGGCGCTTTACGCAAACATAATGCTGCAAAAGGGCGTGGTGATATGAGGGTAATGCCATGAACACCGACCCGGTGGAGCGTATTTTAAATCAGCTATACCAATGTGCTATCAGGTGAGCAGCCAGGTATCCGGTGCAGTTGATTAAAATACGCTGCACCGGTATAGAACCCGGCTATTACATTTTTCCGGCTTATCAAAAACCAACATCAGCAGGATTTTAAGCAATTCCCCATTATCTGTTTTCACGGATATCTTTTCAGCGGCCAACTGTTACTATCCGGTCATCAATACCAGTATTACAATTAAAAATGCAACAAACCATTTCAGTGGACTATGCCCTGCAGGATGAATTAAGTGCTTTGCAATGACGAAGTATCATCAGTATAATAGATTAGAAAAAAATCGCGGCAACTGTTTTAAAAACGAAGGGTTCCGAACAGTTGTGGAAATGATTATCAAAGTGAGGTGGCAAAATGATCAAAGTAACAAGAATATCCGAAAAAAACAGGCTTCAGTTTCTTCCTGCCGTGGACACACTTTCACTTGCTGTCTGCGATGTACTCTTTGGCGCATATGACGAGAAGACAAATACAGCCTGCGGTATCCTGGCTGCAGAGTCCGTAAATAACGGACAGACCGGATACAGCCTGACTATCAGACATATCTATGTAGACGACGCCTGGCGAAGAAAGGGCGTGGGAACCGCTCTGGTCAACGCACTCATGGATCTTTCCGTGGATGCCGGGGCTAAGGCTGTTCTGTGCTTCCATCTGGAGCCCGAAGAAGATGATCAGGAGCTTTCGCTGTTTTTTGAAGCCCTGGATTTTAAGAGAACAAAGGACTCCCTTCCGGTTTACGGTTTCCGGCTTTCAGAAATAGATCCCGGAACCGATAAAGCGAAATTTTCCTGTTTTTCCCTTAAATCCCTTGATAAGAGAAAATGGAGCGATTTTCTGAGATTTGCGCAGGAAAGATCGGCGGTGATCAATGTCCGAAGCTACTACGACGAAAACATAAGCTTCTTTGCCTATGATCGTGAGAACGGTTTAAGGGGTGCCCTTCTTTGCAGCCACCGCGGAGGGGTACTTTATGTGGATGAAGTTCTGACTGCAAAGGAAGACAGAATTTCAGTCATTGAAGCCCTTCTTTACCACGCTGTCACAGAGGCGGGAAAGCTTTATTCCGGCGGCACGGAAATCGGGATCACCCTGTCCGATCCGGATCAGGAGATGGTCTTAAAAGAGCTCACAGGCTTTAAGGCCGAAAAGGTCGGTTCCTTTGTGGCTCATGTTGTTCAGTGATCGGCAAAAAAGGACATCCGACGACATTTAATCAGATATAAACCATGGTTTACGAGGAGGTATGATATGGATTCTTTTCAGATGATGAACAAAAGGAAGACGGAATTCAAGGAGGACATAAAGCCCCGTCAGGAGCTGGAAAACAGGGTTTCCATGCCTGCCCTTCAGGAGATAAATCTCGAGGACGAGGTTGCTGATGATCTTTATTTTGAAAGCAGTGCTCCGGAGCTTGAACAGAGGCGCTATAGTGTTCCTGCGGATCCTGAAGCAGATGTTGCACTGGAAATGCAGCGCAGCAGACGTGCCGGAACTGTCTATGATCCGGCTATGATGAAAAAGACAAGAGAAGCTGTCGCACCGGATCCGGATGCCGTGGAAGCTCCGGAAAACTCTCTTCTTAAGGAGGAGAAAAAGAGCGAAGTTCCGGTTAACGTCATAGACATGAAAAATGCAGAAAAGCAACTGGATGTCACAAAGCTTCAGGAGGGAGTAAAAAAGAAGGAAAACTCCGTAAAAAAGAAGGAAAAGAAGGCACCGGAGGATCATTCCCTGCCTGAAGGGCTTAAGGAAACCCTGCGGTTCATTATCAACGATAAGAGGGGGGCTTCCGGATACTACTCAGCCGTGCAGGAGGCCGCAAAAAAGGTTCTGGCCCTTAATCTCAATTCGACAAAAAACAGGAAGGAAGCCTATTCCTCCATGGCAGAGCTTATGAATGCCACCATATTGTACAGGGACAAAAGACCCGGAGGACGTTTCCTTAAAAAAGGGAAGGAACGGGCCCGGTGGATGGATTCCCTTATCAACGGGATGAAGGATTTTACCGCAGATAAGGATCCCGTATATATGTTCAACATCACAAAGGAGTGGCAGGAAAACCTGATGAACGAAAAGGGATATCCTGAGCATCTTGCGAAGTGGATGACAAAAGAGGCCCAAAAGCTTCCCTCCGCCTTCCCCAACAGGAAATTCAAAATCACCGAGTATACTTATATCAGGAATATTGTCACGAAAACCACAAGCATGAATAAACAACTGGCAGATGAAGCCGGCTGGAAAGGTGCCATCAATGAAAGCAAAACAAATGTTCAGTATTCAAGGGTGTCGCCGATAATATCCGGTTATAATTTCATCGGGCTTCATTCCGACGGATCCGCTGCAGATGAGGAAGCTGAGCAGAAATTAGCAACAGATCAGGAAGCTATAGAATGCATGAAGAGAACGTTGCCTGCCGAGAGAGCTAAGGCTTTGGATCCCGTTATCCAAAGATTCCTGGATTTAAAACTCACTCCCGAGATGTTAAAGCCCAGCTATTATATCCGGCATATGCATGAGCTCGCTGCTATTGGAGAGGACTTTACTCTTTTTGAAAATCTTTTTATATCCGACAATGTGAATGCGGCTTATCTGAAAAGCCTTCCTAAGACTGTCAGAGACAGGATGGATTTTATCTCCAATTACATTCTTACGTTTCAGTACGCCTTTTCTCTTATAAGTAATTCCTTCGGAGTTTCAGGGGCATCGATGCTGCAGGAAGATGAGAAAGTTCAGGAGATGCTGGCTGATGAGAAGAAGTATGGGCCCCTGATAGACCAATTAACTGCAGTTTTAGAAGGAAAGCAAAGTACCTTAAAACTCGTTGAATACAAAGAAGGAATGGCAGTCAAAAATGGGGTTACCTATTATACAAAGAATCCGGTGGAGGGAATGCCCGATGATACCCTTATTTTGAATAATCCTGTTATGCAGATTGTTGTTGAAAACATTGCCAGGTTTAATAATAATTCATATGATTACCGTAAATATCTCTCGCAGAAAACAGATCTGTCAGAAGAGCTTAAAAAATCAGGAACTGCCGTGAATGATGAACTCATAAAGGATGTGGTGCTGCCTGAGGATTGCCAGTCTGTGAAAAGTGCACAGCAGCTGACGGATTTCTGGAAGAAAGCCATAATTGACAGTGGTGCTGATCCTGCAGTATGGACCACTGAGGATGTTTATGACCATATTAATATCAGAAAGAATATTTCCTTAAGAAACGAGAAGCTTAAGAAAGTTATGGATACAAACCCGGATCTGACCAAAGAGCAGCTCACCAGTCTGGATGATGAGATCAACGCAAATATGGGAGCGATCCTGCAAGAGACCAAGTCAATTGAAATATTTATGGAGAGCCACATCTCCCTGATCTACAGGAACGCTTATTTTGATGCTCATAAGGAAGAAGGAATGAATGCCAAGCCCAAAGCATTTGAAGCAGGCAGCCGGGCAGTTGAGGAATTCAGAAAGAATCGGGCAGAAGCCTTTATTCCCCCGAAGGAGGAAACTAAGGAGGAACGGGATCAGAAGATAGCGGTCTTTATTGCCAGACAGAAAAAACTGAATCCCGACTTTGATGAAAAGTGGGGTGAACTTATCTATCTGGATAACGAAAGGCAGAACCAGAACAGACTGCTCATTTCGGATAAGGATCATAAAGATATCCTTAGAAAATACAAAAATGATGTTCAAGGTGGTCTTGATGGGGGTAACATGGATCGTCAGTTCCTGATGCCGGTGCTTCACCGGATTAAATTTACACCCAGCGGTGAATTCGCTTCGAAAAAGGATTTTGAGGAATGGAACAGAAATCAGCGTATTATCAACGCCCTGATTTCGAAGAATGATGAGGTGCTTACAACTGAGGTTAAGAATTATCTCGTTGATCTGTTTAATGATATTCCGGAGGTTTCGGAGGATATGTTAACACCGGATTATGCCTTAAAGAACCCTGAGAAGATCGTAGCAACTCCCCGGAGCCTGTTTTATACCAATGTCAGTCAATCGAATATTCCTGCCGTTAAAAAGGCTTTTACTGAATTTCAGAGTGAGCATCCCGAAGCTGCAAAGTGGCTTTATGACAGACTGGATGTACACGAGGAAGCTTTCGCCATGGCACACTATCTCATGAACGGGTATAGCGATACGGCTTTGAATTATGAAAATAGATTTAAGAGTAATGTGACAGAACCTGAAAAAGAATCAGCCAAAGCACAGATCGAATTCCACAAAAAGGAGCTCGGGGATGCTGTGAAAAACCGTGAAAAGAAGCCTCAGCTGTAAACATTACCGGATTCCCCGGAGCAGGATCTGTTGTAACTGTTCAGAAATCTTCGGTTTCTGAACAGTTACCGGTCATTTAAGAAAAGCTACACCGGTTATTTGAAGTCAGGAGAATCGACCCCCCGGTTAAAAAACTGCCTGAACAGTCATATTGTTCAGGCAGTAAGGAAACGATATCAGTTTAAATGTTCAGGCAATAAAGAACCGCTATCAGTTCGCCGGCTCCATCTTGTCGAGGATTGCATTCAGGACATCGCACATCTGCAGCATGGAATTATTGATAGTCTCAAGATCTTCCTGACTTTTGAAATCATCTTCTGAAAGCTCACCCATCTGATCCATCAGATCCTTTGCATCTGAAAGATTCTGATCTATCTCGTCGCTCTGCGCGATAGATTCGTCATTGTAAGCATCCACAACCGCATTATAGGCTTCTGTAAGTGCCGCATAATTATCCTGAAGATCATTGAATGTGACCTGCCCTGAGGCTGCCTCAGCATCTGTCTCCTCTGTCTCAGCTGTCTCTTCTGTTTCAGCTGTCTCTTCTGCAGCTGCTGTCTCCTCCTGTGTTGCTTCAGCAGAGGACGAATCGCCTCCACAGCCGGTCATAAGTAATCCGGCTGCCAGTACTGAACTTAACAGCAATGCCAAAACTCTCTTTTTCATAACAATCTCCTCTTCTTTCTCTGGTAATGACATACCAGCCTGATAGGTTAATATATTTACAACGCTACGAATTGTACTACTTAAACCGGCAGTAGTCAAGAAAAACCATTCCCCGAATTCCCCTATAGATCATTTGGGGTTAAATTTACATATTTGCCCGTAGCTACTCGACTCCATCAGCATGCTTAGTCGCTCGTGGCTCGGGACTAAACAGTAACCATTTGGGGACATATGCATCAATAAGCCCATGGAATGCCTTATGCCTCGAATTTGTACCCCCTACCCGGGGTAAAAAATAATTTATATATTTCATAATAATAATTTTTTCCCTTTTTCTTCATATCTAAATCGAAGTATAGCATTTGTATCTCCTACAATATCTTCTATATATATAATATCTCCCGTATTATAACATATATTATTTTGTATTTTCTTTGTATTTAGCATATTCTATCGACTTTTTTTGACTTTTTGTATTAAGCCAAATACTAGTTCGATTCGCATAAGACATCCAGACCAAAATCATCTCTCATACTATCAATGTATTCCTTGGAAAATCCTTTGCACCAAATAAACTCATACCCCTGCGTTCTTTCTTCGTCAGAGATGGCTCCTTTATCAAATGTCCCCAAGGGAATCCTGCAATATGGATATTTCTCCAATGCATCAAAACCTCCAGATACCGCCTTGGGAGTTTTCTTGTTTATATTGATAAGCTTTGTCAACCACTCCTTCTGACTACATTTATCACTTTTTATGTCTATCTCTGCCTTCTTCAGTGTTTCCTTGAGGCTATAGTCGGATTTTATAAAATAGTCTATGTTCCCATATACCTCAGCACGGTTGCCACAAAGTATATCCGTCATTTCTTCTGACATCTCTACCGTAAAGCTATCTGCATATGGGGCTTCTTTTCCTCCGTGTAAAGTATAGGGATGATATGGCGGGTCAAAGTAAAACAGCTTACTTGCTTCCATATACTTGGTTTCTGTCTTAAGCTCATCACTGCCTATCTCTTTATATGGTTTCCCATTGTATTTTTTAATGAGCTCCCGGTAATCCAAGTTTTCTATAATATAATTCTGCTGAGTAAATCTTTCATGTAAAGCTGGTATTCTTTTGTGTGCAAGCTTTGTAAGGCGCTCTATGGCTTCCTGTTCAATGCGACCATCCCTTAAATATCCCTTCAATTCTTCGTTCGTAACAAAATGGGACGTGTTCACCTTATATGGAAGTGAGTAATTAGCATGCTTTTCACTAGTTATTCCATTAAAGGAGCTGTATGTAACCCAATATGTCAAGGCGGCTGCAGTCAATGGGTCTGTCCTTCTATCACTTCTAAGGGAAACGGCACAGTAGAATAACTCTTCATTCATAATGACACCGATTCTTTCAATCATTTTTATCAGTGATATATAGTCTTCCTGACAGTACTTATAAAAATTATAAATACCCCAATTATAGTCATTCATAACAATAAGAGAGTTTTCATCGTCAAACCACGGCATACTAGTCCCCACCTTACCGCCACCAGTAAAGCAATCAAGAAACACGGTAGGTCTTTTACCCACCCTATCCATCTCAATTATGAGATTAAATATCTGGTTAAATAGATAACGCCCTATTTTTGCCTTGCCACCGAAATAATTCAATGCTGTTTGCATCTTTATTTCGTTCAACCACTCCAGCTTATCGCTTTCCAAGGCTAGTTTATAATCATTAAAACGCATTCTTCTCCACCCCCTGTTGCCTAATAATCCAATCTGATTATTAACGCCCTCTCAGGAGTTCCTTTTCCAAACAATCTATTTCTCTGATTCAATCTTCCGTCTAATCCTATCCCTTCATTATAGTTTAGGAATTCGTCAATCTGGGCTTCACTTATTCCTTTAAGCTTATTAAACATAGTAACTGTATCTGGTGCCTTGGTATCATTCTCACATAAATCTATGTATTTTCTTATCTGTGAGGGGTCAGGTATTTCACCGTTGAATCTAAATAGAATCTGTTCAAGCTTATATGATTGTTTAACCATTACTTCAACAGAATTATTGCCCTTCTTTATCTTCCCTATATATTGAGCAGTCTTAGAGTCTTTTGCATCCCAACCTTCATCCTTCTTGCCTTTCACTTCAAAGAATGCACCTTCATAGTTTCTGACGTATTCCAGCAATTCACTCTTTCTCATCTTGCTATTATTAACTCGGTTCATCTTATCAATGACATTTTCAGCAAGAACCTGCAATATTTCTTTTGTTTTATCTGGTAAAAGGTTCTCTATCTCTGTTACCCCATCTGTTTTCTCGTTACCATAATCAATCAAGCTCTCTCGAAGGATTTGATATGATAACACAATTAACGCAAATCTACTTGAAGAAGATAGAATATCAACCATCCCCAGCTTAGTTAATGATTTACTGATTTCTTCATTTAATACTTTGAATCTCTCTACTATCGAATCGGCTGCATTCTCAACATCAATATATTCAAAAAGGCGATTCAGAATCATCTTTATGCCATAACCATAACATGTTGCAGCCACTTCCTCTGCTTCTTCAGCCTTTGCCTTACTTGGAAACAAATCCTTTGCTGTTATCTTGAGTTCAATGAATCTTCTGAATTGCCCCAGGTCAGCATAATCATATATTTCATCCATTATGCTTCTTACACTGCTACTAATTATTGGCCCGCAAGTCCTTTCACCAGAAATCTTATCAAACTGCTTTCCAACCCTTTCTTTGACCTTTCCTTCATATTCCCTAAATATATCCATGATGATAGCGCGTTTCCGTGCCAATTCGTTTGTATCCTCTATCCTGAGCATTCTTTCATCCAAAACGTATGGTAGAACACTCCTTTTTGCTCTAATTTCATCGACTTTATTAGTGGTATCAACAAAACTTCCCTCCAGTTTTGCCGGATTGCCAAATATTGAAAGGACATAATGACCTATGGTGCTCTTTCCACTAGCACGTTCACCAACTATATTCATATTGATGTTGGTTTCCTTTGTAAATGGAAGTAATTGCCTTATAACGCCACTTATTCCAGCCGCCAGAATAAGCGAAGTGTATTTGGAGTACTTCATCAATTCAACTGTAAGCCCAAACCACTTAAACTCGTCACCAGATGATTCATCTTGCGGTATAAGACTTGAAATCAACGGGTCATTAAATTCACTCCGCCAATCCGAAATAGAATAGATAGAATCATATTTAAAGAAAACCTGTCCGTCCAAATAGTCCCAACCTAGGTTCGTATATGTCTTTACGTAAATGTCCGGATAATATATAAGTATAGACAAGTATTCAGCAACTATACGTGCTATTTTATGGATTCTATCGGATGTGTCCCCAGTTATTCTAGATAATTTGTCAGCTATAAAGGCAACTTCATCAAAATCCCATTCCTTAATCATTGCCTTATATTCTAGCAAGTCAAATGTAACAAATATCCCATTTGCATTGCTTATTCTTATTTGATACTTACTACCAGCGGAGGCATTCTTATATTCAATATTGTCAAGAACCTCTACATAGAAACCTTCCTCATCAATAAGCCTTTCCATCCTCATTAATTCAGGAACTTGATTCTTAAGCGCAATATCCACGGTATTTACAATGAATCTGGGCTTTTTTCTTTCCTCATCAGCATCTTTTTGTGCTTCTCTGCTTATCTCCGCGAAGCCCGATATTATTTTTTCAATAGCTTCATCACTTGTTCGAATGTATTCCGGTTCTCCATTTGTATTAGTTTTTTTACTCTGTGTTTTATCGTTCTTACTATTTGCCATGGGAACGCCCTCCTTGTCGCTTATTTCATAGTATAGCACACAATATAACAGAAGGGCATCTATAACGTTAAAAAAACTGTTATTTTTGTTATATGACAGTAATTAAAACTGCACATGCCTAGATTTGGGATATAAACGCGCCAGCTTTTCTTCTTCAGGTAATAGGTCAAAAGGAGTACTGCCCTCGGGCTTCACTATATGTTGCTGTTTCTTCTCCTGTTTCCTTGATTTCTTCTGAATCTTAACATTAGCCAGTGCTAGCAGCTTGTTTTTCCGTTTCCTATCTACTTCTGATAATAGCTCATCGTTGGTATTCAAATAATGGAAATATCCTGTAAGCTCAGTCATCTCATTAATCTGCTGTTGTACCATACTCCTCTGTCTAACGAAGTATGGCGTAATGAACTCCAAAAATACATCAAAAGCCTCGTCTGATACAGATGTACAGAACTCATTCTTAGGTATATTCAACAAGAGAGCGTTCTTATCGATAGATTTGTCTGCCGTTCTTGAAACAGCTAGTTTCAGCTTATCCCATAGTTCTGACCACTCTTTTTCTGAAATGCTGTCGCTCTGTATTACTGTACGCAGGATATTTGAATCCTTGTATTCCACACAGTCTTTGATAGACTTCTCAAAATAGTCTATACGGCTATTTAGCGTGTACTCGTTTATATCCATAAGCAGAGAAATCTCCTTCAAGCTATGATTGCTGCTAATCCACGCCCTCACATTTTCATCACTAGTCCGAAGAAAGATATCATAAACACTCTCTAGATATGAAATTCTTTCTGACTGGCTCGTTTTATCACGTAACAATAACGCGGCCTTTGAATCGCTAAACATGTCGAGCTCGTACAGGTCGTTATAAAATTCTTTCAAGTCTCTGGTAAATCTTCTCATCTTTTAATTCCTATCCATTTCTTTTTTTACTATCATTTTTGAGGTTTGGCCAGAAAATCGCCTCAAAATCCTTATCACCATCAATTACCTTCCAAGCCTCAGCAGGGTTTTACTGAAAAATCATATTATTATTTCAGCAACAGGCCTTTTAGTGCCGTCACCCCATTTTCATAAAAACCGCAGCATTATAATCGCCACCATGGATATTTCACATATCTCAATCAAATACTCACATCAGAACAAATGCCCTGTAGTTTTCCTTCCGCCCTATACTTTTTCTAACAAGTTGTATTTCTGTCATAGCTTTTCATAGATAATCACAAATTTGTTATAAGAACCTCCTGTTCTCCAATGTAGTCTTGCCCTATTAACTAGTATTCGGATGGTACTATAAATTAGCCCTATATTTTTCAAGACCGTTATAGGCACACTCACATATCCACCATGCCTACCATTTTCTCAACCAGTCCAATGTATGCTGACAAAATTCCATAATTATACTATTTTCATTTATTCCAGCCATTTTTCTTATATGTTGAGACATGAAAAAATGCAGAGCCAACGAACAACTGGCATTTTTCAGCCTTAATGCACTTCGTTGATTCCACATTTTTCTTACTGTTCCTCTATAGTGTTTCGATTTATAGGTAGTCCTGCAACGTCACCTCTGTATTCGATAGGAAGAAATCCTCTTCGACGCTCTCTGCCGTTTGCACAAATTCCTCAGCATCATTTTCCAACATATTTATTATATCTTTAGGATTGTATTTACCCTTTAGGGAACGCCTTATCTTATATTCATATTGCGTCTGTTCATATATCTCTGCTCTGTCTGAATACTGAACAAGTGCATACCTGCCTTTATTGGCAATAGCCAATTCATAGAATACAGCTGTATCATTCACATATGATTTTGGCTTTAAGTCTTCTGCTACCAATGCATCCATCTTGTCTCGCCATACTTCCAAATGCGATTTTATATAATTCTTAAGCTCTATCTTTAAATCAGCATATATGCAAGAAATAATAATGCTATCTACCATATTCAATAATTCCCAGTAATCTTCATGCCCTGCAAAGACATATACAAGATATGAAGTATCCTGTTTTTCATAGGATACATCCATTATCAAGCCTGATATCCCCATCTTTTCCGCCTTATTCAGAGCAACATGAAACCCACCAGCTTCAGCATTATTATACTCATCCACATCCTTAAAAAACATATTCTATCCCGCCTTTCCACATACCTCTAAAACACTCTAATTCCCCCCGAAAATCCTTTTTCCCTTATCCCATATACATTCCCACCCCAAACCCATATAAACCTCTTGAAATCCATCTGGAACACTTTTAACCCCATATCATCTATTAACTAACATCCTCAGAAGCCGAACTACCACGTTCCTTTCTTTTCTTCTCCAGTTCAGCCTTAAGCTTCTCGCCCTCGGAAATCATCTGATTGACCCTATATAACATTTCTTCTGTCTCCGCCTGTTCCAGAACTGCCTTAACATCAATAAAATCGTCCACACTAAAAAGACCTCCCATGACAATGTCTCCTTTCGTTTTTATTTGACATTGCATGAGAAGCCTTTATAGATGCTATATTCTTTTGCCTTACTTCTTCTTTGCCGGAGTAGTACGCTTCTTCGCTGACGTTGATGAAGTCTTTTTTATATTCTTTGTTGATGCAGTCTTTTTTACGCTTGCCTGCTTTTCCTCTTGTTCATCATCATTATCCTCACTGCTTACAGAAGCAATATCTCCACCAGCCTTTTTTCTCCTGTCTTCATAAATTATGCCGTCCAGCACTTCAATACTCTCATCAGTGATTCGCACTCCAGCAACCTGCGTTATTTCTGCCAGCTTTCTTAGCTGTTCCGACTCTAGCTTAACTCTCTGACATCTCTGGTTAACCACCTCATACAGCCTGCCTCTGTAATCTGTATCCAGCACTCTTGTTACGACATACATGGAATTCACAGGTTCGCCCGGGATATCATTATAGAGTGGTCGATATTTTCCAACGCCTGATTTTATCAACAGGTTTGTCATCCCAAAGCTTTCATCCGGAATAAACTCACCGCCATCTGTGCCGTCCTTCCATTTGACTCCTAGTATATCCCCTTTTTCCAAAGCCCTCCGTGCAGCAGCTGTGGTTATTTCATTGAATTCACGTGTTTGTGGTGTATACACGAGACATCCCACCAGCCTCGTATAGCCCAGACATAGCTCGGCCAAGAATACACTCCTATTTCTTTCATCATCATTCATAGAACTTTCTCCTTTCCGTTTTTATTGAATTTTTGGGGGGCTGAGGGTACCGCTATATAGCAAAAACATCAACCCCTAATCACAAAAAAATAAAAAAAATTGAAATCACAGTCCTTCACACAAATCTATTCTTCTATGATTTTTATAATCTTTTCTACGAGTTCCTTAGCTCCAAGATATAGCTGCTTACGAATAAAAAGCACACAGCAAATATCGAAAAGTATGATTGAAATCACCACCAGTACCATGAATGCATCCATTTTTATACCTCATCACAAATATCTTTCATATTTACAATCAAACAATTCCTGTAACCTCTTCAATGACAACTCCTGAAACACAGAAGCCTTATCAACCGCAATCTGCTTGACCCCTGTATCCGTAATGATAAGATAGTTATCATCACCCATGACAATATTCATGTTTAGCATTTCTGTATCTGGCAGCATTTCCAGTATGTCCGAGATTATAAGCTTTATCCCTAGTTCCAATTCTTCATTCTCTAAAGCTTCAATCAAATCTTCAGCTTTCCGTATAGGAATCTCTTCCGACCATATTGCTTTATAAATGCCAGCGTCGATATCATATATGCAGTTACATTCTAGAGAATCCTGCACTATATGAAACGGCAGGTCTTCTCTTACTCTATAAACATGAATCCACAATAGCGTCCGTCTCCATACAAAAAGCCGCCGCAGTATTATATACCGCAGCGACCTGTTTCATAGTTCTGTAGTTAATACCCAGCCAGAGCTTCCGCTTCCTTTTCCTCAGCGTATATCTCCGTTCTTATACCATCATCATTGTTATACCTATAGGCTACAATCATCATCTCCACAGGATTATGAGTATCCATACAATAGTCACAATCCTCTCGACCGTTATCTATACTGATGATAGTCTTCTTAGGGTTGTAAACACATACGCCCAAGAAAACACGAACAAGCTGTTCATCCTTTATATGTGCGCTCGTTTGATTAATCATTTCATGCAGCACAAAAGGGTCAACTGCTTCTGTTATAGTTTTACTGACATATTGTTCAATTTCTTTCATGAATTTTCCTCCTTAAAACATTTTTGAACTACTTACTTGGAAATCCATTGTGACAGAAAAAAATAACAGAATACAGTTTGAAATAATCCATTTCATGAAGCTATGAGGTCATTTCATATGCCCTTTTACAACATAATAAAAGCAGATGTACAAGCCTCAGCCCATACATCTGCTGTTGAAAAGAGAACTACAGATACAGAAGAAGAAATAGGAGGTATCTCATGTATCCAGTATTTACTCTTATACTGTACTATATGCTTTTTAATATGTTATACCAGCACATCATCATCGTCTGTCTCAGTCATGTTTTCAACTTCACCAAAGCCCGATATTGTTATGTACTCAATATTGTTGTTAACTCCTTGAGCTGTCATCATTCCAACCTTTCTGGCTGTCACAATCCTGCTCATCTTTCTGTCACTGATTCCTGCCGACATTTGATGATCGGCAGGTCCTTTTTTTATAAAGTTAAAAT